>TARA_R110002073_G_scaffold19834_1_pt1 | contig 10503 bp, 5 predicted proteins | sample TARA_R110002073 | Tara Oceans TARA_R110002073 (sample SAMEA4397174) | marine metagenome | biome: Polar Biome; feature: [DCM] deep chlorophyll maximum layer (ENVO:01000326); material: water (ENVO:00002006), including particulate matter (ENVO:01000060) such as... | depth 40 m
CCGCCACTATCCCGAAATCCGCAAATCACTCAAACGGATACGATATTGGTCCCCCAGCGGGTCGCCAAAACGTTCCCATTACCTGTTCCCATTCCCCCAGCGGGAGACGGTTCAATGAGTGGTCGGCGGGTACAACATCTCGTCGAACGGGGCCGCGGCTTTCAGGTCCGACTTCCGGTGCCTGTTGATCTCCAGCAAGTCTTGGATCGCAAGGAACTGCGTTGGTCGGTTCGAACGCGCGAGCCCAAGGTGGCGGCCAAACGTGCGCTCAACGCAACGCTCGCCTTTCAGCGCCTGTGCGATAAACTTCGGCTCATGAAGGATTTATGTGTCGATGATGCTCGCGACGTCGCGCGGGCGTTTTACCAGAAGCTGGCTGAGAGCTACCGCTCGCCGCCGCCTATTCCTGACGAGGCGCTCGATCACGAGGTCGGTCACCAAGAGCTTATGGCGGGCGAAATGATCGCCGAGCTGGAACTTCAGGTGAAGGCGCGCTCCTTCCACGACGGTATTGCCCAGCAGGCGATGGCCGAAGCGCAAGCGGGCGGGTTTCAGATGCCCCCTCCTGGAAGCAATACATTCCGGGCGATGTGTGAAGGTATCGCGCGAGCACAGATCGAGCATGCGCGGTTTACCCTCTTCCGGCAGGGCAATCTGCTCGGGAGTTACCAGCCGCAGGATGAGTTGTTCCATTCACTGCCGAAAGCGGCGGTGCTTCCGCCCGCCCCAGAATTGCAATCAATTGCAGTTGATCAGGGGCTCACGCTCCAGGCAGCGGTCGAACGACACATCGAGGCATTCTCCACTGGTCCGCAAGCGTGGCAGTCAAAGACCAGGGAGGAGAAGAAACGGACCTTCGATATGGTCATGGCGGTTTGGGGGGCTGACGTGCGCGTGCGCCAGCTTTCAACGGAGCATGTTCGTAATCTGCGAGATTTCATCCAAGCGCTCAGGCCACGGGCCAAGCTTGATCTCCAAAAGCCTAGCCGCATGGTAGCGAAAGATGGTGGCGAACGCCTGAACCCCAAGACCGCGTCGAAATATTTTGGCTATGTCCGGTCCCTCCTGATCTGGCTCGATGCAGAGGGCTATGTTGAGGGCGTGCCAGGATCATCCATTCGTTTGGCGACCCCAAAGGCTGGCGGGAAGAAACCCGTCCGACCTTTCACCCTCGAAGAGCTCAATGCGATCTTCGCGTCGCCGCTCTATTCTGGTTTCAAGTTGCGCAGCCAACGGCACCTGCCTGGCAAGATGAAGGCACAGGATGGCATCTACTGGATGTATTTGCTGGCCCTCCATGCCGGTATGCGGGAAGGGGAGTTGCTCCAACTTCGGAAATCCGACGTGCACCTCAACACCGCCGTGCCGTACATCGACATCCGGGAGGACCTCGACCTGAAGACTGAGGCATCAGCCCGAAAGGTCCCGATCCATTCCGATCTATTAGCTTACGGGCTTGCGGGATGGATAGCGGCCCGACCAAAACAGGCCGAAGAACGATTGTTTTGCGAGATTAAGCTCGGTGCTGACGGGCACCGCACGAGTGCGGCGTCGAAGAAGCTGAACAACTATCTCAAACGCATCCACGTGAAGACCGGAAGGGAGGTCGTGTTTCACAGCTTCCGGCACTGCTTCATGGATGCGACCCGGAATGCCGACGTGCCGTACGAGCGCGCCAAACAACTGGTCGGGCACAAGGACGCCTCAGTCTCCGGCGGCTATGGCGAGGGGGCAAATTTGAAGTCTCTAGGGAGCCAGGTCGAAAAGCTCGACTTCGGCCTCGCGGAAGAGGTTCGAGCGATGCTAATTGCGAACGCGAAAAACTGACCGTGACAGCGTTTAGGACAGACGACCTCTGCCGCACTAGTGGGCTTCCACCCACCTCTAAGAACCAGGCTGTATTAGGTTTTGACCCAGTTGGTACCGATACGCCCAGTGTGACATCCGGGAGCGATGACGACGCTGACTATGCGGCGTCGATTAGTTTCCCATTCAGATACTCATAGAGCCACCGGTCTCGCGTCTGCTTGAGGCATTCTGTCGAGAGCTCGGTGCGCTGCCAGAGCGTAAATGACCGAGCCCACATTTCCAGATACCCGTCGAGTTCAATCCTTATGATTTCTGGCGAGTATATTCCTTCGAGGAGCTCGAACGCGCGATGTTTTGCCCGACAAAATGCTAGTGTGTTCGGTCGGTAACGAACTTCAGTCGCTTGCCAATCCAGTGAGGCGCGATACTGGCAGAAATCAACGCCACGACGCATCAGAAACTCGCCTTTCTGCCAATGGCCAGAGTGCTGGTAGCCGTCGCAGAGGGTAACGGCGTGAAGGTGGATGGGGCCGGCCATAAAAACGGACATGGCGTTTTTGAGGGTCTTAAACGCACACTTTGCGTCGCCTATGGTGCGAGCGCCTATTGCGATGTTATCGGCATAGCAAAGCACCTTTCTGTCTCCGCCTATCTGGCGAAGTGGTCCGTCGGTGAACGCGCTCAGGATTTTGGACGAGTGCGACGCACCCTCCGCCAGTCCTGGCCGACCCCCATCCTTGTTGGTAGCTGAACTGTGTAAGTAGGGTGGGAAGCAAACCCTCTTCAACAGCTCACCATGAATAGGAACGATATCCTTCACATGGTTCAGTTTCACCGACGGATACGCCTTGGTGAGGTCACAAGTGATCCAGAACCGATAACCCTGGACCAGCCCTTCACCAATACGTTCAACGGCGGCGTGAACGCCGCCTCTGCCGAACTGGCAGAATTCAAATTCATAGGGCCCCGACACAGCTTCAACCAGGAGCGCGAGCGCTCGGTTCCTGATGCTTTTAATGGGACCGTGTTTGACAATGGTACGTTCGCCTCCGCTCGCTTTCGGAACCAGCTCAAACTGAACGCTTTCATCGATACTCAAGTCTCTCGCCTGCTCGGCGAGATGCCGCGCTTCCTCTAGTCCGAGAATTTGCTCTCTCTTCACTGACTGGATCAGCGCTGCCGCGGTAAGAAAGTCGCGGCTTCGAAACAGGCTTTTGGTCTCGGCTCGACACCAGGCGGCGCCTTTGGACCGGCCGAGGTGGAGTTTGCGAATTCGCTTCGAGGCAGATTTTACTACCTGGCCGATTTCATTGATCTCTTCCGGAGATAGCTGTGCGATGTCACCACCGCCGTGATTGATGCGGATCAGGCGCATCTGACGCACAAGCTCTTTTGAGAAGCCCTCCGAGAGGACTTGATCGACTCCACCTATATTCATCACGCACACTCCTGGGCTGGATTGCGTCGCTGATAGGTGTCCCGCCAATTATCCAAGTCGGTCCTAAGGTAGTGCGTTCGACGGCCTCTCCGAAAATAAGCGGGGCCGATCCCACGGCTCGCCCATTTGGCTAGCGTGCTGGGTTCACAGCCCAAGTAGGCCGCGGCTTCTTCGCGATTTAGGTAGGTCATCTTTGCGCGCCTCCGTCTACGTGGCGCGCCCAAGGACCGCCAGATTAATCCTGACATCTCCATCCTTGGAATATTCAGTATTACCAAAGAACGGATTTCCGTCAATTGGTTTAGGTGTCATTTTTCTGGAAAATGTTCACACTGTTCAATAAAATCGTCGTGAATTGCAATTAATTGCAAAATATTGACCACTCCGTCCCTTCAGGCACGATAGAAGTGGGCGCGACTGATCGCGGATCTCCCGACCAAAGGAGGTCCTCAATGATCAACACATTTCTCACCGGGGTTCGGCAGCAAGTGATCGCCGACGCATTGTCGGCTCCGCTTTCGGACGCGCCGTATCTTCGTATTGATACTCACACCGCGGCGTCGCTGTTCCAAAAGTCCATCCGCCGGAGTCGGACCGAATGGGCTCTAAGGGCGGGTCAGCGTCTTTTCGATGTTCAACCCGCGCGCTTCTGGCGTCGGCTCGCTGTCACGCTCTTCGAAGATGTTGGGCTCCTTGATCAATCGCTGGCGCTCGATGTTCTCGCTTGTGCCCCAAGGAGAGGCGCTGCTTCCGTGTCCTGGGCAGTGGCTGGATACTTGGTCAGCCGCATTTGCGAGGCTCCAAAGACCCAGGTCGCGAACAACCTGCTTCACCTGGGGTTTTACGATCTGGAGGAAGCCGAGCCATTGGTAGATTTCGGTCTCATGCCGGTGGAGCAGGCGATTGATTGGATCGGCGACGACCGCCACACTCTGGTTCAGCGCGCGAAGGCAGTTTGGCAGCTTAGCGGCGTGGCCTGCTCAGGAAGCGCCATCAAACATCCGTTGGCTGACAGGGAGCGTGTGATTTCGATGCTGACTGAATTGGCATCCAGCCCATCGTTGGAGACCATTGCTCGTGAGGGCCTGCGTTTGACCGGGCATGTTTTGCCACTGGTCTCTGTTCTTGAAGCGGCCACGAGCGATGCTCCCCGTGAATTCGAATGCGTTTCCGATTCCATGCCTCCAGAGGCACTGATCGCTGGAATTCCGAGCTGGGTCTTCGATCAATATACGTGGGCAGGCAAGGCCGCGCTCCGGCGAGCCCGGACCGAATGCCCGGCGATTGCGGTAGACCTAGAGAGGCGCGCGATGACGGCAGATCAACGCTTCCAGGCCTTGGCCGATGCTCATTTCGAGTTTGAAAGTGCCAACTTGGCTCGGAGAGCGCATATCTCGGCGCATAAAGGCTTGTTAAAGCGTGTTCAGGCCTTGGGGCCACATCGGGCATCTGAGAACGCTCCCGCCCTTTACGAGGCCCTCAAGGTTGATTGGGGGGCGTTCCAGAAGCTGAGACGGAATGAGCTCGCCTAGTTTCAAATGACTGCGGTTTCCTTACTCGGCGACATTCTGGACAAAGTCGGGATTGCGGCGCCCAACCGATCTCACAATCTTACTCAGGCCAGATTCTGGATCACGTAGAGTTATGACCAGTGTGTCAATCGGTCGCGTGAGGGCAATCATGACCCACCTCCAGGCATGCTGACTTGCCATTTCTTCCGGGGTCTGGCCACTCGCGGCGAACGCACCAGGCTCACGCAACCACTCATCGCGCTTCATGTCCCAGAGTTCGTCCAGCCCATCCAGAACGGTGACCCAGCCTTCGAGCCCGCGGCATGACTGATACTGAACGATGCGCAGGCAATCGGCCGATTTCGGAAAGTCGCGCCGGACGGAAGCGGCGACGCCGTCCCAGACCTGTTCGCCAGCAACCTCGAATGCCGCTGCGAGGCGACTCCGAGGGACTTGACCGCCTTGAACCGATGAGGGGAGAACGCAGTGTAACAAGTCCACCTTTCGGTTGCCTCGCTCATGTGCGCTCTCGAAAACGCGTTCCCAAAGCTCCGGTAACTCATGGTAGGGCTGCTGCGCAATTAGAATTTGCCCGCCGCCAGCCTGATCATTGTCGTCTATGGACCAACGAAGGCCCGCGGTCTCGGCCACTTGATTCGCGAACCGAGCGAGGTTTGACTTCATTCTAAGAGCTCGCTTCAGCGGAACCACTTCCAAGCTTTCCGGCTTCGTCGGTCCGCGCTTCCAGTTTGTTGGGCTCCCGCGGACGTATTGCTCTCCGCCATCCGCTATCGAAATCTTGTCCGCTCCAAAGCACATGCAAAGCAAATCCGCCTCCGCTTGGGGCCAATCTTGCGCTTCATCGACAAATATTGAATCGAACTCGAACTCCAGCCATCGCTCGGATTTCAGTCTCTCAATTTCGGATGGTTCGATTGCGCCGCTGGACAGGTATTCAAGTGCTTCCTGACATAACTCAAGGTAACGACCGTCGAGCAACTCTTCTTCGCCAGCGAGTATCCCAAGCTTGCTCAACCAGGAACATGTGAAGGACATTACCGTGCGGACTTCCACGCCCCCGCCTTCCTGAGCCGACGGAATACGCATCATCGCGAGTAGTCTCTGGATGTCGGCTGCAAGCGCGTGGTTATAGGTAAGCACCAGAACGCGCTTGTCATAGTCCTCGTACGCCCTAACCGCGGATTGCAGAAGCAGTATCGTCTTGCCGGTCCCGCCCTGGCCACGCAGATGTATTCGCTTCGTGCCCAGCTCGCTGGCCAGTATGCCCGCCAATGCGGAGCGGGCTGCGATCTTGTCCATCCGCCCACGGTCGAGGCCCGTCGGCGTAGCTTCTTGGAAAATCGAGGCACCTAGCGCGTTGTCGGCCTCACTCCCGTTGAACGAGCGTATAGCGTAGCCTCGGTCGAAACGTCGCAAGCCATTCACGTTGATCAAAGCGGTAAAAAAATCTCGCCCGGTAAAGCCGCGGGCGAGGGTCCCCGCAGAACGAGCGCGATCAAGACCAGACATCAAAAGGGCGCGGTACACCCAGGCCGAGCCTGCTCCTACATTGCCGAGATATCCGCGTATCGCGTGGACTTGGTCGATGTTCTGCTCAGTGGCGTTCTTCCACTCGAATCGGCCGCCACTTTTGTAACGCACGGTTACCGTATCTCCGGAGACGCGCACCCCGGCCGGGTCGTGGGATTTTTCTTCGATAGCAACTGCGAAGGAGCGCACCTCGACTTTCTCGCGCACGATGCTGCCGTCGCTGTCCTTCACCGCCTTGTTTGGGACGAAGAACCGTCCCGGCCGCAAGCGCCCAACGGAAACTACGTCTACGTCGCTAACCTTGAAGCCGGAGAGCTTCACGTTTGCGGCGATTCGGATGAAGTCTTCTTCCGGCGGAGAGCTCTCTATACCAGGCCATAGACCCGCCAGCGCTTGCTTGAGCGCCTGTGCAGCGTCGAACTCCGCGCTTCCCTCATAGCCAACAACCTCGATCATCTAATGCCCCTGATCGCCACGCAGCAAGAGGAAGTATTTGGCTGGATGGATCGCGAAGTCCCGCACGTCGACGTATTTGTGGCCGATCCCCGGGTAGTTCGCGGCCAGCGCGTCGCGCGCACGTCGTTGTGGCTGTTGCTCAAGTCCTTCGAAGGTGTGCCACAGCGGGTGTCCCACCACCAGAGCATTCCGTTCATCGTCGCGCACGATGCAGGCCAGCCCTTCGTGCTCCTCGAGGGAAGTGGGCAGGTTTGCCTTGGAACAAAATTCTTGGAACTGCTCTGCCGAACGGGTCATACGTTCCGTCCAACGTTTCATAGTCAACGGCCTGCCCAGCACTATGTCGCAGAGATCAAGCGCTAACCGCCAGTCCAGCAATCCGTGGTGGAAGCGGTTGGAGTAGTTTCTCAGGCAATCAGGACAGGAGCGGTCGCAATCTTTCGCGTGAGCCGTATTTTCCCACTTCGCACCTCCCCGCTCGAGGAATCCGTCAAGGGCTTTACGCATGTGCTCGGGCTGGGCAATTCTGCGAGCGTACCCGGCACCGTTGGCCAGCGAGTCCGCTACGAAGATTAGCTCTGTCCTGATCTCACGCTCGGAAAGGCACGCCTGACGCCCTATTCGGAACTCGTCCGGGGAAACGTCGAGGTAGGTAGCCGCTGCCAGCCGTAGCATTTCGGCGAAGGACGCGAGAGCTGGGCGCGCCGACGGTTGTCGCCCGGAGGTTTCCAGCACGCCGTGGTTACCGAATCCACCGTGGCCCTCAATTTTCAGACTGAGCACATCAGTCGAAAATACAGCACCAATTGCGCCGCGATCAAACTCTTCCGGCGCGGTCTCCTCCAGCGTCCGCGGGATATTTTCGTCGCGGTACTCGCCGTTCGCAACAACAATCATATTGGGATCGCGCTTGCGGAAGGTGAAGCGCTCACCGCCATTGTCGTTTACGACCGCCACCGGGCCCTCGCCGATCGCGACCCGCGCGTTGGGCTGGTCGAGCGCGCCGTCGTAACTCGGCTTGAACGCCAATACGGGAGGGGGCAATGCTCGCCCACGCTGCCTCTGCCCAGTGTTGTCGCGTGCGCTTCCCCAAGCCATAAACCCCCGCGGTTGGTAGACCGGAACGAACTCGACCGGCTGACTGCACACATGGCATGCGTCATCCACCTGTCCGCGATCATCGCGTTGGACAAGAGACATAGTGGAACAGTCAATATTCGTGCAGCAGGCAAAATCGAGCCGCGGTCCCAGCGGGTTTTCCTCGTTCCGAATTCCCATGGGCCCGTCACGCTTGACGACGAAACCACAGCAAGTGTGCAACTGCTTGTCCTTCGGGATCTCTGCGCCCGGGGAAAACGCCCAAACGGCGTGGTCCAGAGGGCGGTCACTTAGCTCCAGCGTGTCGGCTTTCTTGCCGGGTGTCGGCTTTCGATCCGAAAAAAGTGTCCTGACTTGAGTTGGGAAGCCGAACATCGGCAACACCCCGGCAACAGCAAGGCGATGACTCAGGTCGCTTTGAACGAACCGGCTATCGTCTACAATCGCTCGGATCCGGACGGCCAAGTTGTCCCTCACGAAGTGCTCCAGCTCATCCACATCGCTGGGCTGGAGGCGAGAGTAAATGCTCAATCGATGTACGATGCCAGCGACCTGTGGATCGCGCGCCAACCAATCAGCGACGGGTATTGCATGCTCCGACGTCCACTCAGTTGCAGCACCGAATGCCCCGTGATTGCTTTCCGGGCCCCGATCAGGCGGCTCAGGCAAGGACGCGAACGCGCGGCGCAAGCACTCGGCGGAAACGACGCGCTTGATGATCTCGGGGCGGGAGAGATCTAGGTAGGGCTGCGGCGGTAGGTCCCCCGTCATGCGCTCTGGGTTGTTGAAGTAGTAGTCGTCGTGTGCCGCTCCACGCGAGATGGTCAATGCGTAGGAGTAGGCTTGGCCTGCACGGCCGGCACGGCCTACTCTCTGTTGATAGTTGAACCTCTGCGGTGGCATATTGGCCATCATGACGAGCTTCAATGCACCGATATCTACGCCCACCTCCATGGTAGTCGTGACACTTAGAACGTCCAGTTCGTGGGTCAGTGCGTGTTCGCCCACGACAAAGGCATCACCTCGGAACCGTCTTTGACGCTCCCTTTGCGCAGAAATAGGCTTGGTCTGACCGGTCAGTTCTTCGACTGACATGCGCCGGGGATTGGAACGGGCGACCCAGCTGTAATAATCGGTTTCCCCTGCCTCCAGCGGAATGAATCCCGGCGAAGCGCACCGCTCGGTCGTACACGTCGCTAGCTGAGTATTCGCTGATACGAGGCCACAACCATCACACCTTTTCCCGCGGCCCTCATTGATCCCAACTAACTCGACAGGGAGCCCGATCCTGTCCTTCATTCGAAGTACCCAGGTCTCCGTCATTACGGTCCTGTCCGACAGGCAACTCCTCACGGCCTCAGCAAGGCTTGACGCGTCGATATTGAGCCGGGGTCCTACGCGCTCGAAGTAGTCTAACAGGGCGCGGGGAGCGTTCTCCGAGGAGATGTTCCAGGTACTACCGTCGTATCGTCCCTTGCGCCCTAGTATGCGCAACGTGTTCGCCAAAACCTCGTGCGCCTCTCCGTCCGAGCAACCCAGAGCTGCGCCATTCTTTCCCTTCACCGATAGGTACGCGACACAAATCGACTCCGGGTCACGCCCGCCGTAATCGAACATCGTCCCGGCGACATGGGCCGAGAGTTCGTCCAATAGGAATCGCCGCTCTGAATCGACCATTTCGTTGCGTTCGAGCGGTGCCCACACCCCGGGGTTCGGCGGTTCGAGATACCTCCACCAGGAATGCCCACCTAGTGTTTGGCGAGACGCCCCAGGACCCGCAGGATTTACACCCAGCTCAATGAGGGTCTTCTCGATGCTCGACATGACCTTGGGCCATGAGGCGGCACCGCCCCTCACCGCAGCATCGTGGTCTGACAAGAATTTTCTTTCGTCGTCCTCGGCGAGCCCCGCGCTCGTCAATCGGAGGGCGTTCCAAAGGTCGCCCTTCTCGTGTCGAACTGTTTTGAGCGCGGTTACTGCCTCGTGGTCATCCTCCGCCTTGTTCTCGAGCACGGCGAGCAACCGTTCGGTGGCAACACCGCTCTTGCCGATTAACGTCCTGAACAAGACTTGCCGGATCAGGTCGCGGAATTGGTTCAGCTCGAGCCCCGCGGCCAGATCGGCCGCGTCGTCACGGCTGTCAGTAAACGCGATCATCTTCTCGGGCTTTACTCCTTCTTGGAGCGCATCGAGCGTCCGAGAACCAACTAACTGGGTGGTCACGTTGAGACCCGTTCGGAGCCCCCGGATTGGGCTATCGACTCGGCCATCGAAGAACGCGCGCAGGTCAGCTTGCCTCTTCGATGAGTCACAGCGCGGACATTTCTCTGGAAGAGCCGCAATATCGCTTCTTCCGGAAGGGAAGAGCACTCCTGTGGCACTATCGACATTCAGAGTCGGCGAAAGCAAGCCAAGCGCGGGGTCCCAATTGGCGGCCTCAAATCCGAAGCGCTCCGGTCGTTGCGTTTGAGGGTTTTCGTGTGTCCAGCTGGCCACCCCGGACGGCACTTTCCCTCCAGGCCAGTACCACCGGAACTCGGACTGGCGCCTCTCGTACACCATGGCTTGTTTCGCCGCGCCAGTCTCCGGCGGCGTGGACTCGAGAAAGGCCCCTCCGACCTCGTTGGCCATTTCCGGGGG
>TARA_R110002073_G_scaffold2229_6_pt1 | contig 10500 bp, 9 predicted proteins | sample TARA_R110002073 | Tara Oceans TARA_R110002073 (sample SAMEA4397174) | marine metagenome | biome: Polar Biome; feature: [DCM] deep chlorophyll maximum layer (ENVO:01000326); material: water (ENVO:00002006), including particulate matter (ENVO:01000060) such as... | depth 40 m
TAATTACAACCACGTGAATTTTCCTAACGACAACAAACCGTCAGGGAAAATGCAGGTCTACGCCCGCATTAGGTAGAACGAATTCGAAATTTCCGCCTGAAGAAAACTGCGAGAGCTCACTTCAAATTGCGATCGACACTCCTACGTCCACGCTAAGTCTTCACAGCAGATATCGGAGTCCCGTCGGGAATCGCACGCACGAATGTGACGATTCCGACGACCTATGCCCAAGTCAGGTTCCACAAGTGCATCTTGTAGGAATCTTGCGACCTGGACCTGTGAATCTCTCTGGTCAAACTTAGCCGGTCGAAACGGTCGGTCGGTCTACAATCATTTCATCGACTGTAGCAATTTTGATGACTGAACGTTTTCTATCGATGAATCTAAACATTCGATATCAGTGCCGTTACAAATTAACATTTGCCCGTTTCGCCGCCGAAAACACGCTACTTGGCTAATGCTCCATCCCCCCGGCGGGACGACACAATTAGGTCGGATCTATACGAAACGATGCTCATCGGGCAGAATCGTTGCTTTCCTTTCCGACGTCTGCAGCGTCCGATTCTCTCCTTCGACAAGCAAGTGATTCACCGATGGCGTTTTGGCGATCCAAAAACACCGCTTCTGACGACCCTTCCACTGTCGACTCGGCTAAAGCCCCCACACAGGGGCAGTCAGCGGATGTCGCTAAGAAATCAGGTGGCGGTCTGCTCTCAAAAATGCGTGCCGGGTTACAGAAAACACGTCGTACGCTGAACACCGATATCCGTGATCTGTTCAAGAGTGAAGGCCGGCTCGTTGATGACGCGTTGCTCAGCGAATTGTTTGCCAAACTGATCCGCACCGACATGGGAATTGGCCCTGCCGAAACGATTCGGGATGATGTCGCAACCCGTTTGCGAGGCCGAGTGGTGCAGTTCGAAGAGGTCGTGCAAACGATCACCGACCAAACCCGCAGCATGCTGCAGCAAGAATCGACCTCGCTGAACCTTGCCGACGCGGCCCCCACCGTGATCCTGGTCGTCGGGGTCAACGGCAGCGGAAAAACCACCTCGATTGGCAAATTGGCCAACCATTTACATCAATCGGGCAAAAAGGTTGTGCTCGGGGCAGGCGATACGTTTCGTGCCGCTGCGGTGGAACAATTGACCGTTTGGGCGGGGCGAATCGGATGCGACATCGTTACCGGCAAACCGGAGGCCGATCCGGCCAGCGTCGCGTTTCAAACGGTCCAACAAGCAATCGACACCGGCGCCGATATCGCGATTATCGATACCGCCGGCCGTTTGCAGACGCAAACAAACCTGATGCAGCAACTCGAGAAGATTCGCCGCGTGGTGGAAAAGAAAATCGAGGGGGCGCCCCACGAAGTGTTGCTCGTGCTCGATTCCACCGCGGGTCAAAACGCGATCAGCCAGGCACGTGGATTCAGCGAAGCCGCCAAATGCACCGGCATTATCCTGGCGAAACTTGATGGTTCGGCCAAAGGTGGCGTCGTGCTGCCGATTCGCGAACAGTTTCAATTGCCTGTGAAATTTGTGGGGCTGGGCGAAGGCATTGAGGATATTGCCCCGTTTGACCCCGCCTCGTTCGCCACCGCATTGTTCTCGGAGTAAGCCGATGTTGCATTTACAATCCGAATCCGCAGCCCGCTGGCTCGAGCAAGTCGATCAAAATCTTGACGAAATCCTAATCGATCACGCCCATTGCGAACGCAAAGCAGCGTCCACGGCGATGAACTTTATCAATGCTTATGCTGAAAATCGCGATCTCTGTCGCGAGATGAAGCGAATTGTCGAAGAGGAACTCGAACACTTTGAAATGGTGTTGGATATCCTCGAAAAACGTGGGGTCGCGTTCCGTCGATTGACGCCGGGGCCGTACGGGAAAGATCTGAACGAACTCGTTCGATCCCAAGAACCTGATCGCGCCGTCGACCGGTTGCTTGTCGCGTCGCTAATTGAAGCCCGCAGCTGCGAGCGTTTCAGTCTGCTTGCCGAGCACGTTCGCCCGCGCGAACCAGAGCTGGCCGATTTCTACGCGGGACTTTTTGAAAGCGAAGCAAGACATCACACCACCTACGTGCGACTGGCCGAATACTTTGCCCCGCGGGAAACGGTTCGCGACCGACTGAACCAACTGTCCGCTTGCGAAACAGAGATCATTGCCGCAGGTTCCCCGCTGCCGCGGATGCATAGCTAGCAGCGTGTTTCACGCGGCGGCGGCGTGGGGTGCGAGATTTCGTGCTTCGTTTCGAAGCTGCGTTAGGATCGCGGAGCGATCAACGACGATGGGCGTGTTTCACGGGCGGCGATGGAAAGTGAGTTTTCATTGACGGGCTCGCCCGGGGATCTTGTCGGTTTGATTTCTACAATTTCCAGCAATACAGTTTCTCTGCAGGACGATCTTAGCGGCTCAGCTTAACCCACCCGCTCGCCCTCGCCCTTTTCCAAGACGGAAACTGGAATTCAAGCTCCGCTGCTTTGCAAATTCTGCTTTGCGAAGCAGCGGGGCTTGATCGACCGGAGGATCCGGCAAGACAACATACGGAAGTCTTGTTCGCACAAAGCCATTGCTCACGCAGGTCGCCCCCTGCGGAAACGCTCGATGGATTTTGCCGAGATCAAAGAAAAGGAATATCGAAATGCTACGCTCCCTCATGTTTTCGTCCGCGATTCTGTTCGTCCAATCCGCCGGGCTCCCTAAAACATTGCAAGCATCCAGCCCTGAAATCACGTTTGATTTGCCTTTGGTTGTCGCGGCCGTTTCGAATTCATGCGACAGCAACGGTAGACGACTCGTCGACGTGGAATTGAAACTTTCGTCGATGATCGTGGCCCCCGAACCCAAGCGGATCGATCAATGGATCGTTCGTTGCCAACCCCGTGACCGGACAATGCAAATTGCCGACTACGCACCGCGAACCGAAGTGGCGAGTCCGATTCAAGGCCCGATCCAAATCAAGACCACCGACGAAAATGCCAAGACTGCAGGATTGTCCGTCGATGGAACGCTTTCGCATTTCGCTCGCGGTCATCTTGGTGCCGACCAGACCAACAAGACCATTGAATCGCTTCAATACGATCGCGTCTCGCCGGTGCAAACGGTGACAGCATCAGGCACGATCAATCGAGGACGCGGCGTCTATTTCAAATTGAAATGGACCGAACAGCAAGTGCTCGAGGGCGAAAAGACATTTCGCTTGACCATGAGTGTTCCCGATGAATGGCGGGGCGGATTGATCGACGTTTCCGTGATCGCGCAAAGCGAAAAGAAATCGTTTGGGGGTTGGGACAAAGAAGTGGTCACGCTCGGTAACGCCCATTTCGTGGTCGCTGCCTACAACGATGGCGATCAAACCGCTTTCCATGCCGCCAAGAGTCTCTCGAGTGCCGAAGACGCGCTGCGGCGTGCTGCGATCTTGCATTTGCAAAAGCGAAACACTTCGTTGCCATCGCTGGTACGAAGCGTCACTCAAATTTTCGATGCCAATGATCGCGACCGTTCCACTCGCTGGGTCGAGCGTTTGCTACTCGATGCAACCAATCCATATTCGGACAAAGAGATTCTGGAACTGCCCGTCCAAACACGGGTCGTTGCCATCGATTACTGCGAAGCCCGCGAGAAGTTCACTCGCTTGAACCAACCTTCGCCGATCGAAACGAGGATGACTGATGTAGCCGATGCAGGCGAGCCCGCCGGGCGGTACTCCGCTGCCAAGCCAGCGGTAGAGTAGGTTCGCGTTGTCGTCCACGCAGCTCGCCCCTCGCGATGTCATCCACTTTGGTCGCGGTGCGGCGCGAGAGCCGCCCGGTTGCAGTGAGTGAAACGTTCGAAATTTATCGGGCGGCTTAGTTATCGGGCGGCCTAGTTATCGGGCGGCCTAGTTATTACTGAAGCCGATCGCGTGGAACGCATCACGCCCGAGCGGATTCTTTAAAAATTGACGATGGCATTCGGGACACAAATCGTAGCGTCCCTGCAGACTCGTTTCCGCATTGGACAGATCCATCTCGTCCTCTTCTGCGATGCCTTCAAGGATCTGATGCAACTCAGTCAAGTGATCAATGTCCTCATCAAAATCACCGAGTTGCGGATCGGGTGCGGCTTGAACCTCAAGCTGCACCGTGTATCGAATTTCGCAAGCGGTATCGATTTCCCGTTTACAACGATCACAGGTGTAATGAATCATCAATCAGTCATCCAACCGTGGGTTAATCTCGCCAACGCGCCGGGTACACAAACCCGATGCTGAAATTCAAACGAAAAGAAACGTGACGAGCTATCTTAATATTAGTGACGTGAGCGATGCGGTCGCAAGGCAAATTGCCCTTACTTTTTTTAACAAACAAACCCGAACCTGACTGATGCTTGACAAACGCCACCGCATCGAGTTAATGGCGTTACGATCACCATCGAAATGTGTCCGATCCCTTACCGCCCGCTTCACGCTGCTGATTTTACTGCGCCGTGGGGGCGGAGCTGAACTCTCCTTCGGAAACAATTTCCGCATTGGCGGCAACCCGAATCTCGACGATCAAACTTGGTCGAATTTCACTCTCTAACGTTTCCCAGTCGCGAGAATCCAGCACCTTGGTTTGATAGTGCTCGCTTTGAGCTGCGTCGATAAGTCGCGTAACTGCTTGTTTGTTGTGAACGATAAACAAGCATCGTCCGCCCGCATTCAGATGCGGCTTTAAGTGATCCAACAATGCATCCCGCCACGCATCATGATCTTCGATCCCGGAATGAGCCGCCGCGTTGGCTGAGACAACGGGGGGGACCGCATCCGAAAAATTAACGAGGATCAAATCAAATTTTTCTTTTTCTTGGACGCCTGATAACACGTCTTCCTTGTGCCCGGTCGCCCGCACTTCCAAATTCGCCTCGCTATCCAAGGCTGCGGCGTTATAGCGTGCATTGGCCACCGCAGCGGGATTCCAGTCGATTGCGACCACTCGGCTCGCTTCATTTTGAAGACACAAAATGGCGATCAATCCCGTGCCGGTCCCTACTTCTAACACGTTTCGATTTGCCGCGATGCTGTCGTCGATAATCAGCTTGCGAAGCGATTCCGTCTCGTCTAGATCCAGCGGAACGGATTCAAATTGGACCAAGTCGCCAAACAACAACGATTCCATCGGCCATGTTTGGACCACCCCGTATGAATAGTCCAAGTCGTCACGGTAACCTCGCGAGCACCCACAAAACGAAACCGCGAGCCACGCGATACACACTGTTTTTAAGATCCGCATCGTCTCACCTCGCAAAGCCCCTCAAAAAGATCCGATTCGTGCACTATGGTATCACAGGGCGGCGAGGGTATCACGAGTATCCGGTTTTGACGACAAGTTCCGGCAAAGGACGCTATCGAGGACAATACGCATGGCGACCATCCTTTCGGACGCATCACGAAATACGACGCGCTCGCTACGGGGGTTAATCTCGATCCCCAACATTCTTTCGCTGGATGCCCCGTTGGTTGCAATCGGTTGGCAGTGGCTGATGCTTTTCGCCTTTACCAATCCCGCTACGAGAAATGAGCAAACGCTTACGGCGCCAATGTTCACCGCGTCGACCGTCGTTTTGTTCATGAGCGTGTGGTTGATTTACACGGCCGATCGATTGTTGGATTGTCGGCGGATGGACTTTGACCGCAAAGCGTCACGGCGACATCGGTTTGCTAAACGTTGGTCCCCCATCATGTGGCCGCTGTGGGGCGTCGTGTTGATGCTTGGTGGACTGATTGCACTGACTCATTTACATCGCGAACTCTTGTTCGCGGGCAGCATCTTGTTGATCTTCGTCACCCTCTACGCCGCAGCGGTCCATTATCTCCAGCGTGGGATTCCAAAAGAGTTCATTGTCGGAACATTGTTTGCCATCGGTGTCAGCCTGCCGGTTATGACATCGCGTCTGACGTTATCACTTGTCATCGCGATCGGATTGTTAGCAGCCTTGTTCGTACTGAATTGTTTATGTGTCGCCAAAGCCCAACGCGCAAGCGATCGCCAACAAGGAATCGGTTCGGCGATCTTGATGTTCCCTCATTTATCCGCACGTCTCCCTTGGCTTGCCGGCATGTTAGCCACAGCGTCGGCGGTGCTGGGCGTTAGCGGGTTGATCCCTACTTCGATTGCGGCCACCATCTCGCTGAGCAGCATCTTGCTGATTCCGATCGCAGTGTCGATCGATGATCAAATCGGCGGGCTGACGGCATCGCAATGGGGCGAACTTGCCGACTATGCACTGTTGTTGCCATTCATGGTCATGGCGATCGTGACATGAGCGACCGCTGTTCCGCTGGCTACGATCGGCTCGCCCGTCACTACGAGTGGATCGAGAAACTACGATTCGGCAATACCCTTCAGCGGGCTCGCGTCTGGGGCATCCCCTCGCTTGCCAATGCCAATTCGTCCCCCCACGTGCTGGTGCTCGGCGATGGTGATGGTCGATTGCTCGAAGCATTTTTGAAGCATTGCCCCACCGCGCACGTCACCAGCGTGGACGCCAGTCCTAAGATGATCGAGCTGCAACGCAACCGTATCGCTGGATTGTCATTGCACGATTTGGCAAATGAGCCACTTCAAAATGCGGTGACGTGGATCAAGTCGCCGATCGAGTCGTTCGTGTTTCCGACGTCGACGTTTGACATCGTGATCACCGCATTTTTCCTCGACTGCTTTGACTCACATCAACTCAGCAAGCTGTTGCCGCGAATCGCCGATGCACTAAAGCCGCACGCGATTTGCTACGTTGTCGATTTTTGTGAGCCCCCGCGAGGACTCCGGCGATGGTGGGCAAGGTTCTGGCTCGCCATCATGCATGCGTTTTTTCGCTGGCAAACCGGATTAAAATCTCGCTGCATTGTTGATCCTGGTCCAATGCTTCGCTCGATCGGATTTGAAATACAGCGAGAAAAAACATTCCACTTTGAAATGATCGTTGCCGCGATCTATCAGCGGCGAGAGCCCCAACGTATGCAGGACTAAACTGCAACTCTTCGTCACTCCAGCAGCGCTGCGGTGGTAGCCTCGTCCGCCATGCCGTCGGGTAATTCCATGATCCGGATTTTGCGAAAGTGGATTTCACGGCCTTCGGACTCTAAACAGAGGTATCCCTTTTTCAAGGATGCATTTCGGATTCCGTTAACGAACTTGCCGTTCACCGAAAGCTTCACTGTCCCATCGACCGCCACGACGACGTAGTGGTTCCATTGCCCGACACCTTTACAGCGGTTTTCGAGCGACTTGCTGCGAGTGCCACGCGGATTGTCGGGGATCGCGGTCATCCCGCCCGCACCAAACAGTTCACCGTGAACGTAGGCGATCGGCGGCAGCGTCCCATCGGCACGTTTGTTCTGGTTGACCCAATCCAGTTCCAACATTTGCACTTCCATTCCCAATGGCAATCGATTCTTGGGATCGGGTGTCGCGTCGGACCAAAGAAAAACACCCGAGTTGCCGCCCGGTTCCATATGCCGCCACTCGATATCGAGAATGAAGTTCTCGTATTGACGATCCGAACGCATCACTCCGATCGGCTGACCGGTGCAAACCAGCAAGCCATCTTTGACGCTCCAGGTATCAGGCGATGTGTTGACGTCGACCCAGCCCGATAAATCTTTGCCATTAAAGAGATCTCGAAACTGCAGATCCTGAGACATGGCCGGGGTGGCCACCGACATCCATCCGAAAAGCAGTACCGAGAACAGCGGGGTCGCGTACCGCAAAAAAGTCGTTTTCATCAAATTTCCGTCGAAATGACTGGGGGTGGGAAAGGAACAGGCAGGGGAGGCAGCGTGATTATAGACCAAGCAACACGCAACCCGATCTCTTTCCAATGACATTTTTTACGTCGTTTACCTCGCTTACCCCAAGCGAAACGGCGGACGACAAATTACAATTTAGCGAAACAATTCAATGACACCCCCTCCTTCATTTCCCCCACCCATATCCAAGACACAGGATCCCTTTCACGATGCGTAATCTCCCTAACGCTCCGAGTCGTCGCCAGTTTTTGCAAGCCTCGATGGCCGCCGCCGCAGCAACCACTTTGGTCAGCAACCGCGTGTTTGCCGCCGAAGGCAGTGATGCTCCCTACAAAATTTCGCTCGCCGAATGGTCGCTGCATCGCACCCTTCGCGATCAATCCAAAGGGATCACCAACCTCGATTTTCCTCGCATCACCAAAGAAGAGTTCGGGATTGACGCGGTCGAGTACGTCAATCAATTTTTTAAAGACAAGGCACGCGACACGAACTATTTGACCGAACTGAAAACACGCTGCTCGGACCTCGGTGTCAAAAGTCTATTGATCATGGTCGATGGCGAAGGCCGATTGGGAGACCCCGACGAACAAAAACGCAAGCAAGCGGTCGAAAACCATCACCAATGGGTCGAGGCAGCGAAATTCTTGGGATGCCATTCGATTCGTGTCAATGCAGCCAGCGGTGGCACCTACACCGAACAACTCGATCGCGCTGCCGATGGACTTCGCCGACTGAGTGAGTTCGCCGCACCCCACGGCATCAACGTGATCGTCGAAAACCATGGTGGGCTCAGCAGCAACGCCGCTTGGTTGGCCGTGGTGATTGAGCGAGTTGGCATGGATAACTGTGGAACGCTTCCCGACTTCGGCAACTTCTACATCACCCGTGGCGAGAACCCCGATCTATTCAATCGTTACCATGGCGTGCAAGCACTGATGCCGTACGCGAAGGCGGTCAGCGCGAAAACACACGAGTTTGATGCCGACGGCAACGAAACGTCCACCGACTACGAACGCATGATGAAAATCGTCGTGGACCACGGCTACCACGGTTACGTGGGGATTGAATTCGAAGGTGGCGGCGACGAATACGAAGGCATTCGCAAGAGCAAAGCGTTGCTAGAAAAGGTCGCTAAGAAAATCGGCTAGTTGCTGACCGAGAAACGAGCCGGTGCCGACGTTAGCGGCAAATTCGTTTCACCCTCCCAGCCTGCGTCGGGAGGGTCGAAAAACGAGCCTTCCGCGAGCTTTTCGGGGAGGGCTGGTGAATTCGTGCTGGCACGGTCCACTTCTAACACAACGAGCCCCACCCAGAGTTGGCTGCCGCCGGCACTGACCTCCCCACGGGGGAGGTGAAATTCGTTTCACCCTCCCAGCTTGCGTCGGGAGGGTCGAAAAACGAGCCTTCAGCGAGCTTTTCGGGGAGGGCTGGTGAAACCATGCTGGCACGATCCACTTCTAACACAACGAGCCCACCCCAGAGCTGGCTACCGCCAACTCTGACCTCCCCACAGGGAGGTCAAGCATGCTTACGCGCTCTATCCGTTTTGATATTCCGCGAGCGCCGACATCGAACCCTTCAACTGATCGTACAGATCGCGATAGATCGGGAACAACTTATTGTAACTAGCAACCGCTTTGCGATCCGGTTTGGTTTCCTCGGCGATCTTGATCGTGGCACTGCATGCCGATTCAATCGACTTGTAGGCTCCGTCGCCAACCGCTGCCAACAATGCAACACCAAACGCCGGTCCTTGCTCGACTTCCAAACGCGTGATCTTTTTGCCGAACACATCCGCTTGCATCTGTCGCCAAAATGGATTTTTGCTGCCGCCGCCCGAGGCTCGGATTTGACGCACCGGGACGTCGAGCGACTGGATAATTTCGAGGCTGTCGCGAAGTGCGAACGTGATTCCTTCCATCACGCTGCGGGTCATGTGTCCGCGAGTGTGAGTCAAATTCATCCCCACAAAGCTGCCGCGTGCATTGGGATCGGCATGCGGTGTGCGTTCGCCATTTAGATACGGCAAGAACAGCATCCCATCGCTGCCCGCATTGACCGCTTCGGCTTCGGCCGTGGCCCCTTCGTAACGTTTGTCTTGGTCGATGCCCGCCAAGCCTTTGACGATCGAATCGACCCACCACTGCAGCGCCCCGCCGCTGGTCAGATTCACGCCCATCATGTGCCATTTTCCGTTGACCGCATGACAGAACGTATGCAGTCGTCCGGCGGCATCGTATTGCGGTTGGTCGCTGTGAACAAACATCACCCCGCTGGTGCCAATCGACGTGCTAAGCACGCCTTGTTTGACGACGCCATTACCGACCGCACCCGCCGCACAATCCCCCGCACCGCCGACGACTTTACACTCGGTGGTCAACCCTAGCTGCTTGGCCGCTTCCCTGGTCAGCGTCCCGGTGACTTCGTCGCTCTCGACGACTCGAGGCAACAAGTCACTATCGAGATCGAGTTTCGTTAACAGCTTTTTCGACCAACCTCGTTTGACAACATCCAACAGCAGTGTGCCGCTGGCATCACTGACCTCGGTGACAAAATCGCCGGTCAAACGGCGGCGAATCTCGTCTTTGGGCAACAGGACTTTGGCGAGTTTGTCAAAGTTTTTCTTCTCTTTGTTGCGAAGCCAGAGGATTTTGGGGGCCTGGAAACCGGTCAACGCTGGATTGGCGACCATTTTAATGAGCGCCTTGCGTCCGCCGGCCGCCGACGTG
>TARA_R110002073_G_scaffold240155_2_pt1 | contig 10498 bp, 5 predicted proteins | sample TARA_R110002073 | Tara Oceans TARA_R110002073 (sample SAMEA4397174) | marine metagenome | biome: Polar Biome; feature: [DCM] deep chlorophyll maximum layer (ENVO:01000326); material: water (ENVO:00002006), including particulate matter (ENVO:01000060) such as... | depth 40 m
GAAACTGAATCAGGTTTATCTGATTCTTTAAATAAAAAGTTTACAACAGCAAGAGTAGAAAACATAAAAAAGGACTTTGATAGAATTGCATTTTCTCCCGCAGAAGATAGAGAAAAATTTGAGGGCGGATTTGAAAAAGTATTAAGTGGAAAAAAGCTTTCAAAAGATGAAGCTGAAATGGTAGGCAAGTATGCACAGCTTAGTGATTCAAAAGGTAAGTTAAAAATATACTTTGCATCAAATACACCTGGAGAATTTAGACAAGGTGGTAGAGAAAAAGTTATGGATCTTTCAGATAAGGACGGTGCTGCTGTAAAAGAATTAACTAACTTAGGATTAGAGGTTACTTCTGCATCTACTGTTGGTGGTGGAATTAAACCAAAGATTGGCCCAAAAGATATTAATCCTAATAAAATATCTGGAGGAAAAACATATAAGCCTGAAGTTAAAGTTAAGAAAAATGATAATGGTGAAATAGAAGAAATCACTATGGGATCTACTAAGATTAAGAGACTTACTAAACCTAACCAAGAAAAATTAACCGAACGGTTAACTGAAGCATTTAAACTTCAAAATCCTGATCTAAATGATAAAGAAGTAGGGAGGTTAGTTAAAAGAACAAACAGAGCAATTGATAGGCATAATAAAAATTTAGAAAAGTGGGAAAAGCTAAATGACGTTGATATGATTGAAACTGTTCCTGGTTTAAATGACTTGCCACAAAATGAACGTTCAGAAAAAATACAAAAGGAATACCCTAATGTAATTTCTAATAAAATGAAAGAAATGATAGGTGATAATCCTACACCTAAAGAAAAAGAAGTTTTAGCAAGTATTGAAAAATTAAGTGATATGGAATCTGTTGAAGATTTTGATAATGCTTCAATTGAAATACTAAGAAAAATGGATGATATAGAGTCAATAAGAAAAGGTAGTGCTGATTTGGCTGAATCGTTTGTGTATATGTCAATGAACAAAAGAGGTTACCGAACTGAACTCCCTGCTGGTGAAAATTTCCCCGTAGCTGATGTTATATGTTTAGGTGCTGATGTTGACTTAGACCCTAATGATCCTGAGTATGCAAGCAAAGTTGCAATGCAAGGATTAGGGCTAGCAGTTAATCTTGAAACTATGGGCGGTATATCTGTAAAGAAAGATGGTGGTGCTGCATCTGCATTAAAAAATAAAATAGGTGAATCTGAATTTTATAATAAAGAAACTGGAAGTAGGTTAGATTCTTTAGCAGATAATCATAATAATTTTATGGGAACTTTATCTGATCCTACTACATCTGATACAATTAAAAAAGGTAATGAAGAATTAGATAAACAAGAAGATTGGGCAGTAGAAAATGGAATTATAGATAAAGATAAACTACCACTTATGTACGGTAATAGATCACCAGAACAGTGGGCAGACGATACGATTAAGGATTGGGAGAAAAAGGGTAAAGGTCCATTTCCACCATATCTTAAAGATGCATTAACTGGGCACTGTAAGGCATGTCTTTTAGTTGCAGAAATTCATAATGGAGATTTAGAAGAACAATCTTATGGTAATGTAAATGTATCTACATCAAAGAAAAATGGAGGCATGGATATAACAGATGGCGTAACTAATGCATCTTTAATGAAACCTTCACCAAACCCAGGATTTTCATTTGCAAAAGGTAAAGGCCCTGATGGTACAAATATACCTAGACCTAATGCGGTGTATGCTGCTAATTTAGTTCATGCTGATTTTGATCCAGAGACTAATAGGTTTAAAATAAATGATAAGAGTTAAAGGATCTGAATAAATAAAAAAAATGTACAATGAATAACCTAAAAAATATACAAGATTTTATAACAGAAAAGAGAGTTACTGTTAAGAGAAGGTATACAGAAAAGCATCCTGCTAAAAATGTATCTACTGCTGCTCGAGTACGTAGTGCTATTTTAGACGCGGTTGCTGATGGTCATTTAACCGAAGATGAAGTTAATAATATTCTATCTGAAATCAAGGCTCACAAAAGATGGCTCAACAGGAATGTAAGTTTATTTAATATTAGCGAAGATGAGACCGGTATTAAAAGATATTCTTTATCACCGTATGGTCATAGAGTAAGAACAGCGACTACACCAATCAATGAAGCTTTGAAAGTTCCTCATAAAGAACAAGGAAAGAAAAAGGTTAATATGTTTGTTGGTAGATTTCAACCTTTTACACTAGGTCATGTTAAGGTGTTTGAAAAAATGTATAAAGAAAACGGTAAACCTGTTGTTGTTTTTTTAGTTAGAGGAAAAAATAGTGATCCTGAGAAAAGGCCATTTGATGAAGAAATGCAACAAGCAATGTTTGCTAAGATGAAAAAGCAATATCCATTTTTAGAAGCAAGTATAGTAGTTCCTAATGGCTCTATAGATACAATGTTTGCAGCAGCAAGACCAGCATACGAACCTGTAATGTGGGGGTATGGATCTGATAGGAAGAAAGCATACGGTAATATGATTGATAAACAATCTTACCGAGATCAATTAGGTGTAGATCCTGATTTTAAAGGATATGAAATTTTTAGAACTGATGATAACATTTCAGCATCTAAGGTTCGTAACGCATTAAAGATAGACGATGAAAACACCTTTAAGAAAATGACACCTAAGAGTATACACAGTTTTTATAAACCATTACAAAATATAATTGAACCAATAAAAGAAAATACCAATATGAAAAATTTAAAATCATTAAATACCTTTACGGTAAACGAATCTGAAATTAACGAAGAATATGTTGAATCCATGGATTCCATTGAAATTGCAAATGCGCTAGGAAAAATTAAAACTTTATGGGATGCTTGGAAAAGTGGCCCTATGACAGAACCTTCTGATATTAAACCTGCACAAAGAGAACTTAAAGGTTGGATGGACCGTTGGTTTAAACAAAATATTAAATAGTGAATTCTGATATGATCAATGAAAATGAAGCAGGGACCGTTGGTCTAAATCCTAATATGAATGTTCAGGGTATGGGCGCAGTTGAGCTTCCTGGTGATCCTGGTTCGGCAAATTCTTTTGCTACTCAAAAAGTAGGTAGCGGCGATGATCCTGAAGGAAAAAAGAAAAAGAAAAAGAAAATGTTACTTTTATCATTTGATAAGTACATGGAAATTCTAAAATCAAAATAAATAAGGTATAATGGCAGTAATCCCAAAATACGCACTCAAGGATCTATTTGAAGCTGGTGACTTAATGACAGAAGTTACTCTTAATGACTTCATTGATTCAGCATATAACCCTACATTTGTACAGGGTGCAAATATACAGTTAACTACAGTAAGCACGCCTAGTGGAGATACAATAACTATATCTTCAACTGGTGGTAGCGGTGGTGCACCGATTATAGAAGGTCCTGGTATTGATATTACAACAGTAGGTACTGATAAAAAGATTGCAATTGATCTAGATACTAGCCAAACAAATATTATTTTTAATGGGAGTGATAAATTATCTTTTGCAGGTGTTCATATAAAAGACGAAGGTTCAGCAGTAGGAACATACCCTACAATTAATTTTATAGGTTTAGAAGTATTAGCTGAGGACAGTGGAACTCCTGGGCAAGTAAACGTTTATATACCAACACCAACATTTGCATCACACTATAATACAAATGATGGTACAACTGTTGGTTTGGTAACTGAAAATACCTCAAGAAATAATGTTAGAATTAGTACTCCTACTTTAGAAGGCACCCCTTTTTATACAGGCGGCTGGGCAGGAACAACAAAACCATCATATAATGGTACAGGTGCTAATCAAAATATATTTCCTACAACTCAGCTAGTAACTGGTCTTAGTGGGGCAGGTGGTGATGCAACGATACGAGTTATTGTAATAGATGGTGGTGGAAATACAATTAGTGATAATATATCTCCTGTGTTAGATAATAATCTTAATGTTAACTCAACTGACCTCCATACTAATTTCACAGTAACCGGGTATACTACAGATACTTCCAAGTGGAAAGGAAAGATTACTATTAACGTAGATATTCCAAAAGTATTTTCGGATGCAGGATTAAGCGGTGGTCGTTATTACGTTAAATGTACTATGACAACTGATACTGCAACGGATGGGGGAAATTCATATATTTATACACAAGCTGATGTATTTTTTGATATTAATAATTTAGGTGGGTATCCATCAAGCCCAGAAATCAATGGAACCAGTATAATAGTAGAATCATTAACACCAGCAAACATATTAACAAAACACTTAAGTGGTGTTGAATATTATATTCTTAATTCTAAGTTTGAGATTGACGTTACAGACATAGATCATTTAAATAGTAATACCCAAGGTAGATCAAATTCTGCTGTTTGGAATTTCCAAGTTTTAGGTAGTGATTATGGTTTAAGTCCTATACAAGAAAAGGCATGGGATACATCTATTCCTGCTATTACATTTCCAGGTTGGGATAACTACTTTAATACTATGGATATAGATTTTAATTATGATGTATGGCCAATATCTGCAAATAATTATAGATTTAGAAACAGTGATGCTTCTGTTGCTGCAAGGGCATGGGACCCTTGGGTAATTGGAACGCCTTCACCAACAACATCACCAGCTATGCCTATTTTAATAGATACTTATGGAACTACTAGTAATAAGTTAACTGAAAAATTTGATGATGAAAATGAAAGATTAATTAGATCTGCTAGTGCATATACAGTATGGAATTCAACACCAACCTTAACACCCACAGGATTAGCTAACCAAACAACAAGCTCATTAAGTACAGGACCGTATTGTGATTCTGCTGTTGTTGGCGGTACATTGGTTAGACCAGATAAATTTTATGCTGATAATGGAAATGCACCATCTACCAGTACTATTATAGCAAATCTTAGCTCAACTACTACACCATTCCCATGGAAACCTAATAAAGGTGGTACTAACCCAGACTACAGTGGTTCAGGGTATCAAGTAGCCTCAACATTCCATAGGTTATTTGAGGTTAAGGCGTCAAATCAAAATAGACCTATTGCATCTTTTGAATTAACATTTAGTGGATCTTTTCCAGGTGGTAATGCATTAGCTTCATTGGTCAGTAATGATTTAAGAATTTATATTAGAAAGCTGGCAGCAACCGCTGGCTCAAATATAGGATATACTGCAGTACCTCACTCACTACATAATACAGGCGAATTCAGTGGTTCTTATCAAGATCCACCGGCTGCCATAGATGACAACACACAATCACAATGTAGGCTAGGTTCTTCTGCAGCTAATGTTATAGCTGGATCTTTTGGGAATACAGCTGCATTAAATGGATTTTATATAGAGGTACAAATACATAACCCAGCAATAATAATTGGTGGAATATCAGCAAAATTAATATTTAGTAGCGGCTTTCCACAATCAGAGAGTGGTGGAGCGGTATAAGAATATTTAATCTGAATAAATATAAAAAGAAAACAATAAAAATGCTATGGCAGGATTTTCAATTAATGAAGTAAATAAGTTAACCTTTAAAGTACAAGCTGCTGGGGTTATTGATGCTTCGGCTGGTGCAAGATGGTATGAGTCTTCTCTAGCATTTAGCCCAAATATAAAAGATACTACTAGGGTATTAAAAGATTATAACTTAATACCTCCTGCTAACTTACTAGCTGATGCAGTAACAAATGCAGCTGCAGATCCTACTAATATATCTGATTTATCAGCAAATGGATCTGCAACGAAGCTTGACCAAGTATATGCATTTAATAACTCTACTTGGATTCTTTATAATACTCCAGGTGATACTACATCAGGGTTTAAAAATAATTGGATCTTACCAGCATCTATACCACAAACAACTAGTACACCACCTGGTAATCCATCAAATGGTTATGGTGTTAAATTATGGAGTGGTGATCCTGCAGGATCTGGTGTGGAAATTACACCAACTGCAGGTCAAGGTCTTTCTCCAGAGTATGTAGGTTGGGTATTTAATTATGACCAAGGTTTATTATTTATATCTGATTTTTTACAAGGTCTTATTGATGCTGGCGGTGCAACTTATCCAGGTACGGTTGGTGGAAATTATAATTTATACATTACTGGTTTCAGATATATCGGTGCAACTGGTGTAGGTGGCGGTAGTGATATTGAAATACTTGATGAAGGAACCTCTATAACCACAGCCGTTAAAGATATTGATTTTGTTGGAACTGGTGTAACTGTTACCGGTGCAGGTACAGGAAGTGAAAATATTACTGTTTCAATTACTGCAGGTAGCGGTCCACAAGGAACACAAGGTTTAATTGGTACTCAAGGTTTAATTGGTACTCAAGGTTTACAAGGAACATCAGGAACACAAGGCGTACAAGGTTTATTAGGTTTACAAGGAACTGATGGTTCTCAAGGAACTCAAGGTGTACAAGGTTTATTAGGTTCACAAGGAACTCAAGGAACCCAAGGTTTACAAGGAACTCAAGGTTTACAAGGAACTCAAGGTTTACAAGGAACTCAAGGTGTTAGTGGTATAGGTGATACATATGATTTAACTAGTTCACAATCTGGGCCAGCATTAACATTAACTAATCCATCAGGAGGAACTTTATACGTGGCTGGATCTACCTTACCAACAACAGTAATTACAGGTGTAGGTGATGGAAACTTAACAGTATTAATAGGAACTGTTTCAGGTGGTGTTATAGATTTAAATCAAATAACAGTAGTTGCAGCAGGTACAGGTTATGCCCCTGGTGATACTTTTACTGTCGATGGACCAGGTGATGATGTTACAGGTGTAATTGCAACCGTAACAACCGATACAGCTGGTATTAATTTAGTACCATCAGTTGGAACAACAGATACAGTATTCTTAAAAGAAGGATCCAATATTACACTAACTGATGATGGTAATAATAATATAACTATTGCTTCAAGCGGTGGTAGTGGTGCTGATATCACAGTTGCTAATTCAGATACAACAGATGGCTCTGCACCAACATTTTTATCAGGAACATATTCAAAATTTAACTTTGTAGATCGTTTAGACGATAACAGAGTATTTGCACAAGAAGATCCAGGTGACTCTAGTCAAGTTAATGTATTTTTTCCTGCACCTGAAGCACCAGTATATCCTAATTATTTAAATAGGAATGTTGCAATAGGATCTCCTACACCAGCAAATGCAAATATTGCAGAAAACAATAACCCAGTAAACAGAAGAATAGCAATACCTAATGCTACATTATTAGGCACATCAGGTGGAAACTATGAAGATGGTAGTTGGTCAGGTTCTAATACTCTTAGGGCCGTATATAAACAAGATACACAAGGCACAATATTATTTGGTTCTGGAAATACTGCATCACCTGTAAAAGTAAGAGGGTTCGGTGGTATAGCTGGAGATAGCGATGGTAGTATTACTATTGATGTTTTAGATGGTGATGGCACAACAATACTAGAAACGTTTACAGTAAATAATATAATTGCTAATGGTGTATATACATCAACTTCAGGTAATGTTATCTTAACTATAACTAATTATAATACTTTAGTTAATCCATATAATCCACAAGATGTATATCAGGCATCTGTTAAAGTAGATGTTATTATGGGTGTTCCTGGTGCAATTTCTGGTACCGGTACTGGAGTCTTTCCAAATGCTACTAATGCTAGGGATGGTGGAAAATTTACTGTTAAGTTATCAATGATACCTGATTCATCAGGTTTATTGGTAGATCCACCTTCACCAGATTTACCTCTAAATTATTCATATACTGTTTTTGCAGATGCTAACCCAAATACACCAAGTATAGCAAGCGCAGTTTCAACATTCCCTGTTGTTAACACCAATGTATTTAGATATATTAGTGGTATAAAATATTATACTAATGGTAGTACGTTATCTACTACAGTTGATGATTTGCTTACACTGAATGGAAATTCAATGATAGTAAATAATATAAAATCTCGTGTATTAAATTGGTCTGCAAGTACATTAAGCATAAATGATACATCATATAACTTGTCTAATGGCTCAATTACTTTAGTTAACCCAGGTGTTGTTAATGATTGGGATCAAACAAATATAGATTATGATACTAATGCGTCTGTGTTTACTATCGCTGGTACAGATCATAGGTATAGATCTCTTGGAGGTAATGCTGAATTTAATCTTAGTGATCCATGGAATAACACAGGCTGGGGTGCATCCTCTCCAAAAAGTAAAATACTTGTTGATGTAGGTCATTCTATTTCAGCTGATAATATTGAGTATTTTAATACAGAAACTAAAAGGTTATATAGAAACACCACAACAAATACATATTCTACATGGAATAGTCAACTTTCATTATTAGATGTTAGTCAACCACCAAATAGTAGAACCCCTCTAACATCTGAAAATTTATGTTTTGTTGGTGGTTTAGGAATTGCTGCATCGGATTTTTATGCTGATAATGATGGGACTGGAAATTTACCAGCAACCGGCACAATTATATCTGGTGATTTAAGTAATTATATTCCTTCAGGAAACCCTAATTATAATGGTATGGCAGATACTCCAATATTCCATAGGTTATTTAAAGACCCTTCATCGCCAGATGTAGTAAGTTTTAATTTAACATTTACCGGTAATTCAGGAACAAGTTCTAATTTTACAGATGCATTAAGAAATAGCCAATTAAAGATTTACATATTTCCAGTTGGTTCAAATACTAATGCTGCATTAAACATAGACCCAAATACTGGTACAAATTATACATACCTACCAACATACTTAGATCCAAACCCAGGGTCATCACCTTATCCTAATATACAAGGTTCATATGCATTAGCATTACATGGTGGTAATCAAGGTGGCGGCTGGAGTGCAGGTGGATGGATTCCATTTGGAGGTACTGTACCAAATGCTTATACTGGATTAGATGACTTAGGTACTCTTATGATGCAAGCATCGTCTGCTGGTAATGTTGGCGAATTTTCATTCGGATCTTCATCAAACGTTGCAGTAGGTGGGGTTTATGCTGAAATACAAATTTTAGATAGAACGATTAGAATAGATCAAATCCAATATACTAAAATAAACTAAAGAATAAATAAACTAATAAATATGAAAAACCATTTCGAGCATAAATTAGTATTAAAGATAGAGAAAGACTCTAGCGCGTGTAACTTATCAGTTAAAACTTCTGAAGACAAAGTAGAAGTATATAAATTGGATAAGAGAGATATTGCCTACTTAGTTTCGCAATACTTAGAATATGACCCTAATATGAAAGAGGCAAGAGAAACATTTATCATTAAGACAGTAAAATAAGAAAACATTAAATGGGCTTTACAGCAAATGACGTAAGTAAACTGGTATTTAAGGTACAGGCAGGTAATGTTATCGATGCAGATACTCAATACTACTGGTACCAATCCAACTTAGAAAATTCTAATACAGTTAAGAGTGGGAGAATTATTGACCAAACAGATTGGGATGTAATACTTGCTAATCAACCAACATCTCCTGTAATGGGATCATCTAATTCATTATCTATAATGACTGGTCCAATCGGTGCATTAAATGGGTTAGTAGAGAATCAATGGGGTACTGGTACAGGCTTTGTGCCTAACGATGTACCTATCGCAAATAGATTTAAAACTAGGTTAGAGTTAATAGTACCATCGAATCCAAATACTTTAATAGCATATGTAACTTATGGAGATCCTGCATCAGGTAGAAAATGGAATTGGATATCTCCTGCAAGTGTAACTACTTCGGCAGGTTTTAAAAATGATTTATATAGAATAGAATTATGGTCAGGTGATCCTACTACTACTGCTGGGGTTTATGTAGATCAAACAATAGCTAAATCAGCAGCACCAGGTGTTGCAGGTTGGGTATTTAACTATGATCAAGGTCTATTAATGATTTCAGATGATTTAATATCTGCAGTTGGAGGAACAACTGGTAACGCATCATATCCTGAAGGTACAGACTTTTACATAAGAGGGTGGAGATACATTGGAGCTATGGGTATTAGTGGAGGTGGTTCTCAAGGTACTCAAGGTGTTCAAGGTGCAGGTTCTCAAGGAGCACAAGGAACATTAGGTTTACAAGGAACTCAAGGTTTACAAGGAACTCAAGGTATACAAGGTTTATTAGGTACACAAGGTTTAATTGGTACTCAAGGATTACAAGGAACTGATGGTCTAGGTACACAAGGTACAATTGGTACACAAGGAACACAAGGAACTGGGTCGCAAGGAACAACTGGTTCACAAGGAACTCAAGGTTTAATTGGTATACAAGGTTTACAAGGAACAACTGGTTCACAAGGTTTACAAGGAACATTAGGTTTACAAGGAACCGACGGTTCACAAGGATTACAAGGAACTGATGGTTTACAAGGTACAACTGGTTTACAAGGATTACAAGGAACATTAGGTTTACAAGGTTTACAAGGATCTGGGACACAAGGAACAACCGGTTTACAAGGAACTGATGGTTTACAAGGTTTACAAGGAACCGATGG
>TARA_R110002073_G_scaffold100837_6_pt1 | contig 10486 bp, 10 predicted proteins | sample TARA_R110002073 | Tara Oceans TARA_R110002073 (sample SAMEA4397174) | marine metagenome | biome: Polar Biome; feature: [DCM] deep chlorophyll maximum layer (ENVO:01000326); material: water (ENVO:00002006), including particulate matter (ENVO:01000060) such as... | depth 40 m
TTGCTCTGGCGTCCTCCGGAGGGGTTCTCCGGCCCGGTGGGTCGGGCGGACTCGGGCCCGGTCGTGGCCGATATCGCCGGCCTGTTTGCCAAGCTCGATGGTCAGGCCACACCGCTCTCTACCGGCGCGTACTCACCCGCGCTGGCGGAGCGTGTGCGTCTGTTTCAGGCCAGCCAGCAGCTGCGCGCTGACGGGGTGGTGGGCGAGCAGACCCTGCTGCGCCTGAATATTCTGGCCGGACGCGACTTGACCGCGGCGGAGGCGGCCCAACGGCTCGCGGCAGAGGCGGTAGGGCAATGAGTGGCCGCGCCGCAGTGAAGGAGCATCGCCAGTGTCATTGATCCTGGAAGCGCTGAACCGCTCGCGCCGCGAGCAGCAGAATGCGAGCCCGGTACCGGGTGTGGACAGCGTGCATTTTGAACCCGAAGCCAACCGGCGAAGTGCGCGCTGGCTGTGGCTGCTAGCCGCTGCCGGCCTGATATTGCTTGCCGGTTTCCTGCTCGGCGGGTTGTTCAAGCCAGCTGAAGGTCCAGCAGTGCTGTCAGCCCCCGATCACGCCGAGGTGGCATCATCGACGGCGGCGCAGTCAGATGGAGTGCCGCGGACGTCTGCAGACGCGGCCCCGCCGATTTCTTCAGAGCCTGTAGGCGCCGAGCATGCCGCTGCCGGCGTCGTGCACCCGAATGCGCCGACACCAGCAGTTGTTGAGAGTAGGGCGGCGGCACCTTTCCCTGAGCCCGAAGCCAGTGCGGATGTAAGCGCGCTGTATGCCGGTAACTCCCCGGCCGTGCAGGAAGCGCCTGTTGCAACGCCACCCGCGAGCGACGAGCGTGCGCTGAAGGATGCCGCGGCGATGCCGGCTGATACTAGGCCATCCACGGAGACGGAGAGCAGCGTGGATATTGCGGCCTTGGCTGCTGCGGCCGAGCAGGCCCTGGAAGACGTGCGCTTGGCGGAGCACCCGGCACCCTTTCTTGGCGAGCTGTCGCAGCAGCGCAAGGACGCGATTCCCACCCTGATGTATTTACAGCACGACTACCGTCAGGACGGTGGCTCGAGTGTCGCCATCAACGGTCAGCAGGCATCTGCCGGGCAGTCTGTGGGGCGCGGCGTTCGGGTTGAGGAGGTGCTGCCCGATTCGGTTGTGCTCAGTCACGACGGAGAGCAGTTTCGCCTGCGTGCCCTGAACAGCTGGGTCAACCTGTAAGCGCTGGCCGGCAGCTTAGCTCTCACGCTGTAATACGAGCGGCAGCAGCGTATCGCGTTCGAAGTCCATGGCCAGGGCCTGGTGCGCGCGTTGCCAGGCGCGCGCAGAATGGCGGCAGGCGGCTTGGCGTAATGCGTCGTGCCCCAGCTGCGCGAGGGCGGCAAAGGCCTTCTGCAGCCGGATTTGTACCGCGAGGTTGGCGGCGCCATCACGGGCAATGGACGCAAATACGTCTTCAAGCAGGTCATCGACTGCCAGTGTGGGAAACCACACCCTGGCATCCGGGGTCGATGAATCACCCTTATCTTCTGCCTCCGTTGTCGCCCAGGTTGACAGCGCCCGGGTGGCGCGCCCGATGACATCAATGGCGGTGCCGGGGTCGTTGACACCGGGCGACAGTGCGCGGGAGGCAATTTCCCCCAATACGATCAAGCCAAAACGCGGGTCGTAGTCAAACGTGCGCGTCGTGCCTAGGGAAAACGCAGCCCTGATCGTGTCGGTGATCACATCCGAACAGGGGGCCCCCGCCACGCAGGCCAGTGGCGTGCGCAAGTGCGCGAACGTGCCCGGTTCCACCCGAACGTAGATTTCCACACCGTGCTCGGCACTGCACTGCAGCAACGCTGCGACATCGATGTGTTCTACGTAGCCCAGCTGATCAGTCAGCACCTGTTCTGCAGTCGCGGGAATACGTGCGGCGACATCGTCGCAGGGGCGCCCGCCAATGCCGGGAAAGCGCGCCCGTCCTATCAGGGCCCGGGTGGCGGCTGCCTCTACCCGCTCTACCGTCGACGTCACCTTGGCCAGCTCGGATAGGTGCTCAATCCAGCGTATCAGTGCGATCACAATCAAGGTGATGATCATGACGGTCATCAGGAACAGCACAATGTGCCCGTGGTCGCCGTAGATGCCGGCATTCAACGCAACCAGGCCAATGAGGCTGAACAGAAACGTACCGATAAACACGCTGAGGGCGTGCCGCGATACTTCGTTGTCCATAACCAGGGCGGTGGCGCGCGGTGAGGTGCTCACCGTCACCGAACCGTGTGCGGTGACCAGGGTGGCCAGTGAGAAGGTGGCAACTGCGAGCATGCTGGACGCCAGGATGTTGAGAATGCGCCCCACTGCATCGGGTGTCACGAGGCCGGACATGTGCGGCGGAATCCAGGGTGCAAGCCAGATGCCGAGCAACACCGAAAATAGCCCGGCAAACGTGTAGAGCAGGGCGATCAGCCACAGCTTGCGGGAGACCTTGCGTTGTAGCCATTGCCAGCGTCCGGTTAGCTTCATGTCCGATGCTCCCGTGTCTCGGCTTCTCCGGTGTGTGGTCGCCGGCGTTCAGCTCGCGCGGTTTGGTTCACAGTGGTGGATGATGCGGAGTACACTTCAGACATGGGCAGCACTTCCCTGGCGGCAGATGAAGCAGATCACGCTTCCTTATGCATCAGGATGGGCAGGATTTCAATCACAGAATGCGCAGGTTTTCCCGGCCTGGCGCAGTCCAGGGGACCCCCAGCATGGAATGGGTACATCACCACGCCACCATCAATGGCATCCGTATGCACTACGTTGAACAGGGCTCGGGCATGCCGGTGGTGCTGTGCCACGGCTTTCCCCATCTCTGGTTCAGCTGGCACCGGCAGATCAGCGTGCTGGCGCAGGCAGGTTATCGTGTGATTGCACCGGATATGCGTGGCATGGGGCAGACCGATGCGCCGACGGCGGTGGAAGCTTACGATATTGACCACATCACCGCCGACCTGCTCGGGCTGCTGGACCATCTGGGTGAGCCGCGCGCCGTGTTCGCCGGCCTGGATTTCGGCGCCTTCGCGGTCTACGACTTTGCCCTGCGTCATCCCGAGCGGGTGATCGCGGTTATTGGTCTGGAAAACCCGGCGGCCCCGCACAACCCCGACGAGCCGCCGCTGACCGAATACCGTCGCATGGGCGAGCAGCACTTTCTGCACATTGAGTATTTCCGCGAGCCACCACGCGCTGACCGGGAGCTGGCTGCGGAACCACGACGCTTCCTGCACAAGGTGTTTCACACCCTGAGCGGTGCCTGCAATTACTTCGAGATGTTTCAACATCCGCCCGGCACGTCGTACATTGATGCCATGGAGGAGCCGCCGCCTCTACCCTGGCCGTGGCTCTCCGAGCTGGAGCTGGAATTTTTCGTGTCCGAATACAGCCGCAGCGGCTTCACGGGTGGCCTCAATTGGTATCGGGCATTTGACCTGAAATGGGCGCAACGCAAACCGTTCGAAGGCGTACAGAGCAAGGTGCCTGCGTATTTCCTCGGCAGTGAGCACGATGTGGATCTGGAGGGGTTTCATGGCGACGACCCTATCGGCCAGATGCGCGCCATATTCCCCCGGCTGCGCACTGTACGCATGATCCCGGGCGCAGGGCACATGGTGCAGCTGGAAGCCTCGGCAGCGGTCAATGAGATCTTGCTCGAGTACCTGGCAGATATCGTGGCGCAGGACACGCTGCCGGCTGATTGAGCGGGCTCTGCGGTGCTGGAAGTCCTGCGCCGGTTACGCGAGCTCAGTGCAGCGTGAGCTGCAGACCTTCCTTGCCGAGTAGCGACACTTCCTGCTCCAGTTCCCGCGCTGTCAGCGGATGCCGTTGCAGCCATTCGGGCGGAAACTCCAGGCCAATCGTGTTTTCGTGCGCATGCACCGCAAAGTCGGGCAGCGCCTCCAACTGTTCCACGTACTTGAACAGCAGTGCCAGCCGAAACAGTGTGATCAGGCGCAATAACCGGGGGCGGTCGGCATCGGTGACTGCGGCCCACAGGGGGTGGTCCAGTTTGCCGCGCTGGGTGGCGGCGAGCAGTGCCATCTGCTCCTGCTCTTCCTGCGAAAAGCCTGGCAGGTCGGCGTTCTGCAGCAGGTAGGCGGTATGTCGCTGGTAGTGCTTGTGCGAGATGGCCATGCCCACCTCATGGGTGAGTGCCGTGCGCTCAAGCAGATCCCGGTCGGTCTTGCGCAGCGACCAGCCTTCGCGGCTGGCGTTGAACAGCGTGCGCGCGCGCCGCGCCATCAGCTCGCCCATTACCTTGTCCACACTGTAGCGCTGCATCAATGCGTTGATGGTGCGTTCGCGTACATCCTCGTGCCCCAGTCGCCCCATCAGGTCGTAGATCACGCCTTCGCGCAGGGCGCCACGCGAGGTGCGCAGGCGCGTAATGCCAAGCTCGTCGAACAGGGCGCTGGTAATTGCCACGCCGCCGGCGATAACGTTGCGGCGCTGGCTGCTCAGCCCCTCCAGTTCGATGGCATCAAAGTGCTTGAACTGCAGCAGGCGCTTCTCCAGCCGGGAAAGCGCCTTGCGCGTAATGCCGCCATCGCTCCACCCTTGGCTGACAAGCACTGACTCAATGGCTTGCAGGGTGCCCGAGGAACCCACGCATTCCGCCCAGTGGCGGGAGTGGAAGTGGTAGCGGATGTGAGAGACTTCGAGCCTCGCCCGTTCGTAGGCCGTGCGGTAGTTGCTGCGGCTCACCTTGCCGTTGGCAAAGCAGATGTCGGAAAAGGATACGCAGCCCATTTGCAGGCTCTCCAGCCGCTGCGGCTCAAACCGCTGGCCAATGATCAGCTCGGTACTGCCGCCGCCGATGTCGATCACCAGTCGTGACTGGGCGTCGTCCGCGAGGGTGTGGGCGACACCCAGGTATACCAGCCGCGCTTCCTCCCTGCCGTAAACCACATCGACGGGCGCCCCGAGGATGCGCTGTGCGGGCAGGGTGAACTCCCGACGATTATCCGCCATGCGCAGGGCGTTGGTGCCAACCACGCGGATTCTTTCCGGGTCCACGCTGCCCAGCATCTGGGCGAAGCGGGCGAGGCAATCAAGGCCTCGCGCGATAGCTTCTGCGGACAGTTTGCCATCCACCAGGCCGGCGCCCAGCTGGACTTTCTCTGCCAGCGCCTCCACCGGGCGCATTTCGCCGTGCTCCACCCGTGCGACGATCAGGTGGAAAGAATTGCTACCGAGATCGATAGCCGCCAGCAGGCTGCCATCGGCGAGTGGCGGTTGTAGGGGCTGCGACAAGAGGTGCGACTCCGGAGAGAATTACCGAAAGGATCATGATACCGGATGCCCGCAGCATGCGCACGGGGGAAGCGAGTCAGGCCAGGGCGTAGGCAGTGATGAGGAGCGCCACAAGGCCGATAGTGGCGCTGTGCAAAACCACGCGCGGCGTTGTGCGCGAGAGTTCGCCAAGCGGGTCACCGCCGCCGTGGACGCGGGCGATAACGGGCCATTCGATGGCGCCGGCGAAGGCGAGGCTGCCCACACTGGCTGCCAGCAAGGCAATGCTGCAGGGCGTTGCCGGCGGAATATTCATCGCGAACAGTGCGATGGCTGCCAGGGAACCCAGCGTACCAGCGTAACTCATGACGAGAAACTGATGCCTGTTGTTGCGCTTGAAGTCCCACTCGAAGGCAAACAGGGCAAGGCGTGCCGGACGGCTGTATTGGCCTCGCGCCGCAAGGGCTCCGAGGTAGTGAAACCATTCGTGCACCAGGGTGCAAATGATGCCGCCCGCCGCAGCGCCACTCAACACGCCCAGCACGGCGGCGAGTATGAGTGACGAAGACTGGTACCAGTTGTTTGCCGCTGCAAACAGCGCCAGCAGTATTAACGCCAGCGCCGCATGTGCAGCGGCGACCGTACGGATTTGGATGCCGTCCCGGGTGGTGACAGTGGGGTCCAGAATATTGTCCATGGTGCTTCCCGCTCAGGTAGGACCGATGGAGAGTGTACGCGTTTCAGCGCTGTCTGGATGCGCTGCTGGCGCGGTTGTTATTTGCGCCCTGCGCCGGAGGGACGTGCGGCATAGCCGCCCGGTTGTCCGCTGATGCCCGATTGGATGTTCTGAATCTTGCCCCCGGTCTTCAAGAAAGCGCGCGTTTGTTCTTCGATCGAGTTCGAGGTTTCTACCGCCGCGGGCTGTTTTTTCTTGGCGGGCGCGCGTTGTGGCTTGGCAGACATATCAGGGTCTCTTCAGGCTGGACGGCCAACCAGTATAGCACAGACGGGTGCGACGCGCTCCAGCTCGTTGAGATGCGCCTCGCGAAGGTCAGTCGACGACCACACGTCGCGGCACCCGTGCAGGCATGCGGGTCAGCAGTTCGTAGCCGATGGTTTGCGCGTGCTCTGCAACCTCGCCAACCGGCAGCCCGTTGCCCCAGAGCACCACGGGGTCACCGATCGCCACAGGCGGTAGATCGGTGACGTCCACGGTGATCATATCCATGGACACACGGCCCGCCAGTGCGGCGCGATGGCCCTTGACCAGCACCGGGGTACCATTGCCCGCGCCGCGCGGGTAGCCGTCACCGTAGCCCACGGTGACGGTGGCAATGCGCGAGGGCCGCGTGGCCTGCCACGTGGCGCCATAGCCGACGCACTCGCCAGCTTCCACCTCGCGCAGGGAGATTACGCTGGAAACCAGGGTCATCACCGGGCGCAGCGTGTCGGCCTGGGGGTGCGGTACAGTGAACGGGGAATTGCCCCAGAGCATGAAACCGGGGCGAATCCAGTCGTAGTGACTGGCCGGCCAGGCCAGGGTGGCGGGCGAGTTGGCGGCACTGCGCACACCGGCAAGCGGCCCGGTCAGTTGCTCAAAGCGCTCGATCTGCGCGGCGGTGGCGGGATGGTCCAGCTGGTCGGCGCAGGCGAAGTGTGTTGTCAGTACAGGTGGCCCCGCGAGCTTGCCGCAGGCCAACAGGCGGCGATGGAGCTCCGCGACCTGTCCCGGTGGCGCGCCCAGGCGGTGCATACCGGTATCGAGTTTCAGCCAACAGTGCACAGGCGCTGGCAACGTAGCCTGCTCCAACCACGCGACCTGTGTGGCGTTGTCGATGGTCAACCACAGCTGCTGCTCGGCGGCGAGTGGCAGTTCATCCGGATGATATACACCCTGCAAAAGTAGCAGCGGGCAGCGGATACCTGCGCCACGCAGTTCCAGTGCCTCCTCCAGGGAGGCCACCGCCAGTGCGTCTGCCAGCGGTTCCAGCGCGCGCGCCATGGTCATGGCACCGTGGCCGTAGGCGTTGGCCTTGACCACCGCCATGAGGCTCGATTGTGGCGCCAGCGAGCGCGCAAGCGCGAGGTTGTGGCGCAGCGCGGCCAGGTCCAGGCGTGCTTCGCAAGGGCGTGCCATCAGTAGTCGTACCGGTGCCGGGCAAACAGCGTTTGCGCGGCCAGCCAGACGTCGCCGACCTGGCCGTCGCCTACGGGCTGATCGTCTATGGAAAGCACCGGGGCAACTTCTTTGCTGGAGCTGGTCAGCCACACCTCATCGGCTCTGTGGACCTCCTGCATGGTCACGATGCGTTCGCTCACTGGAATGCTGCTGTGCTTGCGCAGGATGTCCAGCAGCATGAGTCGGGTGATGCCGGGCAGTTTCTGGTGATCCAGGGGCGGCGTTGCCACGGCACCGTCCATCACGATAAATACGTTGCACGCAGCGGCCTCGGTCAATTCACCGGCCTCGTTGTACAGCAGGGTTTCCCCGTGGCCGCGGCTGTGGCCGTGCTGGTAGTGCATCACATTGCCAAGCAAGGCGGTGGATTTGATGTTGCAGCGTCGCCAGCGCAGGTCTTCCGTGGTGGAAACGTGAAAGCAGCGCGCGGCGGCCTTGTCGGGCGCCGGGGGTGGCGCGATGTCAAAAACAAAGGCGTAGCGCGTTGCCGCGATGTTCTCGGGATAGGCATGGTTGCGGCGCAGGTCTGCACCGCGGCTGATGTGAAAATACAGCCCGAGATTGCCGCCGCCGTTGCGCTCCAGCAGTTCCTGGGCGATGGTGCGCCATTCGGCCTCGTCCAGTTGTACTTTCAGTTCAATCGCATCGAGGCCCTGCTGCATGCGTTGCATGTGAGGGCCAAAGCCCACCAGTTTTCCGGCGTAGGAGGGGACCACCTCGTAGATGCCGTCGCCGAACAGGAAGCCGCGGTCCATGGGGGAAATGCGGGCTTCATCCATGGGCAGGTAACTGCCGTTGAGATAAACGATGCTCATAGCCGTTCCTTGTGTTGAGAATGCCAAGTGCTCACGCCGCCGCCTCGAGAAACCCGGTGAGCGTGCGTAGCTGGCGGATGACCGATTCGCTCTCGGAGGGTGGCAATCCATCTTCTGTGAGCGTGTTCTTGCGTGTGACACCATCCACGCTGCCGCGTTCGGACAGGTAGCGCAGGGTGGCCAGTGGCGAGAATTCGGCGAGCAGATCGCGTTTTGCCCATAGGCCGAGGAACGCCAGCAGACCATAGGCACCCCAATTGGAAACGTCAGCGACCAGCAGTTCGTCACAGGGGGTGACCGATACCTGGATGTCCAACCCGGCGATGGCGTTGGCGATATTGCCCATGCCGATCTCATTGCCACCATCGCCAATGGCGATCGTGGGGCAGTCCGCCAGGGTCAGGAACGGGTCGAATACCCCACAACCGGCACTGATGTCTTCTCCGCGCATGTTGTAGTAGCGGCCATCGGCCGCCATCCCCGGGCGTTCGATAGAGATAATGGCACTGGGTGCATGGGTCGCGAGCCAGCTGGCGGCCAGCGCCGAACCGTCATCGGCTGGCTCGCGCTCCAGCGGCAGGATCCGGTAGGCGCTCGCCAGCACCTGAGCCAGCGGTCTGGCACAGGCAATCATCGGCTCGGCTCCCAGCGCCTGCAGGGCCTGGTACAGGGCAATGGCGCCGACCGGGCCATCGGTTTCGAAGGTGCCTGCGACCGGAAAGCCGGTGCCGATCAATACGGTACCGCGGATATCGCGCAAGCGCTGTGCCGCACGCAGGTAGTAGCCCGCGGGGAGCGCGGCGCGGGCTATCTGCATCTGACGTGGATTGCGCGCCACCAACAGGGTCTCGATGGCTTCGCTCAGGGCCTGTTCGTCCACGGTGTTTACTCCTCAGGTGGTGACTGCAGCGGTATTTGCCGCATGCGCCAGTGTTGCAGGTGCAAGGCGTTGTGCGCCGCATGGGGGCTGATGGCGGCAAAGTGCACGGTAGCGCCGGGCCGCAACTGGCTCATGCGGGCGGCATCGACCGAGAGCGCGGCGCCCAGCTTAGGATAGCCGCCGATGGTCTGCCGGTCATTCAGCAGAACGATAGGCTGGCCATCGGCCGGTATCTGGATCGCGCCCAGGCAAATGCCTTCTGAGACAATGCCGGTAATATCGCCCTTGATGGGCGGCCCCTCCAGGCGATAACCCATGCGATCAGCGCGCTGCGATACCGTCCAGGGGGAACTGTAGAAGCGTCGTTGCTGCAGCCTCGGGAAATGCGCCTGTTGGTAGCCCGGCACCACACGTACCGTCAGCTGCGCACCATAGCGGGGTCGTTCGGCTGCGGGCAGCTGCAGCCGTTGACGCTGCGTGTCCGGCCGGCACGGCAGGACATCGCCGGGCGCCAGTTTTTCGCCGCGCAGGCCTCCGAGCCCCTCGCGCAGCACGGTCGCCGTGCTGCCGAATTGCGGGGTTACCGCAAAGCCGTCGACGACACCAATGTAGTTGCGGCAACCGTGTTCAGCGTGGCCTAGCTGCACCCGGTCGCCGCCTTGAACACGGTGACTGGTCCAGAGATCACGTGGCTGACCATTGATTAGCAGCGGCGCCTCGGCACCTGTTACGCAGAGCAGTGTGTCGGTTTCCACATCGAGCTCCAGGCCGCCAAAGCTACACTCTACCAGCGTGCAGTTCGGATCGTTGCCCAGTAGGCGCTGACAGAGCAAAAACGCCTCCAGGTCCATGGGGCCGCCGGTGGTGAGGCCAAGATGGTGTTGGCCAAAGCGGCCTCGATCCTGCAGCAGGCTGAGCAGCCCCGGTTGCCGCACACGCAGGCTCATGCGAGTTCGCCTCCCAGTTCCAGAAAACGCTGGCGATCGATCGCGACAAAGCGCACGCTATCGCCCACGGCGACCGGCATGGGCGGTTCCTGATGCGGATCAAACAGGCGTTGTGGGCAGTTGCCAATCAGGTTCCAGCCTCCCGGTGAAACAGCGGGGTAGACAGCGGTTTGTCGGTCCGCTATCGCCACCGCGCCACGTGGCACGCGCTGTCGCGGGGTTGTCAGTCGGGGCGCGGCGATACGTGAGTCGACGTGGCCGAGGTAGGCAAAGCCCGGTGCGAAGCCAATGGCATAGACGGTGTATTGGGTGGCGCAGTGCAGCGTGATCACCTCGTCCACAGTCAGGTCCGCCTCCCGCGCCAGGCGTTCCAGGTCAGCGCCGGTTTCCGGGCTGTAGTACACGGGTAATTCGATCTCG
>TARA_R110002073_G_scaffold248746_1_pt1 | contig 10483 bp, 17 predicted proteins | sample TARA_R110002073 | Tara Oceans TARA_R110002073 (sample SAMEA4397174) | marine metagenome | biome: Polar Biome; feature: [DCM] deep chlorophyll maximum layer (ENVO:01000326); material: water (ENVO:00002006), including particulate matter (ENVO:01000060) such as... | depth 40 m
AAAGGATTAACAAAATGATTAGATTTTGGCTAGAATTATCTAAACCTTTCTTGAAAATTGGTAATTTCTTTTATCATAAGCATGTCGCAACATTAAAAAAGAAACAGGCCTTGACTAAATAATGGGAAGATATAAGATAGACTCAGATTATATAAGGTTTTTATAGAAATGAATGAGATTTATCTCGCACAGGCTGTTTTTAGACTTATAAAAGACCGAAGAGACGTTATTCTTAGTGCTTTAGAATTTAACAACGTAAAGAATATGGAGCATTATAAGGAACTAATGGGCGGCCTAGAAGCTTTGGGACACATCGAAACAGAAATTAAAAACCTTTTAGAAAAACAAGAACAAGAGGAAGTTTAAATGGAAGCCGTTGCTACAGAACTAGAAAAAACATATGTAGACCCAAACGACAGGGTGTTAGATCCAAGTCTTATTGATCAAAATTTAATTGATAGAATGCCCCAACCTACGGGTTGGAGGATACTTATCTTGCCTTATAGAGGAAAAGGCAAAACAGAAGGCGGAATTTTATTGCCGGATAAAATTGTGGAAGATGGACAAATATCCACTCAAGTAGGGTACGTTTTAAAGGTAGGTCCTTTAGCTTACAAAGATACAGAGAAATTTCCTGCGGGCTCTTGGTGCGCGGAGAAGGATTGGGTAATGTTTGCCCGATATGCCGGATCTCGTTTTAAAATTGATGGCGGAGAAGTCAGAATTTTAAATGATGATGAGATTTTAGCAAAAATTATGGACCCTGAAGACATTTTACATTATTAGAGGTAGATATGAGTGGAAAAGAAGCACAAGCGGAATTAGACCTAGATTTAGGCGAAGAAGGACCAGATGTTGAAGTTATTGTCGAAGAACCAATTACGGATGCTACGAATGCAGCTGAAGTTGAAGCAGAAACGTCTGATGATGAATTTCAAAAAAGTGAAAACCAAACTCAAAAGAGAATTAACCGTCTTACCAAGAAAATGCGGGAAGCTGAGAAAAGCGCTGATGAAGCTACTCGGTTTGCGCAAGTAAAAGCTAAAGAAAATCAGGAGTTAGCTCAAAGACTTAATCAAATGGATAATAGCTACGTTGACCAATATAGCGGTCGCGTAGAATCAGAACTAAGCCAAACTGAAGCTTCTTTAAGAAGCGCTATGGAGATTGGTGATACGGACGCAGCGGTAGCGGCTCAAAGAAGGATGACACAATTAGCGGTAGAAGCCGATAGAGCGGCTCAAGCTAAATCAGCTAATGAAAGACGGCAAAAGCAGCCTGCACCACAGCCTATGGCTCAAGGAGGTCAGCCTCAAACTCAGGCCGCTCGACCTGATCCTAAAGCCGAACAGTGGGCACAAAAGAATGATTGGTTTGGCGAAGATAGCGCCATGACCTATGCAGCATTTGGCATTCATAAAGAAATTGTTGAGTCGGAAGGTATTGACCCGAAGAGCGATGAGTACTATGATGTATTAGATAGACGTATGAAGGATGAATTTCCTCATAAGTTTAAAAACGGAGTTCAGAACAAGCGGCCCGCCCAGACGGTTGCATCTGTAAATAGATCCGTTGGAACTGGGCGTAGTAGTGGGAACAAGGTGAGGTTGACTTCAAGACAAGTCGCTATGGCGAAAAAACTTGGGGTTACTTTAGAACAATACGCAAAATACGTTAAGGAGTAGGATAATGGAAAAACAAGACGAACTGTTTGAAGGTTCTATTAAAAGAACTCCTCGCGCAACACAGACAAGAGAGAAGGCGGCACAGCGTAAGCCGTGGGCTCCACCATCCATGCTGGATGCACCACCCGCACCAGATGGCTTTAAACATCGATGGATAAGAGCGGAAACTCGTGGCTTTAATGACACAAAGAATGTTTCTGCAAAAATGAGAGAAGGTTGGGAATTAGTTCGATCAGATGAATATCCAGATTTTGAAGCCCCAGTAGTCGATTCGGGTAAATATGAAGGTGTTTTCGGAGTAGGTGGGTTAGTTTTAGCTCGTATGCCTGAAGAAACGATTGCAGAAAGAACCGCTTACTTTAATGGAAGAAAGCAGGACCAAATGCAAGCCGTTGACCAAGACATGATGAGGGAAAACGCACATTCAACTATGACGATTTCTAAAGCAGATCGTCAATCTCGTGTAACCTTTGGCGGTTCTAAAAAATAGGATGGCCCCATTATTGGAGTAAAATAAATGGCAAATAACATAACTGCTGGTTTTGGTCTTAGACCGATCGGTAAAGTAGGTGGCAATGTTAATAACAATGCTACTACTCAGTATGAGATTGCAGGCGATTACACCACAGCTATATACAACGGCGGAATAGTAGTTCCTCTTTCAGATGGAACTATTATTATTAGTGATCAAGCGATCTCTCCGTTAGGAGTATTAGCAGGTGTTGAGTTTGTAGACTCAGTAACTGGTAAGACAACTTTTAAGAACTTTTGGCCCGGATCTAATGCGGTCAGCGTAGACACAGATTTTCCTGTGAAAGCGTTTATCTATGATGATCCTATGCAACTTTATGTAGTTGCTGCAGACGGCACTAACACTAATAGAGCAACAGCTCTTGCGGATGTTTTTTCTAATGCAGACATGGCAAGTGTAGGTAATGGAAGCACAGCCACTGGTAGATCCAGTGATGCGTTAGACATTAGTACAGCTGCTACTACAAACACCTTAGATTTAAGGATTGTTGGGCTTTACGAAGATGATGCTAACAAAGATTATTCTGCGGTAGGTCATCAATATATTGTAAGGTTAAATGGTCATTTTAATCTAAACACAAGCGCGGCGGTTGGTACCTTCGCTACAACAGGAATATAGGAAGGGGTTAGAAAATGGCTATATCAAGAGCACAACTAGCAAAAGAGCTAGAACCTGGACTAAACGCCCTGTTTGGTTTAGAGTACGATCGTTATGATAACGAACATTCTGAGATTTTTGATGAAGAATCTTCAGATAGAGCGTTTGAAGAAGAAGTAATGTTAGCAGGCTTTTCAACTGCACCGTCTAAATCAGAAGGTGGAGCGATTAGCTTTGATGACGCACAAGAGACGTTTACTGCAAGATACTCACACGAGACTATTGCATTAGCTTTTTCAATTACTGAGGAAGCTATTGAGGATAACTTGTATGATCGTTTAGCAGGTCGTTATACAAAAGCATTGGCACGTTCAATGGCGCAGACAAAGCAAATTAAAGCTGCTGCTATCTTGAACAATGCTTTTACTGCAGGATCTTCTGCAGGTGGCGATGGCGTTTCATTATTAAGCGCTTCTCATCCAACTATCAATGGTACTCAAAGTAACTTGTTAACTGTAGCGGCGGACTTAAACGAAACTTCGCTTGAGCAGGCTTTGATTGACATTGCTGGTTTTCAGGATGAACGTGGTTTAAAAATTGCTGTACGCGGTATGAAATTGATAATTCCAAAAGAGTTACAATTTGTTGCTGAAAGAGTATTGAACAGTAATTTAAGAGTTGGAACTGCAGATAATGATCCAAACGCTATTAAGAACATGGGTATGGTACCGGAAGGCGCGGTAGTAAACCATTTCTTAACAGATACAGATGCTTTCTTTATCAAAACAGACGCTCCAAACGGTCTCAAGCATTTTAACCGTGCGGCTATTAAAACAGCTATGGAAGGTGACTTTGACACTGGAAACATGCGTTTTAAAGCAAGAGAAAGATACAGCTTCGGTTTTTCTGACTGGAGATGTCTATTCGGAACACCTGGTGCGGCATAGCCTCCAAGCAAATTATTGCATCAGTTTTAAGGGCGGCACTTGCCGCCCTTCTTTTTTTGTGTATAATATAAGTAAGACCTTGACAGTTACATGGTGTAACTGACTTTTGCCACGACAAGGAGATTAAAATGGCTACAACAACTTTTAAAGGGACCGTTCGAGCTGAAGGCGGCCTTCAACAAATAACAACAAACAGCTCAACAGGCGCTGAAACAACTAACACAAGTATTGATTCTAGCGGTAATCTTTCCGTTGGTGGAACTTTAACAAGATTGACCCCACAAACAATTTTTAACTACAACTACATTACATGTTCCGCACCTATTGTTACAAGTCTGGGTAACTCAGGCGATGGTGTAATGGCAACCGAAGATAAATTTGGATTATTGTTTTTTGGACCAAATAACGAAATGTATCCAGCAACAGCAATTTCTATTGGTGCTTACACAGCAGCCGGAAAAACACCCCAATTAGATGGAACAGTACCAGCAACGGATACGGCTACAACGCAAGCAGGATTTGATATACAAATGGATACTGAATCAGCTGCAGCAACAGGACTAGAAATGGTTTTAGCCGGTGGTCCAATGGGTGGAAACAATAATGGTTTTACCATTGGCACACATTCAGGTTCTATTGAAGCAACCTTCAATACACCTGATTGGACTGACTATGATGCTTGTGGTATAGGCTTTAGAAAAGTTGAAGACTTTAATGATGGTCATGTACCCATTCTTGACGGAGCCGCAGCAGGTGACGGAATTTATACAGACTTTGCTGCATTTGGAGCAATGGGTGATACAAACATTGAAATCATGACTGATTTAAATAACTCAGGAACATCCACTTCAACAGACTGTGGTGCATCAGTACCAGTTGATGGTCAAAATTTAAGATTAAAAATAAATTTATCAGCAGCCGGTGTTGTAACTTATCAACTTGTTGTGAATGCCGTAGCAGGAGCAGGTACTTTAGCTGCCCCAGCAACAACAGCAGCGTTTACTTTTGACGATGGTGATGTAGTAGTGCCTTACATCTTTACATCAAGTGACACAGCAGCAGCCGATGTACTTTGGTTAAAAGATGTTACAGTAACTCGTACACCCGGAATTAGTTACGCAAACTAATAACTTTAGTGGGGGTTAATTACCCCCACCTTTTTATAAGGAGAATGATATGGGTGTTTCAGACGTAAAAGTTGCTTTTATAAGTGATGAAGTAGCCGCAGACCCAAATGGCTTTTCAGCTTCAGCACAAGTTGCAAACAATGCTGCATTAGTTTTAGGAGGTGCATTAGCCGATGGCGGTGCAGTAACGCTTGGTTCCGCAAGAACAGTTTCAATCACTTCTGGCGGTGACGATAGTGGAATATCTTTTAATGTTGTCGGAACCGACTTAGATGGAGCTTCTTTAACTGAAAATATTACAGGGGCAGACACAGGAGCCGCAACAGGTTCTAGCTATTTTAAAACAATAGTCAGTGTTACGGCTGTTGGCGATCCTGCAGGAACGGTAATAGCTGGAACAACAGGTGTAGCCGCAGATATAATTTTTGGAGGCAGAACTCGTCTTAAAGGTTATTCCATTGTCTCTGGTGGAGCAGCAGGTGTTATTGAGTTTGTTAACGGAGAGCCTAATGGTGGTGGTTCAGCCTTGTTCAAGGCTAGAACGATAGGAACAGACAACACTACTATAGATAATACAATTCCACAAAACGGAGTCGTGTTTGAAGATGGTATGTATGTTAAGTACACAACAGGAACGACAGATATGATGAGTTTCTTCTTCGCATAGGAGTAGGAAATGGCAGAAAAAGGCACGATGAAGGGGCACACCATAGGTGGTGGACAAAAAAGACCTACTAAGTCCGGTGCGGGCATGACTAAAAAGGGTGTTGCTAAGTATAGAAAAGATAACCCTGGAAGTAAGTTACAAACAGCGGTTACAGGTAAGGTAAAGGCAGGAAGTACGGCGGCAAAAAGAAGAAAATCATATTGTGCTAGAAGTGCAGGGCAAATGAAAAAATTTCCTAAAGCTGCTAAAGACCCTAATAGTCGTTTAAGACAAGCTAGAAAAAGGTGGAAGTGTTAAGATGGCCACAATAAAAGAAAAAGACTTTTTGCATTCGTTAGATAAGAGAACGGCTATATTAGAAGAAATTTTAATTAGACTAGAAAACAATCACCTAGCTCATATGCAAAAAGACCTTGATAAATTAGATTTTAAAGTCTGGGGTATTATTGGAGGTATTGCTATTCAGCTTGCCGCCACTATAATAGCCTTAGTTGTATTATACGGAGGTTAACATGAGTTTATACGCTAATATTCACAAAAAAAGAAAGCGAATCGCCTCTGGCTCTGGCGAATCAATGAGAAAAGTTGGATCAAAGGGAGCCCCAACAAAAGCAAATTTTGTTAAAGCAGCCAAAACGGCTAAAAAGAAACCAAAAAAGGTGTAACAAATGACCACATCTAATTCTACAGATTTTGAGCTAGACACAGCTGAATACGTTGAAGAGGCTTTTGAAAGGTGTGGATTAGAAGTTCGCACAGGTTATGATTTAACTACCGCTCGTAGATCTTTAAACTTAATGTTCGCGGAATGGGCTAATAGAGGTTTAAATCAATGGACTATTGCTCAAAGAAGTCAAGCTTTAACCGCCGATGATAGAGAGTATTCTTTAGGCTCAGATGTAATTGATGTTTTAAATGTTGTTGTAAGAAGATCTGGAACAGACTTTTCTTTAACAAGAATAAGTCGATCAGATGATTTAGCTATACCTACTAAAACTACAACGGGCCGACCTACCCAGTTTTTTTTAGACAGACAAGTGACCCCTAACTTAAAAATTTGGCCTACTCCTGAAAACAGCACGGATGTTTTGCATTATGACGCTTTAACCAGAATAGACGATGCGGATTCTTCTGTGAACACTGTAGCGGTTCCTTTTAGGTTTTATCCTTGCCTAGCCGCAGGATTAGCTTATTATATTTCTTTGAAAAAAGCACCTCAAAGAACTCAGATGTTGAAAGCAATATACGAAGAGGAGTTTGAAAGAGCCATAGGAGAGGATCGAGATAGATCTAGCTTTAGTGTAACACCTCAATATACATATCTTAGGTCTAATTAATGAGTAAATTTGCAAACGGAAAACATGCTTATGCTATATCGGATAGATCTGGTATGAGATACAAGTATGGAGATATGAAAAAAGAATGGAATGGTGCCTTTGTTGGTCGAGATGAATTTGAACCAAAACACCCTCAGTTGGGTCCTTTTAAATCTGGAGCAGACCCGCAAGCTTTAAAAGATGCAAGACCTAGTCGCGTTGAGAATGCAATAGAAGTTCTTTTAAATTTTAATCCTTTTACCACAGGATCGGCCAGTTCGGGCATTATAACAGTGCAAGAAACAAGTCATGGAAGAGTTTCTAATGACACAGTAAGATTTAGAAAAGTTTACGGATTAGACGGTTTTACTAAAGCCGTTATAGAACAAGCTACGGGGTATACAATTACTGTTGTGACAACAGATACTTATACCTTTACAGCTAATGGAGAAACGGCAACCTCTGGCGGTGTTGTTGGTGGAGGTGGTCGTGCAACGGCAGGCCCCGTAACGGTGAGCGCATAATAGTGAGTATAACATAATGGCATGGACATACACTACCTTAACCCAATCAATCCAAGATTGGACAGACAACGCTGAAACAACTTTTGTAGCAGAAATACCTTTTTTTATAACAAATGCAGAGGAACGGATTTTTAAATCAGTAGATTTAGAATATTTTCGCAAGAATGTGTCTGGAACATTTACTAGTGGTAACAAGTTTTTAGCTGTACCTAGCGATTATCTTTCTTCTTTTTCTTTAGCTTTTGTTGACTCAAGTGGAAACACTAACTTTCTCTTACAAAAAGATGTCAGCTTTATACAACAATACACTCCGGGAGGAACCTCCACAACAGGCAACCCAAAATACTACGCTCCTTTTGATGTTGAGACTTTTATTGTTTCTCCAACCCCTAACGCGTCCTACACCGCAGAATTACATTATTTTTATAGACCAGCATCAATAACAACGGATGATAGCGGAACAACTTGGATAGGCACAAATGCATCAGATGCTTTGTTATATGGTTCTTTAGTTGAAGCTTATACTTTTATGAAGGGTGAAGCGGATGTAATAAAAATGTACTCTGATAGGTACATGGAGGCGCTTTCTAGATTAAAGAACTATGCAGAAGGTATAGAAGATATAGACGCTTTCAGATCAGGAAAATTAATAAGCCCAAGAACATGAGTGATTTAAAAAACAAAACAATAGCGATTGTTGGTTTAGGCAATACTTTTTCAGACTATATTTTCGCTAAAACAAGAAGTGAAGCTTTTGATGAAGTATGGGCAATAAACGCCATGTCTTCTGTTATTTTCCATGATCGTGTGTTTATGCTTGATCCAGCATCTCGTTTTTTAGATGGAGAAATGGCTGGAAAACAGACAAATTCAATGAAAAATAGACTATTAAAGAAGTTAGATATTCCTATTTATTCTTGTTGTTTAGATAAAAGATGTCCAGATGTAATAGAATATCCTTTACAAGAAGTGTTAGAAAAAACAAAATATGCTTATTTAAATAATACGGTTCCGTATGCCATAGCCTTTGCTATAGCTAAAGAAGTAGGGAAAATTTGTTTGTACGGTGTGGATTTTAGCTATAAAGACGTTCCTCATATGGCAGAAGCAGGTAGAGCTTGTACGGAGTTTTGGTTGGCTATAGCCATTACAAAAGGAATAAAAATAGAAATAGCACATAATTCCACACTTTTAGATACTAATGTTCCAGATGAAGAAAAATTGTATGGATACCATAGATTAGAAGATCCTATTGTTTCTACAGTACATGAGGGAAGTATGTTAATTACAAGAAAATCAAAATTAGAACCACCAGAGCCTTTGGATGCAATTCCAAGAATATACGGCAGAGAGGAAGATACAAGATAATGATTAGTGTTAGTACGACAATGGGAATTTCACCCGTCAATGTTATGACTTCTGACAATGGAGGTCTTTCAGACGAACAAATTGCACAAATGGCAGTTGACAAAATAGTAGCTGTTTCCGATAATGCTCCTGACGTTATAAGAGATCAAGCTCATGTATTTAAAGAAAATGTTAAAAAACTTTTGTTTCATTATCTAATCTTGGCAAGACAAGAGGAACGTGCTACAATAGTTCATACTATAAGAAATTCAGGCAATAAAGAATTGGCAGAATATATAAGGAGACTATAATATGGCGATAGCACAAGCACTTTGCACTACGTTTAAAAAAGAACTTTTAACGGCTACTCATAACTTCGCTGCAGACGGAAATACTTTTAGATTAGCGTTATATGCAGAGGGTGGTGGAGGAAAATCTTCTACTACTGCAACATTAGGTGCGGCAACAACGGCATACACCACAACTGGAGAAATCCTAAATAGTGGCAGTTATGCAGCAGGGGGTGGGGAACTAACTAAAGTAGCCCCAACTAATGCTGGAACAACAGGAATAACAGATTTTGCAGATATAAGTTTTACAACAGCTTCAATTACTGCAATGGGTGCGTTGATTTATAACGATACTAATGGTAATAAGGGTGTTTGCGTATTAGATTTTACAAGTAACAAAACATCAACATCTGGAACATTTACAGTTCAGTTTCCAACTGCTGATGCAAGTAATGCTATTATAAGAATTGCGTAGCCGAACAACTGTGAGGTAATACATGGCTAATCTTAAATTAACTGGTTGGGGTAGAGGCACTTGGACTGCGAGTCCTTGGAATAGAGCTATCCCCCTTGCAGTTACTCAATCAGCCTTAACCAGTGCTTTAGGATCAGTTGTTGCCGTTCCATCAAGAGAAGTTCCTGTTACTCAATCAGCCTTAACCAGTGCTTTAGGAACAACAAGTTTTGTTGGAAGTGTTTCTGTAGCTGTTACACAAGGAGCTATGACAAGTGCTATTGGTTCAGAAAGTGTTGTCGGTTCTTCCTTACTTACAGCATCAACTAATGTAGGCACAAGTGCAGTAGGCACTGTTCACGCACCTACGTTTTCCATAGGGGTATTTCCTACAGGATTAAGTGCCACTGGATCAACTGGAGAAGAAAATGTTTGGGGTTTAATTGATACGGCCCAAACATCAAATTTTTCAGCTATAACAGCCTCGCAGACACCAAACTGGATTAAAGTAGCAGCATAAGGATATAACATGGCAAGTACATATGTAAATCATTTAAGATTAGAAGAAATAACAGACGGAGAACAGGCTGGAACATGGGGAGCTACGACTAACACTAACTTAGAGTTAATTGGTCAAGCCTTTGCATGGGGAACAAGAGCAATAGCCAATGCTTCTACGGATAACATAACAATAGCCGATGGTGCGGCAGATGCAGATAGATCTTTAGCCTTAAAGCTAACTGGAGGGGGGCAAGCTTGTACTGTAACGCTTCTTCCAAACACAAGCTCAAAAGTTTGGATTATGAATAATGCAACAAGCTATACTTTAACATTTACTGCTGGCAGTGGTGCTAATGTTGCTATTGTAGCAGGTGAGACTAAAGTAATTGCAACGGATGGACTTGGTAGTGGCGGCGTTGTTTATGATCTTTTTACAAATCTTACTTTTAACGACCTTACCGTCAGCGATGATTTAATTCTAAATTCTGACTCTGCC
>TARA_R110002073_G_scaffold133122_19_pt1 | contig 10472 bp, 8 predicted proteins | sample TARA_R110002073 | Tara Oceans TARA_R110002073 (sample SAMEA4397174) | marine metagenome | biome: Polar Biome; feature: [DCM] deep chlorophyll maximum layer (ENVO:01000326); material: water (ENVO:00002006), including particulate matter (ENVO:01000060) such as... | depth 40 m
CGATCCATGTTTGCAGCCAGCCATCGTCGGCGCCGGTTCCGACAAACTCATCCCAACTGATGCCTAATCGATTCGCGAAATCGTACGTGGCGTCTTGCCAGAGCAGGATTCCATAGGGGCCTTCCCAATAGTAGTGCACCCAGGTCCAACCTGCGAAACAGAGCATCGCGGCCAAACGAAGAACCAGGATTAGCATTCGATCGGCGCCGCGCGGGTCCGCTGGTTGTTCGTGCCTCGTCTGTTCGTCTGCCGATCGCTCGTCTCCCGTTCGCTCTGCGGCTGATTCCGTTCCGTTGGCGTTCATCATCACTGAGTCGAGAGGTGCTTTTTGCGGGCGTTCACGAAGGGGCTTCGATTTTGATCCTGTATTGTAATCGGACGACCTTTCAAATTGCAGGCAATTGCCCAGGAAGTCAGGTCAATTCCGTTGGGAAAAGGGAGCGGAAGTCCGCGTTTGTTCGACTTCGGAGTCTACTGATTTAGTACCACATCACCGCTCCTGCGTTAGACGTTGGGGCGCTAGCCTCGGTTGGATGGTGACGAAACCGTGGTTAGCGCCAAAACGGCTAACTCAATCAGCAGTCTGCTTCGTCGGTGGAGAGGTGACTGCAATAGACTGCAAGAATAGACCGCAAGAAAAACTCACCCCGAATATCCGATGACAACAGCAAAGTTTTAGCAGTCCGGTGCCATCTACATACGCCGAACGGACTTACGAGTTTTGACGTTAAATTGATGCGTACATGGCGTCCGTATCGAGCATTGTCGCATCCGCGATGATGATGGCATAAACCGCCATGGACGCGGTTGCGATCACTTCGAGGATTTGCTCGCTGTCCAAGCCTTGCTGACGCAGACTGGCAAAATCATCGTCCTGCAGTTCATGAGGGCCAGCGGCACATTTGACCGCAAATTGCAGGATGTGGCGAATGCGATCGGGCAGTTCTTCGCTGAGTCCTTCCATCACTGCCCGGATCGTGCGGTCCTCGACGCCAAGGATGCGGCAACACGCGGTGTGGGCATCGCGGCAATAATTGCACTCGCGATCCACGGCAATCGCCACAAAGATCAGTTCTTTCGTCGACCTAGGGAGATTCCCATCAAGCAGTATATTTTTGACGAGTCCCCACGTCCCGGCCAACATTCGAGGTGAAGTGCCTTGGACACGGATGAAATTCGGCACCTCAGGGAATCCCATTCCGAGCTGAAAGTCGCGGTAGATTTGCTCAACCTCTTTGGGGGCGTCAGCCTCGTGCTTCAGTGGGAAGCGTTGCATAATGGATCACCCTCTGTCGTTAACAGCCAAAGTGTCGTAAGCAGCCAATGTATTGCGGGGAACTGGAAAATTTGCGTTCAACGCTGCCGAATCGCCGATTTCGCCACACCCTACTGACTCAAATTTTACCTTTGATACTCGCAGTCCGATAGCTATTAACTGTGCGATAAAGGGATGTGCGATAAAGGGAGTAGGATCGTCGGCGAAATCGAGATATCATCTGCAGGCGGCATGCTCCGAAGCGTCTTGAAACCGATTTTTGAAGCCTGCACCCCTTTTTGCGTCGACTCCCCAACTTCCTTTTTCCCTGTCCGACTTTGCCATGGCCCCCAGCGACCGTCACGAACAAATCCGCTCGCTATTCAATCAGGCGGTAGGCATGGTCGATACCGAGCGTCGTTGGTTTCTTCACTCGATCGAGGACCGCGACCTCGCTGCAGACGTCGAACGATTGCTCGAATCCTCGGCATGCTGCGGAACCTTTCGTGATAAGAACAAGGATTCCGGTAGCGGGGCCTGTTAAGACGAGCATTTTGAGTCGATCTTGCCGTAGTTATGCTTGCCAGAGCGTGGAATCGTTAATTTGGCAATGGGCTCGCGCCGTGCCGCTGCCCTGAGAAGATCCCACTGACCGGCGACGGTAGCTACGTTTTGTGGAATCGCGATTGTTTTGTGCTTGTGAAATTGCGGATTGCGGGGAAATCGATCTAGATTTTCTTGCCGGGGAATTGTTAACACGGCAATTGGTTCTTGTACGCCAGCCCCACTTCCGCGCCGAGAGCGAAAGCTTGCAAACGACTCGTCTGTCACCATCGACGCCATCCCTCCATGCGAATCGCAGCCGCGCTCCGCGTCTGCACTCGTTATGGATTGTCCTTTTTGCAATTCTAGCATTGCCTTCGGTCGGCTGTGTTCGTCGCCGAATGACGGTCCGCACCAGTCCGCCCGGGGCGACGGTTTCGGTCGACAATCAAGTGATTGGCACGAGCCCAGCGGCATCGAGTTTCGTTTATTATGGAACTCGCGAATTCCGGATTGAAAAAGAAGGCTATAAAACCGAAACGATCCGACGTCGCTTCAACCCTCCTTGGTACGAGATGCCAGGACTCGATTTCATCTCGGAAACTTTGTGGCCAGGCGATCTGCGTGACGAACGAATCATTGATGTTGAATTGGTGCCCAAGACGCTCGCCCCGACCGGCGAGATCGTCGAGCGAGCCGATTCGCTGCGAACTCAGTCCCAAACGGGCATGGTTAACGCACCGCGATAGACGACTGTGAAACTCGTCTCTGCTAGCGGACTAGACCGCCTCGTCGCTCCCAGCATCATCCTGCTGTTGTTCGCTACCGTGCTGGTCGGCGTTGACCGACTCGCGTTTCGCGACGTCGGCCACTTCTACACGCCGCTGTATGATTACATCGGTCACCGCACTCGCGGCGAATGGCTGCCGCTATGGAACCCATTGGACCAAACCGGCATCCCGTTGGTCGGCGAAACGACGACCGCCGTTTTCTATCCCGTCCGCTGGATCCTGTTTCTGCTGCCGATCAAGACCGACGCGGCTGTCGGCTGGTACGTTGTCATTCATTTGATCCTCTCAGCGATCACGACCCGCTACGCCGCTCGACGCAGTGGGGCGAGCGAGATCACTGCGACGATTGCCGGGCTTAGCTATTCGCTTTCCGGCTGCGTGTTGGTGTTGTATACGAATCCGCCATTCTTGGTCGGAGCCGCTTGGTTACCGCTGTTGATGTCGGCGCTGATTCAGCGACGGCAAATCCCGCAAACCCAGCGAGTGCTGATGGCTGGTGCCGTGATGGCGATGATGATCTTGGCCGGGGATCCACAAACGGTTGCCAACGTCGTGATTGTCGCGGTGATGGTGGCCTGCGGTCGTTGGGGAATATCGTTGATCGCTCTGCGGTCTAACGCTCGGACCGGACGGCGAACGGTGAAAAACGAAGGCGTTGTGATTGCGGATCAATCAACGCCAGAAAACAACGTTGTGATCGTGGAGCAATCAACGACAGTGCGTGCGGTATTAGCGAGCTGTCTGCTTGCGTCGCTGCTTGCATTGCCTCAGCTTGTCGCATCGGTTTCCTGGAGCGTTCAAAGTGACCGCGTCCTCCGCGATGACGATACAAATTGGCTTGCCCCGCCGTCGCCTCAGTCACGACGCGGTCAAGCTTACCAGTTCTCCGTCGCCCCCTGGCACCTTGCCGAGTGCATTACGCCCAATGCGTTTGGCAGCTTGCTGCCGCAGTACCGCCGGTTGAGCAGTTTGATTCCCGGCGATGGCCGAATCTGGACTCCGTCGGTCTACATGGGACTGCTGGTCGCGATTGCGCTACTCAGCACATTGTTCGCAACGGGTTATGACATTGTCAGTCGCCGGAATGCTCTGACGCGTAACCGTGATATAACCCTCTGGCTCGCCATCACCATCGCCGCCACGCTCGTTTGTTTTGGGCATTTTGGCGTCGTTTGGCTTATCCAAAACGCAATGGGGACGCTTTCACAGACCGACAGCGGCGCCGGAGGACTTTATTGGCTGCTTTACCACTTCGTGCCTGGCTACGATTCGCTTCGTTATCCAGCCAAGTGGCTGCCGATCGCCGCATTCGCCGCGTCCATGGTGACCGCGATATGGCTTGAACATTTGCCTCGTTATGCGTCGTCCACGCGGCGTGCTGTTGGGATGCTGGCGGGCATTCTGGTTATCGCATTCGTCATCGTGATGACGCTGCAAGCGATTCCAAGTCGTTGGATCGGAATCCCGGACCCATTGCCGTTCGATCCTTTTTGGGGGCCGCTGGACATTGCCGGTGGTCTTCGCGAAGTCACCTGGTCGATCGTCCATTCGATCATCGTACTGGGCTGTTTTGGATGGGGACTGTTCCGTTTTTTCGGCAATCGTTTTTCACGCGTTCACACCGCACGCTATTTGCTCGTGATTGTCGTCGTTGACATCACTATGTTTGCAGCGGGCAACATCGCACGCGTCTCTGCGAACCGAGATGCGATTCGTTCGATTCCCATGCCCGTTGCAGACGCGGAAACGTTGACACTGCGAACGCGAACCGGAAAAGGATGGCCACGTGATTGGCGCGAAAGCCGCGATGAGGATCGGTTAACCGAGGTCGAATGGAGCTCGGAAATCGCGTGGTTCGGCCGTTGGCATCTGGCTGATCGTGGGCATGTGCTCAACAACATGACCTCGATTCGCTCTCAAGCCATGGCGATGTTTTGGAAATCGACCGCCGAAGTCACGCGTTCAATGTCGGCGAACGAGCGAGCTGAATTTTGGGCTGCGGTATCACAGTGGCTAGGCATTGATCAAACGCTGAACGCGACCGAAGAACCGCGGCCCGTTTCCGATTGGAAGCTTGTCGAAACCCAAATCAGTCAAGCACCGGCGCATCCCAAACTGCAAGTTCACTTTGCGTGGTCAAAGCGAGACGTTCGCGAAGCAGGCCGCGACGATTTTGAATCGCTGCTGCGCGAGGTGCTCTGCGGGAAACACGTGCCCGGTGTCTATGTGGCGGATGTCCGTACCGGCGAATCGTCCGCTGTGAATCCGATCGATGAACTAGCGGACCCACCGAGCAGCCATTGGGTCATTAAAAACGGTACTGCGGATTCACTTGAAATTGAATTGGAGGTGCCGGCCGCCTGCTTGCTCGAGCGAACGACCTACCAAGATGGACATTGGCATGCAAAACTCGTCTCGCTCGATTCGGGGAAATCGCTATCAGTCACGGTTCACCGCGTTGACTATTTAAAACAAGGCGTGCTCGTTCCCGCGGGCCGCTGGACAGTCGTCTTCGAGTACCGGCCGTGGTGGATGTCTCCCGCGATCATCGCTGCGGTCGTCGCCTGGATCACGACGCTGACATATTGGGGCAGAAAATCCGGATTGCTTCTTCGGCATCGTGCAATCCCATCTCGCTGACCGCCCGGGTATTCGGGTGCAAGCATGTCTTCCGCAACGTGTCCTCATTCAGACTGGCTAGACCGCGAAAGCGGTTGATCTTGATGCCCTCGATTCCCTTCGCATCGAGCTGCTCGCGGATCACCCGGTAATGCTCTTCGCCGTATGCCAACAGCGTATCTTTGTACCGCCGCGCTGAAATCTCGAACATCGGCGCACGCACCACCGACACGCGGCCGAACTCCAGCAACGGTCGCATCCAGCGATAGAAGAACATCATCATCAACGCGCCACAGTGAATCCCATCGGCGTCGGGGTCAAACAGTAAAACAACACGCTCATACCGTATCGAATCGAGATGGAAATAATCCTCGATTCCCGAGCCCATCGCATCGATCAAAGCGGCATACAGTTCATTTCGTTCGATCGTACGGCGATTCGATCGCAGCGAGTTCATTGGTTTTCCCTGCATTGGCAATACCGCTTGAAACGAGCTGTCGCGAGCCCGCGCGACGCTGCGTGATGCGGAATCCCCTTCGACCAGGATCAATTCGGCTCCGCTACCGAATCCGTGTTGTTGCGAATCGTGAAGTTTGATCGGTTGGCGAGGAAACATCGTGTTTTCGACCCGAGAAAGATTGGGGTGTGCGTGGGGGATCTCATTAAAGATCCTTTGTTTGGTAGCGAAACTCGCCAAGAGTTTCGGGGGGAAAGGCTGGACGAAATTCTTCGCGACTTTCGCGACGCGTAAACCGGGATGTGGGATAAGCTTCCAGCCTGTCCTGTCATGCCCCTGAATGCTTCCGCTCTCGCTACGCTTCGCCGTGTTGCTTCCACCACTCGACCGCATCGCTGCTGGTCCATGGATACTTGATCCGCAGAGCATCGATGGCGGTGGCAAGTTCATCGATCGAAGCGTAACGGTCCGCCGCATTTTTGGCCATGCACTTCAGCACACAATTTCGGACTGACTCGGGAACATCTTCGCCTCGATGAATCCCCAGCCCGATCGGCTGCTCGCTGATAATCAGTGCAAACAGTGACTCGGGATCACACTCCGCGAACGGCGGCCGGCCTGCCAACAAGTAATAGGCGACACAGCCGACCGAATAGATATCCGAGCTAGGATCCATCACCGAGGGGGACCGAAATCGTTCGGGCGCCATGTACATCGGCGTGCCTGCCCAGATCACCTCGCGAGTCTGGTAGGTCCCTTTTTCAGGGCTGAGCGGTTTGGCCAGCCCGTAATCAAACACGACCGCCCAGTCACCGATCGAAGGATCCAGCGACAACATGATGTTTTGCGGTTTAATGTCGCGATGGACCAAATCCATGCTATGCGCCTCGCCCAACGCCTCACAGACTTGCCGCAGCACAAACAACACACGTCCGATCGACTGAAATCCGCTACGTGCAACCACCTCTTGCAGCGTCAAGCCTGACAAGTATTCCATCACGCAATACGCCTCTCCCTCTTCGCTACGACCGTAATCGTAGATTGTCACGCTGTGCGGATTCGTGAGCGAAGCGGCCAAACGGGCTTCGCGGTCAAAACGCAATTGGTCTTCACGATTCTGGCGATCGCTTCGCAATAACTTTAGCGCCGCATTTCGCCCCAGCTGCAAGTGTTTGACTTTGTAAACGACGCCCATCCCCCCGCTGCCCAGTTCCGAGATGATTTCGTATCGACTCAGTGGATGGACCGCGGCTTGGTCGCGAGCGGAGCTGCGTGCTAATCGCCCTGCCGACACCAAAGCCGTGACGGTCAGCAGGCTGCCCAGCAGCAAAAAGCTGTACCGCACAATTCGGGCCGCCGCGAACGCATCCCGCACATCCTTTTCGACAATCACGGCGAATCGCCAACGTGGAATCCATCGCCAACCGCCCACCACCGATTCACCCGCATAATTCGAATACGGTTCTAGCCGTACCAAGGATTCGCCCAACGTTGCCGCCGATGCTGATTCGGTCAGGGGTAACGATCGACGAACGACCGCATTCCGTGTGCTCTCGGTGATCAAGCCGCCTGGGTCACTGACCCGCAAGCCTGCCACGATCGTCTCGGGATCCATGTCGAATTTCGAGCGATGAAACAAGCTTGCCGCATGCGGGCTGACGCTGATCATCTCTGCATCGCGGTTGATCGCGTAAATATCCAGCCCGCTGGAAACACTGCTCTCATGAAACAACTCATTGAATTCTTTGAACAGCCCAATGCTGTTCACCAAAAGTGCGGCAACCACTTCGGAATTGCCATCGCGAATGGGGACGATGCAAGCCATCATCGGCTCGATCGCTTCGTCGACCGTGCCGACTTCGTTTTCGGTCAAACTCGCTGGTCCGTCGCCGCGATCCGGACCATAAATGACCGTTTCGCCTCGCAGCACTCGAGCGACATCCGATGTACCGCTGGGGATCACCGGGTGCCCTAGATCCGAATTGTCCTCACGCCAACTGGCAATCGTCGTAAAGGACTGGTTCCAAACGACAAATTTGACATCCGGTCTACCCGACAAAATTCTCAGCTCACTACGGATCTGCGCTGCTAGTGGAGCCGACTGGAGGACGTCCATTTTCGATTTTCGGTCACTCAGTTCGACCAAACCGAGGATCGAATCACGAATCAACGATTGCCGGGCCCAGGATTGGACCAATTGAGCCTTGTCGTCAAGAAACCGACCGGTCGCCAGGTCGATGCTATTGCTGACGCCAGTCAATTCGTTACGAAGCGCCAATTGGACGCTGTTGGATACACTGTGGTAGGTCAGATAACCGACGATCAGCGTCGGCAGCACCGCGGCTAACCACAACCAACCCGAATTGATACGCCGCGCACGACGTGATTTACTGGCGAGCAGTAATTCGCTCGGTGAAGTCCGATCCTTTGACCCTCGCGACTCGAAATCTTTGGGCGAAGCATGCGTGCGTTCTGCCCCACGCTGAGTGATCTCGGATGCGGAGACCTTTTTGTCAGCCCGCTCGGTGTCCAATTTATCGGTTCGTGGTGGCTGAGTGATCTCGGAGGCCGAAGCGAACTGTGTTGGCTTCGCCGCACGACTTTGTTTCGCGGTCCCGTCACCGGGTGCAACCGTCGGTTCTCCTAATTCACGTGGTGCCGGCACCGGCATCGCCTTTGCACCCTCGAGCCGAGCTAATTCCGCGTCATGCTCATCGAGCAACGACAGAACGTCAGCCATCAGTTCTTTGTCGTCCCCGATTTCAGTCTCGAGAAATTTTTGCCGCGCCGCACCCGAGAGTTCATCAGCCGCAAAAAAGAGATCTCGGACACGAGCGTAACGATCGGCATTCATTAATCCGATTCAGACTCCGTGCTTGAATCGTCGCCATCCTCGTCACCGCGTCGCAACTCGCGACGCATCCAAGCGCGTGCCATCGCCCAATCTTTTTCGATTGTACGTAGCCCGATGTTCATTTCAGCGGCGATTTCACGCATCGTTAATCCACCGAAGAACCGCAACTCGACGATCCGAGCTTGCCGCTGATTCAGACTGGCGAGAATGTTCAGCAAATCGTCCAAGGCGACGACGTCGTCATCGCGGCTGAGTTGAAACGTGATTTCGTCAGTCAACATCCGGCGATCCCAACCCCCGCCGCGTTTTTGCGATCGCACTTTGCGGGCATGATCGACCAAGATTCGCCGCATCACGGTGGCACCGATGGCAAAGAAATGCGTCTTGCCTTGCCAATTGATCCGCGATTGATCCACCATTCGCATGTAGGCTTGATGAACCAGCGACGATGAACTGAGGCGTTGACGCATCGGTTCGTGCTGTAAAAAACGACCTGCTAAACGGCGCAAGTCATCATACATCAACGTAAACAACCGGTCCGTTTCGGCCGGTTGTCCTTTGACGCTTTTCTCGACGAGTTCATTTACACCATTCATAAGTCTTGCCTGAGCCCAATATCTCCGCCGTGATTATATCAGCCATGGTTCGGATTCGCCATCGAGCAGCGTCTTTTTGCCAGCATCGTGAACCGCTTACCACGGACGCTTGGAGCAACCGCAGCATCACCCCAATCGGGACCGAGCGGTCTCCCCATTCTAATGCCGCGTCGCGACTAAGACTTCACGTTTTCCACCCTCAGGGCCACGAATTTTACGAACATCAAACCCGACCGCCTTCAAACGATCCCGAACTTCGCGTTTCACACAATAGGTGACAAACCGACCATCCATGTTCAGTAGCTTGTACATCACAGCAAGCATTGGTGTCTGCCACAGTTCGGCGTTGGTGTCGGGCGCAAATGGATCAAAATAGATCGCATCAAACGATTCACCCTCGTGCCGCCAACGCAACGCATCGACCAGCTGTATCTGAACGACCTGGTGCTCTCCGGCATGCCAACAAAACCCCGAAATCAATTTCGGCTCCGCAGATTCGCTGTTTGGCAAGTGACCACTTGGTAATTGGCCACTTGGTAATTGGCCACTTGGTAATTGGCCACTTGGTAATTGGGGCGCGGGAACGCTCGATCGCCACCGGATGTAATCAGCGACGACGGCGGTATTGTCGACCCATGACTCCGGCGCAAGCTCACGCACAACGTCCGCCGACAACCAATGGTATTCGAGGGCGACGTAATCCAGCGGGGTACCGTGCTTGATCGCGTGGTCCACCGTCAAAAACATCCCCATTCCGGTCCCCAGCCCGATTTCCAAGACACGTGTGGCTTGGCCTGAGGACAACCGCTCTTGGACGCCACTGTTTCGCAAATAGACGTGACGTGTCTCGGAGATCGCGCCTGAGGAACTGTGATAGCTGTCACCGGTGGCCTTGTTGATCAGCGTGCGACTGCCATCGTCGGTGACTTCGATTTCGAGAGTCGGGTCCTGGCACGGCAATCGGACTCGGTTTGCCCGTTGATTCATCCTCTAATCGACTCCCATAAAGTAAATAGGCTTCGGAATCCAGAAGGTTCCCGGATGTCCCCCCCGCGTTATTCGATGCGCATTCTTGCGCGTCGCTGCGTTCACGACAACCAGTAGTAAGCTGCCCCCTTTATTTTAGCGTCGGGTGCTAGGCGGTCCCGAAACCGGCCAAACGTTGGTTGCCCCCACGATCCCCCCGCCTGAAAGACTGCGGATTTTAAGCAAAAAACGTGGTTTTAGAGCATTGAGTGAATACAGCAGGAATCACTGCTTCCTGTATCTCCAATGTTCTGGCATGTCGCAAAACGCTGAGAAAGGGGGCAGGAAGCTATCGAGTCAATCTGCGCCAAACCCTACCCCCCCGTTTTAT
>TARA_R110002073_G_scaffold59420_1_pt1 | contig 10469 bp, 10 predicted proteins | sample TARA_R110002073 | Tara Oceans TARA_R110002073 (sample SAMEA4397174) | marine metagenome | biome: Polar Biome; feature: [DCM] deep chlorophyll maximum layer (ENVO:01000326); material: water (ENVO:00002006), including particulate matter (ENVO:01000060) such as... | depth 40 m
ATGAGCGTTGTTCAGGAGATCTCAGGTCAAGTATGCCCGAGATGACGAACTCTATTTCCATTAGCTGTACTGCCTCCGACAAATGGGCTGTACTAAAAGTGTTAATTCAACTCAATTTCTCTAACAAAGCGTATAACATCACTGCAGCAGCAACCGAAACGTTAAGTGAATGCTTTTGTCCGAATTGGGGAATAGCGACAAATTCGTCCATTAAAGAAAGTATTTCAGAGTCTATTCCGGTCACTTCATTCCCCATTACTAAACAAATCTTTTCATAATTGTTGATATCCAATTTATTCAAAGCAATGCTATTGGTAGTTTGCTCCATTCCAAAAATTGAATAGCCCTCCTTTTTTAATTCAGCTATAATTTCCACAGCAGTTTCAAAATGTCTCCAATTCATAAATTCTTCTGCACCAATAGCCGTTTTATTGATTTCGGGTCGGGGAGGTGTGGGAGTATAACCGGTTAGTATAAGTTCAGAAATTCCAAAAGCATCTGATGAACGAAATACAGACCCCACGTTATGAAGACTCCGTATGTTATGCAGGATAACCTTGACTTCAGAAAGTTTCTGTGGAGGTTTCTGAGAAAGATTTTCTTCAAGTATTTCTTTGGTAGTGAGTTTTTTTGGCATTTTTGAGATCAGCTTGTAAGAGTAAAGTAAATATAATTTTTAGATGCTAATTAAGCATTCAAAGATCTTTAAACAAGTTCAGGATCACAAATTCTCTTCTTCCAATTAGGAGTCCAAACTGCTATCATTGGGCACAAAATTATACCATGTCAAAAGAACCGCGCAAAGCAGCACTAGCTTTTATTTTTATTACCGTTTTAATAGATGTGATTGGATTGGGAATCATCATTCCCATTATCCCCGCATTGATTGTAGAACTTACCGGAGAAGGCTTATCAAAAGCGGCGATATACGGCGGCTGGTTAATGTTTGTATATGCTTCCACTCAGTTCCTTTGCGCACCTGTAATTGGTTCTTTAAGTGATCGTTTTGGAAGACGTCCGGTTCTGTTGTTATCTCTTTTCGGATTTGGAATCGATTATATTTTGATTGGATTTGCTCCTACCATTTCATGGCTTTTCATCGCAAGATTTATATCAGGAATTACCGGAGCTAGTATAACCACGGCCAGCGCATATATTGCTGATATTAGTTCACCGGAAAAGCGTTCACAGAATTTTGGATTGATTGGAGCTGCATTTGGATTGGGCTTTATTATCGGCCCCGTTATTGGAGGTTTGCTGGGTCAATATGGAACCAGAATTCCATTTTTTGCAGCCGCAGGATTAACACTCCTCAATGTGCTGTACGGATATTTTATTTTACCTGAATCACTTCCAAAAGAAAACAGAAGAAAATTTGAGCTTAAAAGAGCAAATCCATTGGGGTCTTTAAAGCAACTTAAATCTTTTCCGGGAATTTCAGGCTTGGTCGTTGTTTTTGGATTGATCTATTTAGCTAGCCACGCAACCCAAAGTACCTGGACTTATTACACGATGGAAAAGTTTGCGTGGGATGAGAAAATGGTGGGTATTTCACTTGGAGTTGTCGGCTTTTGTGTCGCAATTGTTCAAGGCGGGCTTACCAGAGTTGTGATTCCTAAAATCGGTGAAGTAAAATCGGTGTATCTGGGGCTGTCGTTATATATTGCAGGTTTTATAGGCTTTGCTTTTTCACCAACAGGAGCCATAATGCTCGCAATGATTATTCCGTATTCTTTAGGTGGATTTGCCGGACCTTCTTTACAAGGAATCGTTTCTAATAAAGTTCCTCAAAACCAGCAAGGTGAATTGCAAGGTGCTTTAACAAGCTTGGTAAGTTTTACGGCTATTTTTGGCCCACCAATGATGACTGGTTTATTCGGTTATTTTACCTCAAAAGCCGCACCGTTTCAGTTTCCGGGAGCGCCATTTTTAATGGGCTCAATTTTGGTTCTTGTAGCATTGTTATATTCAATTAGAATTTTAAGTTTTAAGAAGCCGGTTTCTGCTTAAATAGAAATTCTATTAATTATTAGAAAAACACCCTATTAACTCTTATTTTCAAATAGTTGAAGGGCAGCCGAGAGGTGAGCTCTTCTTTTTATTTCAGAAATTGAAGAAAAAAGTAAAAAACCATGAGTAACATCCATTATTTTTCACAAGAAGGATACGATAAGCTAGATGCCGAACTTAAAGACCTTAAGAAGCGAGGAAGAAAAGAAATTGCTGAAGAAATTGCAGAAGCACGAGCTAAAGGTGATTTGAGTGAGAATGCAGAATACGATGCAGCGAAAGAGGCTCAGGGACATATGGAAGATCGAATTACAAAGTTAGAAGATATTCTTGCACATGCCCGTGTTTTAGATGCCACAGAGCTGGATTTATCTCAAGTTAGAGTGTTGACTAAAGTGACGATTCTTAATAAAAAGATGAATAAGGAAATGCAGTACACCTTAGTTTCACCTAATGAAGCAGATTTTAAAGCCGGGAAAATTTCAATAGAGTCTCCAATAGGTAGTGCATTGGTAGGGAAAGAAATTGGAGATGTAGTTACTGTTCAAGTTCCTGCCGGCGAACTTGAACTGGAAATCAAGAAAATCGAAATTTAACTAACTTTACAGCTTTGATGAAAAAGCTCATTGATGTATATCCTTACAGAAGAAAAGGAACAAATATCGAGTTTCTAATCCTGAAACGTTCTTCTAAAAAGATATATGCTAATCAATGGCGTATGGTTGGTGGTAAAGTTGAAGAAGGCGAAACTTTTTGGGAAGCAGGGTTAAGAGAATTGAACGAAGAGCTTTCTGAAAAACCCAGACAATTTTGGACCGTTCCTTCCGTAAATACGTTTTACGAACATAAGACAGATGCAATTCATCAAATTCCGGCCTTTGCAGCACAAATTGAATGGCATGATGAAAGAATAAAACTTGATAACGAACATTCCGGATACTTATGGGTGAAAGTTGATAAGATCGATGAATACATTCATTGGCCGGAACAAAAACGATTGATTAGATTAATTGACGAAATTCTTACCAACCAACAAATTCTTCCAGAGTGGATTATAGAAATCAAATAGCTAAGTGCTCATTATTCATTTTGGTTGTCACAATGTTCAGTTCTGCAGTATCAGCTCAGGATGATTTTGGGAAATACCGATTTACTCCTGCACCTGATATTTGGTATAACACCGTTGACGGAGTTCGGATAGGTATAAGAATTTTAGGAGAACAAGAAGGTTCATTTAAAGACGGACCGCACAGATTAGATGCCGGTCTGTGGCTCGGTACAAATATTCCTGAAAATCCGGTTTCCTATTATTTGAGTTTAACAGAACCTATAAAGTCTATATCCGATTTTGGAGAAGAAGGAAGCTTTCAAGTAATTTCGAGTATTAGAACAGGATTTTCTCAGCATAAATTATTATTGAATAAGCGATGGCAAGATGGTTTTAATGAACTTTTATATAAAGAAGTTTCAATTTCATTCTCACAACAAAAGATGTTTGCTGCAGAATATCGCCCTTATCCAATTCAATGGTCAACTAATTGGAAGTCTTTAGTCGGCATCAATTTTATGACACATAATGAATCAGAGGATAACCTGTTTGAAGCAATTTTTAATGTACAGCAAAACATAAATCCTGAAAGCGAGTCATTTACATCATTAGATGTTGAAGTTTGGGATGTATATCCGATAAATGACAAATTTGGATTAGGGTTCCGTTTATTTGGAGGATTTACTTCAGAAAATGCAGATCCTGAATATTTATACACTGCAAGCTATGCAAAACCTATCGATTGGTTAGGAAATGGAGTTAGCAGAGCAAAAGGAACTATTCCGACTGCTTGGTTAAATAATGGCTTAGCGCATGTTTCAGGGAGTGCTAATTTACGTGGCTACACAGATACACAATATTCTAATCTGACTTTAGGCGGATTCAATTCTGTTGCTGCTTTGAACTTGGAGTTTGAATTCCCTAATCCTTATTCTTTGTCTAATAAAGATGGGATTTTAGGAGAGTTTCTATTTTTAAAAAGTTATCTATTTGTAGATGCGGGGACCGTTTTCGAAGATACTCCCATGCTTTTTGATGCCGGCGTTGGTCTTCAATTCTCATTGAATATTCCTGATTTTTTAGGTAAACCTCGAGGCTTTGCAGTTAGATACGAAGTACCATTTTGGATCTCAAATCCTAATGACGGAAACTCTAACTTTGAATTTAGAAATCTAATCGGATTCGGAGCCGTAATTTCTTTGTGATATGAAAATATTAGTAATCAATTGTGGAAGCTCTTCAATTAAGTATCAGCTAATTCATACTAATGACCAAGAAACGCTTTGCAAAGGTCTTGTGGAGCGCATTGGCGCTGTAACTTCCATTATTCGTCAAGAGTGGAAAGGAGAGAAGCTAATTAAGAAATCGCTTGCTTTAGATACTCATGCAATTGCACTAAAAACAGTTATGGAGATGCTTGTTGATGCCGATAATGATCATTTAAAATCGCTTGAAGAAATCGAAGCGGTAGGTCATCGGGTAGTTCATGGAGGGGAAACATTCAAAGATTCCGTTCTTATTGATGATGATGTAGAAGAAGCTATTCAGGAAGCTTTTGATATCGCACCATTACATAATCCTCCAAACTTACAGGGAATAAGAGCCGCAAAAGAGCATTTGCCAAATATTCCACATGTAGCAGTTTTTGACACTGCTTTTCATCAGACATTACCATCAGAAGCTTATTTATATGGCATTCCCAATCGGTTATACAGGCGCTATAAAATTCGTCGATATGGATTTCATGGTACATCTCATTATTACGTGAGCAGAATGTATTATAAGCTTGCAAATGTAGAAAAAAAGGGATCGAAGATCATTACTTGTCATTTGGGAAATGGTGCATCAATAACGGCTATAAAAGACGGGGAATCTATTGATACAAGCATGGGATTCACTCCCTTGGAAGGATTGGTAATGGGAACTCGTTCAGGAGATATTGATCCGTCTATCTTATTCTACCTCATAGAGAAAGAGGAATTATCTTTGGCTAATGTTCATGCGCTTTTAAACAAGCACAGTGGGTTGTTAGGATTAAGCGGGTATGCTGCTGATATGCGTGATTTGATTGAAGAAGCAGAAGATGGTGATAAACGATCTCAAGAAGCTATTAATGTATTTTGTTACAGGGCAAAAAAATATATTGGATCTTATATCTCAGCGATGAATGGGGTAGATGCAATCATTTTTACAGGAGGAATAGGTGAAAACGCATCGTTAATACGATCTAAAATACTTTCAAATATGGATTGGTTTGGAATTCAAGTTGATGAGGATAAGAATAAAGAAATAAAAGAAGACTTAGTAATTAGTTCGGATACGTCAAAAGTTGGAGTTTATGTGATACCAACCAACGAAGAATTGGTAATAGCAATAGATGCAGCTAAGATAGCCACTACCTCAAAACAAACTCCTTGGGCTTAATGAGTTCATTTTTAAAAATAACCGTCATTCTTAGTTCGATCCTGATGTTAGGTTGTTCTACAACTACATGGATTGTAGAAAGTGAACAAGAGGTAGATCGCGGAGATTATAAATTACTCGACTCAAAATTATTTTTAGAAAAAGTCGGAGAAATAACCCCTGAACTTCCGGTGGTCCAATTTAAATTAAAAGCTGCAAATACTTTCGAGTATCCTCAACGGATAAAAACTAATAGATATATTCAAAAATACCGTCCAAGATGGGGATATGTAGCTTTGGGAGTGGCTGCATCAGGATTAGCAGGGTATTCGGCGTTAGAATTCACTGATCCTGATAAAAAAGGGCAACAAATAGCTTTACTGGGTGCTAGTACGGCTTTAATAGGAATCTCATTTTTAAATATGAAACCGGTAGGTGAACCTCAACCTACGGGAGAAACAAGATTACTTCGAAGAACCGGTAATTTCGTGGATGTGGACACTCTGGATGCCACGATTAATGAATCTCAAAACGTATTTTATACAATACGTTATAAGAATCAAGCTCTGATTGATAATTTTGAAGTACAAATAGCGGATAACAACTTTACCATCAACTTTCTGGAAGAATTGAATCCCGATATTTTTGAAGGAAACGAAGATGTTTCTATTGGTTTGGATATCGTTTATAAGGATAGTCTTTACAATTATGACATTCCGATTAGGTCTATATTCGATCCTTTTGTTGTAGTTACTTCACCCGTAACAGCCCTTAGAAATGAAGCAAAAATCAATTCAAATAATATACTTACTGATTTAGCACAAGGAAGCCAATTAAAGCTTGTTGAACGTGTGGGAGAATGGGTGAAAGTGTTATATGGAATTTCAGAGAATTGGGTCTCAGAAAGTGATGTTGATGTAATTTGGAGACCGTCTCAATTTTCAAGGCAGCTTTCGATAATCGCTATTCCAAATGTTCCTTTTGGGAGTGTAGATGTTGAAAGAGATATTCCAAGATTAAATGAAGAAGACAAGAGAAAATGGGGATTTATTATATCCAACCAAGGTTACAGCGGAGGTTTGCCTGAAAAAGCCTATGCTCACCGTGATGGACAGTTGATCGAAAAATATATGAATACTGCATTGGGAATAGCTCCAACCCAAACCATCAGGTTTCAAGATGTATCAAGCTATCAAGCGGCTAGAAATGGTTTTAATAGATTGGTTTCTCGTATAAATAGTCGCCAAATTGAACTAGTAGTGTACTTAAACGGGTATGCAGAAATTGATCCTAAAACCGATAAAGTGAATTTTTTAGCTACGGGTAGTGATAGCGCAGCTTCTCGGATCGATTTGAATTCATTATTCGATGGTTTTGCAAATCTCCCTGTTCAAAAATTATCTATTATAGCGGATATCGACTTTATAAACAGTTCTAACAATGTAACAGCTCTTGAAGTACTAGCGGCAACAGTGACAACTCAGGTGCCTAATTCTATGGTTGTATTTGCTTCAAATACGAATCAAAGATCTTATTTATACGCCGAGCCTAACGGAAGGCAAAAGCGACATTCAATATTTACTTACTTCCTTGCAGATGCTATTAAAAAAAGAAATACAAACTGGCTGGATATAAAAAATTATTTAGATAGAAATGTTTCTTTTACTTCCAGAAGTATTTTTAATGCAACTCAGGACATTCGGTTTTTTGGTAGTGATTCACTAAGCTTAATAGAGTAATGGGATTTTTATTCCTGGCTCTAAGCGCAATCTTTTCGTTATCTGTAGCTCAGGTACTCAAATTTATTGAGATCAGATCTCTCAGAGTACTAAACGTACTGGTAATCAATTACCTGGTAGCGGTATTAATTAGTTTATTCTCTACTGATTGGAGTGGCATTTCAGAACAAACGGGCATTATTCCAATACTTCTGCATTCGGCAATTCTCGGGGTTTTATTCATTGCTAATTTTCTCATTTACAGTAAAAGCATTGATAAAAACGGAATGGGAATCAGCATAGCAGCAATGAGAATGTCGTTGGTATTTCCAATTTTACTGAGTCTTATAATCTATAATGAAGATTTTTCCAGAGGTTTAATAATAGGTATTATTCTCACTTTTGCGTCTCTGTTTTTATTAGTTCCTTCTATCAAGAAAGACCGAAGGGTTCAATTGAAATTCGCAGTTCTCCCGATTTTGCTTTTCATCATTTCAGGATTAACAGATTCGGGGCTAAAAATCTTTGAAAGAGAATTCTCTGTGCTATTTAATGAATCACAGTTTCTTTCTGGTTTATTCTTTTTTGCCTTTCTAACCGGAACCGTCATTCTATTTGCACGAAATCAACTTAATTTTAAATGGAAAGAGTTGATTTACGGTACTATTTTGGGGATTGTGAATTTGTATTCTTCTTATTTTATTTTAATGGCATTGAAAGAATTGCCCGGTTCGGTCGTATTTCCGGTAGCAAATTTAGGTATTGTTTTTGTTGGGACTTTCATAGGTGTTATTTTTTGGAAGGATAGACCTGACAAAAAGCAATGGGCCGGATTAGCTCTGGCTTCAATTTCAATTTTTTTATTGGTTTCATAATGATGAATATCATTCAAGTTATTAGACAAAAAGTAGCTTCAGATAAGAAAACAATAGTTCTACCAAGATCATCTGATGAGAGAGTTGTTAGAGCAGCAAAATTTCTTCAAAAAGAAGGGCTGGCAGATGTAATTTTACTCAAAAGTGAGAAACTATCTTCAGCAATAAATGGAGTAGAAGTAGTAGATTCGTTAACAGATTCAAGGTTAAATGAGTTCGCCGATGCTTTTTATCAGAAGAGGAAACATAAAGGCATTACAGAAGAACAGGCGTTAGAAACAGTCAAAGATCCTTTGTTTTTTGGAGCGTCCTTAGTTTCAGCAGGATATGCAGATGGTTGTGTAGCCGGTTCTGTTTCTACAACCGGAGATGTACTTAGAGCAGCAATACAGACTATTGGTCTTAAAAAGGGATCAAATGTTGTATCCAGTATTTTCTTAATGAGCTTCCCCGATGGGAAAGTATTTTCCTATGGAGATTGTGCCGTTGTTCCTTATCCAACTTCAGATCAACTAGCAACCATAGCTTACGATTCGGCTATTTCCCATAAATTAATCACCGGAGAAGAGCCCAAAGTGGCTATGCTTTCGTTCAGCACAAAGGGGAGTGCAGCTCACGAACGAGTAGAATTGGTTCAACAAGCCTTTGAAAAAGTAAAAGAATACAATATCGATTTTGCAGTAGATGGCGAGCTTCAGTTTGATACCGCTTTTGTTGAATCTGTAGCCAAGAGAAAAGCTCCAGACTCCGAAGTAGCCGGGAAAGCAAATGTATTTATATTCCCAAATCTTGATGCAGGTAATATCGCTTATAAGATAACAGAACGATTAGCAGGGGCAACAGCAACGGGGCCAATTATTCAAGGTCTTGCAAAGCCAATGATGGATCTTTCCCGAGGTTGTGAATGGAATGATATCGTTAATACTGCGTGTGTAACTTCTTTGTTAGCCTGAAAGAAATACTGACTTTAAACTAAAATTTATATGAAACTCTATCCCTTAAAATTCAAACCTATCTTAAAAGAAAAAATCTGGGGAGGAAAGAAACTCGGTTCGGTATTGAATAAACCAATTGGTAGTTCTGAAAACTGTGGAGAATCCTGGGAGATTTCCGGAGTTGAAGGAAATATATCAGTAGTGTCAGACGGTGAGTTAAAGGGAATGAATCTCGTTGAATTGATAGAAGAATTTAAAGACGATTTAATTGGTGAGGGTGTATATCAATCCTTTGGTACTAAATTTCCACTGTTGATTAAATTTATTGATGCTAATGATGATCTAAGTATTCAGGTACATCCGGACGATGAACTGGGAATGAAACGTCACAACTCGTTTGGCAAAACAGAGATGTGGTACGTGGTGGATGCAGAAGAAGGTGCGACATTAATTTCAGGATTCAACAAGCCTACCAGTAAAGAAGAATATCTTGAAGTATTCGAAAGTGGAAACTTAACCGATATCCTTAATCGTGAAAATGTTCAAAACGACGATGTATTCTTTTTACCTGCCGGACGAGTTCATACCATCGGCAAAGGACTTTTGATCGCTGAAATCCAACAAACATCAGACATTACCTATCGGATCTATGATTTTGATAGAGTTGATGCAGATGGAAATGGGAGAGAACTTCATGTAGAAGAGGCTGTAGATGCCATTGATTATAATTTCTATGATGAATACAAAACGGTGTATGATAGAACTGCTGAAGAAGTTGAGATTGGAAATAGCCCATACTTCATTACCAATAAACTTGTGATCAAAGACTCAATTTCAAGGAATTACTCAAAATTCGATTCGTGTATAATCTTAATGTGTTTAGAAGGAAATGGGGTAATTAAATATGGTGATGAATCCATTTCATATAAACTTGGAGATTCTATTTTGATTCCGAATTCTATCCAATCAATAAATATAGAACCAGGAACCACTTCAAAACTTCTTGAAGTTAGAATTCCTTCTTAGAATAGTTCTGTTATTTTATTTCTTTAACAAGCATTCTCAATTATAGCAGATTACTTTCCGGCCTCATCCCGCCAGTTGGCGGAGCCCTTCGGGGCTGTCTTCTCCTTCTCCTTAGCCAAGGAGAAGAACTCGTTGATATAAAACACTATTAAATTCAAAATTTCGAACTACTCAAATTTCCCCTCCTATTTTTTAGGAGGGGCGATTTAGCTAGAAAGAACAATGTGTTATGAGTCGGGGAGGTCAGAATAACGAAAGTGAGACCTCGTACTCTTGAATTCGCAACCAACTCAACGAATAAGCTTGTCTTGCAGTTTTGATGAATTAAATGCTTTAATCTCAGTCAAGCAGGGATAAATCCCATGCTAGCTTATGCACGAGTTTTTACTAGGAGTATAAGCTAGTGCCGTTAATGGTTAATTGGTATAGTCGTTATTTAGACCAGAACCAAAAG
>TARA_R110002073_G_scaffold103676_3_pt1 | contig 10462 bp, 8 predicted proteins | sample TARA_R110002073 | Tara Oceans TARA_R110002073 (sample SAMEA4397174) | marine metagenome | biome: Polar Biome; feature: [DCM] deep chlorophyll maximum layer (ENVO:01000326); material: water (ENVO:00002006), including particulate matter (ENVO:01000060) such as... | depth 40 m
AATCGCGTCGACCGACGGATGCGTTGCGAGGGGGCGCTGGTCGCCGCCTGGGAACACGCGGCACGTACGGAACCGATGGCGCGCCTCCTCGCCAAGCACGTCCTGCATCGCACTCCGAGTCGGCGCTGGGTGCAGTTCGCGATCCCCAACTCGATGCCTTGGGTGGTCGCTCCGCTGCTGGGTGGGATCCTGCTGGCGCAGTCGATCCCGCATCCGCACGACGCGCGGATCGGACGTGGGGATCCGATCGAACTCCTGCGTGGTTTCCAGGGGCACCTGGATCGTGCCAAGGAAGCTGGGCTCGAGTCGGGGGCGTCCATGGACGGCACCCAGGACCTCGATGCCGAGACCCTGCGCGACCTGATGCACAGTTCCCAGAGCGGACGACGCGTGGTCCCGGACCAGAGCGCGATGGAGTCCTGGCTCGAGGAAGCGTCCGGGTTGTTGCCGCGCTTACCGCCCGGCTCCCAGGCTCGCGAGGAGTTCGAGCAGGCCATGGCGCTGGGGGAGGCCGCGGCCTTGGCCTTGGATCGGACCGGCAGGGATGTCGACGTGCCCGACGTGCTCGACGGGGATCCGCTCAAGAGCCCGGCCGATCGGGAGGGGGAGAGCCGAATCGCCTCCGACGGAGACCTCGGTGCAGAGGGTCCTCCGGGCCCGAGTCATGAGGTGGCCCCTGGGTCCGATTCGGGGTCCAGCGACTCCGAGCCCGGCGTCCCAGGCCAGGACTTGGGCACAGGAAGCGATCCCGAGGTGGCAGGGGGCGGAAGGGACGGCACAATGTCCGCCCTCATTCCGCCGAATGGCGTCCCGAATCCCGATCCGACGGTCTCCTCCGCCGGCTCCGAACGCGGGCTCACGGAGCGACGTTGGTGGTCCGACCGAGACGCGAGTCTCGTTCGTCGCTGGGTCGAACTTCAGCGCCAAGACCCCGCACCGGCATCCGACGCTCCGCCCCGCGACTGACGACGCTTCCCGTCCTTTGACCGATCTCCAGAACACACGACGCCTGGGCCTCTGGCTCGTCGGCGCTCGCGGCGCGATCTCGACCTGCCTCGTCTACGGACTGGCCGGACTTCGACGCGGCCTGATCTCACCGACCGGACTCGTCACCGAACGCGGACCCGTGGGGGAGTTGCCGCTGGTCGACTTCGACCAGATCGTGGTCGGCGGACATGACGTCTGCGTGCGCGACCTCAGCAAGTCGGCGGGCGAACTGGTGCGCTCCGGCGTGTTGCCCGCCGAGTTGGTCGACAACGTGACCGACGAAGCGGCGGCGTTCGAGGCGCGCTTGCGTCCCGGCGTTCTCGATGGGCCCGACGTCGGCGTGGCCGATCTCGATCCGGCTTCGGCGGCGCTCGGCGCGAAGCCTCCGCGCGAATTGATCGCCCAGCTGATCGCCGATTGGGACGCGCTCGAGCAGCAAGAGGAACTCACGGCTGGTGTCGTGCTCAATCTCGCCAGCACCGAGGCGATGCGCGACCACCGCGCCGCCTGGGACACGCTCGAAGGACTGGAGGCCTCGCTCGACGCGGGCGACGCCCTTCCGTCCTCGATGCTCTACGCGTACGCCGCGATCTCGAGCGGTCGGCCGTACATCAACTTCACGCCGAACGCGGGCTCGTCCTCGCCCGCCATACGTGAACTGGCGCGCAAGATCGGCGTTCCGCACGCCGGCGACGACGGCAAGACGGGCGAGACGCTGCTCAAGACGGCGCTCGCGCCGATGTTCACCGCGCGCGGGCTGAACGTCATGGCGTGGCAGGGTTACAACATGCTCGGCAACCGCGACGGCGAGGTCCTGAACGACGAGTCGCACCGCCAGTCGAAGATCAAGAACAAGGATCGCGCATTGCGCGACCTGTTGGGCGGCGATTCGAACCTGCACTCCGGCGTCGGGATCGACTACGTGCCTTCGCTGGGGGACTGGAAGACCGCGTGGGATTTCGTGCACTTCGAGGGATTCCTCGGAGCTCGCATGAGCATGCAGATCACGTGGTCGGGCAGCGATTCCGCCCTGGCCGCGCCGCTGGGCATCGACCTGGTGCGTCTGGCGGACTTCGCCCAGCGCGCGGGCGAGGTCGGCGAGATGGCGCACACCGCGTGCTATTTCAAGGCGCCGCTCGCCGGCGGCACCCACGACTTCCACGTGCAGCATCGACGCCTCGTCGAGTACGCCGAGACGCATCTCGGCAAGCTCCGGCGCTAGTCCGCTGCCCGTCGATCCCATTTCCGGCGCGGGCCCAAGCCAAGCGTCGCACCGAGTTCTTTTCGGATCTCCCATGAGCCTTCACGTCGATCGTCTGCATCAGATTCCCGCTGCCCTCACCGAGACGAAGCGGCGCCGCGATGCGTTCGTTGCGCTCGACTCCGATACGCCGGCCAGCGACGTCGTGCGTGCCTTCGATCGGATCGGTCTGCCGCTGGTGGAGGTCCTGCATTCCGCGGGTGTGATGCCGTCGGTGCATCCGGACGCCGACGTGCGCCAGCTGGCCGAGACGCGCCAGCAAGAGGCCGCCACCTTCGCGACCGAGATGTCGCTGGACCGTGAGGTGTTCGAGCGCCTGTCCAAGCTGGAGCTGCCTGCGGACGCCGATGCGGCGACGCGCCGGCGCCTCGAGCACGCTCTGCGGGACTTCCGTCGCTCGGGTGTCGATCGCGACGAAGCGACGCGCGATCGCGTGCGAGCCCTGCAGGACCGGATGGTCGAGCTGGGGCAGACGTTCGACCGGGCGATCGCACAGAGTTCGAAGTCGATCGTGTTCGAGGGCGGACACGCCGTGCTCAGCGGACTGCCGGCCGACTTCCTGGCCTCGCATCCCGAAGGCGAGGACGGCTCCGTGACCATCACGACCGATCCGCCCGATGCGCTGCCGATCATGATGTACGCGGACGACGTGGACGTACGGAAGCGACTCTACATGGAGTCCATGACGCGCGCGTACCCGGAGAACTTCGATACGCTGCGCAGCCTCTTGTCGTGCCGCCGCGAACTGGCGCAGCTCTTGGGATACGACTCGTGGGCGGACTACGTCACCGAGGACAAGATGTCCAAGTCCGGTGGCCGGGTCGCGGAGTTCATCGATCAGGTCAGCGACCTCTCGTCGGTGCGCGGCACCCAGGAGTACGCGGACCTGCTCGAGGAGAAGCGCAAGACCGACCCCACGGCCGATTCGGTCGAACTGTACGAATGGGTCCACCTGGTCGAGCGCATTCGCAAGCAGCGCTTCGAATTCGACAGCCAGGAGGCGCGCGCGTACTTCCCGTACGACGCCACGTTGAAGGGACTGCTCGAACTGACGTCCGAGCTGTACGGCGTCACGTTCCAGGTCGTGCAGGATGCGGACACGTGGCACGCGGACGTCGTGACCTACGACTTGCTCGAGAAGGGCGAGGTCATCGGTCGCTTCCACCTGGACATGTTCCCGCGCAAGGACAAGTACAAGCACGCGATGATGGTCGACTTCGTCGTCGGTCTCGACGGCGAGTTCCTGCCCGAGGGCGGTCTCGTCTGCAACTTCTCCAAGCCGAAGGACGGCGACCCCGCGCTGATGCTGCACACGCAGGTCACGACGCTCTTCCACGAGTTCGGGCACCTGATGCACTTCCTGATGGCGCGCCGTCACGAGTACCTCGCGTTCGGCGGGATCTCGTGCGAGTGGGACTTCGTCGAGGTGCCCAGTCAGCTCTACGAGGAGTGGGCATGGGACCCCGCCGTGCTCGCGCGTTTCGCGAAGAAGCCCGGCACGGACCAGGCGATTCCTGCGGATCTCGTCCAGCGCATGCGCGCGGCCGAGGAGTACGGCAAGGGCCTGCGCATGGGTATTCAGATGACGTATGCCACCCAGTCACTCGACCTGCACCGGCTGGATCCTGCGACGATCGACTTCGACGCGATCACCCGCCAGATCCGGGAACAGCGCACGCCGTTCCGCGAGGTCGAGGGCACGCACCAGGCGGCGCAGTTCGGTCACCTCAACGGCTACTCGGCGATCTACTACACCTACGCGTGGTCGGACGTGATCGCGCGGGACCTGTGGCGCGAGTTCGAGTCGGACGTGATGAACGCCGACAAGTTCGGCGGTTACAAGGACAAGGTGCTCGCCGCCGGTGGGTCCCAGGACGCGGCGGACATGGTCGAGTCGTTCCTCGGCCGCCCGTTCTCGTTCGACGCGTACGAGGCTTGGTTGAGCCGCTAGGTCGTACTTCGATCAGGTCCCCTGTGGGCCCAGGCATGAGTGGCCCGCTTCGGAACTTTGGATCCGATGCGGGCCATTTGCGTGAGACCGATTCGTCTTCCCAGACGTACTTGTCGAGGTCTCGCTGCACGATCCTCGAGCGTGGTCCCGGTCGCAGCCGTGTGTGCGTGAACCACGATCTGAAGTCGCGCGTTGCCACTGCACCGACCTGATGGGTGGCGATGGACTGCGGTCTTCGACCTTATCGGATCGGCGATCTGCGGGATCTTCAGGCCGCGAGAGCTCTGTAGGAGCGACCCCACGAAGGGATGCGGCCGATTTTGGAATGGACCGTAGCGTGAAACCCTCCGACGCGTTCGGGCTAGCGCGCTAGGGTAAGCACAACGCACCTCAACCCCTTCCTAGCATGAACTCGTTCCATCGCATCCTCTTGGCCTCGGGCTTCGCCCTCATCGCTTCTTCGAACGTGCTGGCCTTGCAGGGCGACGATTGCACGGATCCGATTCCGATCTCGGGTACGGGCGTGTTCCCGTTCACGACGGTCGGAATGACCGGGTCGCTGTTCAATCCAGGTGCTTTCGGGCTCTGCGAGGCATCCATGTTGTCGAGCGCGGCGGACACCTTCTACCTGTGGACCGTACCCGCGACCGACGTATACGAGTTCACGACATCCGCGACCCAGGCCAGCGGTTTGCCGCACCGTAATGCGACGCCTTACATCTTCCTCTTCGCAGGGACGGACTGTTCCGCGACGTGCTTCGGTGTCAGTTCGGACTGCAAGGCCGACGACGTGGCGGGCTCGTCCTTCCAGGCTGGGACGTTGACGGCAGGGGACACGTACCTGATTCGACTCGCTTGGTTCGACATGACGGGGACGCTCGAGATCGCGACGACGACCCCGCCTCCGGTGAACGACCGCTGCTCTTCACCGATGGCCATCAGCGGGAGCGGAACCTGGGCGTTCGATCTAGGGACGGCGACGACTTCGCGCTGGTCGGGGTACGACCTCGGAGCTGGAGAGGAGACGACTTCGGAGTACATCCTGGCCGATCTCTTCTATGCGTGGACCGCGCCGACCGCCGACGACTACCTCTTCGAGGTCGACCTGCCCGGCGCGTATCCGGTTCTGTTCGTCTACGACGGTTCGGACTGCACCGCGACGTATCGGACCGGATCCGTGACGACCATTCATGAGGTCGGTCCCGCGCGGAACCGCATCGTCGGGGTCGGAGCAGGTGAGGACTACCTGATTCAGGTGGCGAACTGGACGTGCGAGGCCTTCGGTCCCGGATCGCTCACCGTGAGCTCGAATCCCGGCGCGCCCGCGAACGACGATTGCTCGTCCCCGACTCCGATCTCGGGATTCGGGACGTTCCCGGTCGACAACAGCTGGGCGGCGAACAGCGCGTTCTTCGGCAACAACCCCCAGTGCGACAACGGTTTCGTTCCGTTCCACGAGTCGGACGTGTTCCTCACCTGGACCGCACCCTCGGACGGTACCTTCGTTCTGTCGGACGTCGGATCCGACTTCCCGATGGAGGTTCAGCTGCACCTCGGTTCCGATTGCAGTGCGGTCTGCTTCGACCAGTTCTACTCGGGTTCGATGCCGCGCGGCATGAGCTTGACGGCGGGCCAGGACGTGCTGATTCAGATCCGGTCCGATCGGGTGCAAGTGAACGGATTCCAGTCCCAACCCGAGCGGCTGGGCATCTGCAATCTGGCGATCGCCCCGGCTCCGGTCGGCAGCGACTGCGATGATCCCGTGCATCTGGTCGGAACCGGGACGTTCCCTTGGGACATGACGGGGATGGCGCCCTCGAACCTGCCCGGGACCGGCTCCGGTTCCACTTGTCACCAGGACCTGGGCGAGAGCCTCGACCAGTTCTTCCTCTGGACCGTTCCTTGCGCCGGCAACTACCGATTCGATCTGACGAGCAACCTCGAGTGGTACCAGGTCCATCTGAACGCGCTCGATGGCGCGGACTGCAACAGTACCTGCGTCGCGTCCGATCTGAACTCCGCCCAGATCAGCCAATTCAGCATGACGTCCCTGGTCGCCGGGCAGCAGATCCTGCTGCACCTCAGCACCGGGTTCGAGTCCGGCGCGATGGGGGACCTCGACATCACGCGCATCGGCAGCGACTGCGGGGACCTCGAGATCGTTTGTGATCCCGGTCAGCCGCACCACGAAGGGGACAGCGTGACGCTGGCGGGCAGCGCGTTCGCCGGCGGACTGAGTTCCGGATTGCACCTCGAAGCGGACGACGGACCCGTTGGTGAGTTCGGAATGTTCATCATGTCGATGAGCGCTGCGGGCTCGCTCCCCGTCTTCGAGGGCATCCTGTGCCTCGAGTCGCCCATCGGTCGCTACAACGCCAAGACGGCCTCGAACCAGAACGTGCCCGGCCTCAACTCGATCGGGCAGTTCGACGCGGGCGGCGTGTTCCAGAACATCGCGGGCACGTCCACCTCGGGTTCCGGCTTCGACGTTCCGGTCACGCTCCCGAACCCGGTCGGAGGTCAAACGATGGTCGGAACGACCATGTTCGTGCAGCTTTGGTATCGCGACGAGGACGCGGGCGGCGCACCGTCCGCGAACTTCTCGAACGCACTGCGCGCCACGTTCTAGGCAGGCAAGCAACGAGCGCGCAGGTGGCGGTGCCAGCTGCGCGCTCATGCATTCGCGGGTCGATCCTCGGCGAGGTCCTTCTAGAACGTCACGCCCGCGACATCGCTGAAGTTCGCGGTGCTCACCGGGTTCTGATCCCGGTGCCAGTACTGGAAGTGCCAGGTCTCGCCGGGCTGGATCGACTGGATCGGTCCCGCGAACGGCAACTCGGTCGGCACGTCGAATCCCGTGCCGCTCACCGAGGTCCCCGAGATGTTCAGCAGCACGCCCGTGTTGCTGAATTGACCCAGGGAGTTCAGTGCGGGGAGGCCTTGGTTGGCGGCGATCGACGGGTTGTAGCGACCCTGCGGTGAGCCGAGGCACAGCACGCCGTCGAACAGCGCGACGGCGTTCGAGTCATCGGTGGAGATCAGGCAGAAGGCGAACTCGCCGGCAGGACCATCGGTGACTTCGAGGTGCAAACCGCTGGGCGTACCGACGCCCGTGACGCTGTTCACCAGCGTTGCGTTGAGTCCGCCGGAGTGCGGGTTCGGTTGGGGGCACGAGATGATGACCCCCGAAGGCGGACAAGGGCCCGAGTTGCGCGCGACGATCAAGAATCCATCGCCGGTGTCCCCCAGGTTCGTCGATCCGACTTGAATCAGAATCTCGTCACCCGTCGCCACGTTCGCGACATAGATGTACGGGCTGAAGAACGTGTCGTCGATGCCGGCGACGCAGTTCGCGTTGCAGCCACCCAACAGGTGCACACTGCGCTTCGGGTTCGTGATCGTCGGACTCGAAACCAGGAACGAGTACGAGCCGCCGCAAGGCGCGGTCCAGACGAGGAAAGCGTCGTTCTCGATCTGCGTGGTCAGAGGACTCCAACAGATCGGGTCCGGTGCCCCGTTGCTGCCGTCGAATCCCGAAGTCGTCATGCCGGTGTTGTCCCACAAGAACGTGCCTTCGCCGGCGACCGGCAAGGGGTTGCTGCAAGTGTCACCGGGGAGGCCCGGACCTTGGGCCAGGGCCGACGTCGAGAGAACCAACCCTGCAAGGACGATGTGCTTCATGGGCTCCACCCTAGGTCGGTTCTGTCGTGCTCGCTAGAGATAACCCGAGCGTGGCTCGAATCCACGTCGCCGTGCGATCGACCAGTTCGTCCATGACCTCGGCACGGGACCGACCCGTTCGTCGCGGTACGCCGAAGTCGTGATCCGCGTCCTCGACGATCTCCAGGCTGGCGCGGCCACCATAAGTCTCCAAAGCAGGACGCAGGAGTTCGAGATCGCACAGCGTGTCACGGGTTCCCGTCAGGAACAGCGCGGGCTGTGCGAGCGTCGGAAAATGTTCGCTGCGCAGCTTCTCGGGCTTGCCCGCCGGATGCAGGGGATAGCCGAAGAAGACGAGCGCGGCGCAGTCCGCGCCTTCCGCGGCCAGATAGCTCGACATGCGACCGCCCATCGACTTGCCCGCGAAGACGGGCTTGCGTTCGGGGTAGCGCTCCATCAGCGTCGCGCGCGCAACTTCGTGCACCTGCTGGAGGACCGGCCGACGATCCGGTGGGCGCCGATTCTCTCCACGCGAGATGCGCTCGGTGTAGGCGTAGTGGAAGCGCAGGGTCGGGAAGCCGGCCGCGGCGAGTCCCTGGCCGACCGTCGACATGAAGGGGGACTCCATGCCGGCGCCGGCGCCGTGGGCCAGCAGGATCACCGGTCCGCCAGGGTCGTCCTCGGGCGTGTCGAGGATCGCGGAGACTTCGTCGACGCCAGCATGGGCGATCTCGATGCGGAGGGCTTCGGTGGGCATGCCTGAGCCTACCGACTCCGCGTACGTCAATCCGAGACCAAGTCGAAGGTTCGCGCAGGGGCGTTGGCGCGCGACCTATACTGCTGGGCCTCGGCGTTCCGGAAGTCCGTCCGAGCCCATCATGGCCAGCTCACGACGTCGTCGCTCCGATTCGCATCGCGGAGATGCTCCGTACCCGGACTCTCGCGAGCCCAAGCTCCAGACCACGACCCTGTGGTACCACCCGTCGCAGCAGTACGGGGACGAGCGGATGGGCACGCCGGGCTATGAAGGGGCCACGCCGGCTTATGTCATCTGGAACCTGATCCAGCGATATACGCGTCCGGACGATCTGGTCGTCGATCCGTTCTGTGGTGGAGGAACGACGCTCGACGTCGCGCGCAAACTCGAACGAAGAGCGCTCGGGTACGACCTGCGACCGGTGCGCGACGACATCTTCAGTGCGGACGCTCGCAAGCTCCCGCTCGAGGACGGGAAGGCCGACTTCGTGTTCATGGATCCGCCGTATTCGACCCACATCGAGTACAGCGATGATCCCGACTGCATCGGCAAGCTGGACTCGTTCGAGGAGCCGTACTTCGAGGCCATGGACGCGGCGTTCGCGGAAGCCGAACGTGTTCTCAAGGATCGTCGGTACATCGGCGTGTACGTCAGTGATACCTACAAGAAGAAGCGCGGCTTCGTGCCGATCGGATTTCGTCTGGCGATGCTGCTCGAAAAGCGGTTTCGATGGGTCGATCAGATCACGGTGGTGCGCGGCAATCGCAAGCTCAGTGAAGGTCGGTTCCATAAAGCGGCCGCCGAGGGCAACTTCTTCCTGCGCGGCTACAACCATTTGCTCCTGTTCAAGAAAGAGCGCTGAGTTTCGGTCGTGGGCAGCGGGGGAGGGCACGCTGATGCCGGGCTGCGTATCGCCAGTGCTTCCGCTCCTGAGAAAGAAGCGTTCCAATATCGCCCGGACTCGACCGGGCCACTGCGCGGATCTCCGAAACACGCTTCCCCGGGCCTCTAACGCATTATGGAGCGAAGGCGCACAAACCTCGCTTGCGGGATGTCGGGGGGCGCGTAGAATCGAAGCATCTTTGCGACCCGACTGCCCAGTCGCCTGCCAACGTACGGGTCACCATTTTGACGACTCGCTTCCGATTCCTTCTCGTCGAGGACGATGCCGGTCACGTCACACTGTTCGAGAGAACGCTGCGACGTGCGGGCATCCTCAACGAACTCACGGTCCTTGGTGACGGTGAGGAGGCGCTCGCTCACCTGCGACGCGAGGTCAGCCCTGCGAATCCCGAGGCCCACCCGATCCTCGTTCTGGTCGATCTGCGACTCCCGCGCATGGACGGGCTGACGTTGATCCGCGAGATTCGATCGGACCCGCGTCTCGCACTCCTGCCGGTCGCCGTGATGACCACCAGCGCCGAGCCTGCCGAGGAAGAGGCGTGCCGCGCCTTGGGCACGATCGCCTTCCTGACCAAGCCTGTGGTCGCGGATTCGCTCCGGGCCATGTTGGCCACGGCGGGTTTCGACCCGCTGCTCGATGTGCCGGAGGGCAAGCGCCCTTCGCCCGGTGACGGACCACGCGAAGTCCGCAAGGAGCCCGCCTCGGAGCCCGACCCCGATCCGCGCCGTTCGGATCGAGTCTGAGGTCGACCCCGACTCAGGGTTTGACGGCGTGAACCAACGTCCAATATCCCGCGGTGGCGACGCCCTCGACCTCGCAGAACCCGGTTTCGGTGAGCAGCTCCGTCAATTCACCCAGCGTGAATTGCTGACCTTGCGTCCAGACCAGCATGTCTAGGTGCACGAGCGCGTTCGCCAATGGACCGCGCTCGCTTTCGTCGAC
>TARA_R110002073_G_scaffold3684_2_pt1 | contig 10457 bp, 18 predicted proteins | sample TARA_R110002073 | Tara Oceans TARA_R110002073 (sample SAMEA4397174) | marine metagenome | biome: Polar Biome; feature: [DCM] deep chlorophyll maximum layer (ENVO:01000326); material: water (ENVO:00002006), including particulate matter (ENVO:01000060) such as... | depth 40 m
TCTTTACTCAAACCTATGATTAGTAAAACCATGTTGACTTAAAGATTGTGATTTTATAATTTCTATTTTATTTCCACTACCTTTAGAATAAAGATTTTTTAATGTGTTTAATAAATTAGAATTATATTTTGGGTCGTTGATAATGTTTAGTTCGTTTCCTATACAAACATATCTTTCGACTTTAGTTGTAGTTTTATTTTCTAGTAAAACTGTTTCTCCATTTCTTTTCCCGTATGGTATTACATTGTATGTAATCTCGTTGAGATGAATTTCCATTTTATGCATGTACAAGTTCTTTTATAGTAGTTAGTTTAGATTCTAACTCCCTGTTAACACTCATTAACCTCAAGCACTCTGCTTTAAGTTCGGTAGGTGTTTTTCCAGTTATAGATTGTAATATGCCATACTTTTCATACACACATATATCTGTAAGTTCACGATGTAAAAGTAAGTATGCAGGTATTCCGCACAATACGTTTTCGTAATTCTTTTTATAGTGTATAACAGTAGCATGATGTTTTTTAAATATACCACCAATAACTCTTAATGGTAAGTTTCTAAACTGCTCAGATATAATAGTAACTAAAATTATATTTATATCTACTACATTTCTTTTTCTGGTATATAAATCTTTAACTTCAATCTGGTGTTTTCTATAAGCAAATTTAACTATAGATTTTATACAAGATTTAGTGGAAGGTTCTTTAATGTGTTTGTCTATTTCTACAAAAGCAGACGTCCAAGGTTGTTGTGTTAATTCTATATTCATAATACTTCCTTAAAACTTACTTCCAAAAAGTTAGATATAGCAAACGCTGGGCATATTTCGTATATCTCATATGCTATTGTTTGTGTACGCTTTAATGCTTCGTCTTTCTCCTCCTGTGTGCTGTCTGTTCCCAGCGCACTATGTATTAAAGAGTTCTTATGAAGCAACTTGTCTATCCTAGCTCTTATCTTTTTGTTTGAGTAGTAATTAGTAATTGTTTTCTCGTTTTGCATAATCTCCTGATTTATTTAGTGAGCCTTGTTTTTCATTAAAGTATACCCAAGCGTTATGCTCTATACCTTCAACTGTTACATCGACTTTTTTTCGTTCATACCACTTAGGGTGGCCTTCTAGTACATCTAGAATTTCAAAGGTTGTTTCATCTACAGCGTATAACTCACCTTTTATTTTACTTACCTGTTCATCTTCAACTAAGAATGGTATTCCTGCTACATACATAGCATACTTATCATTAGTTAACCCAGCTCCAATTTTGACTGTAGGTCTCATTATAAAATGATTAGCATGTCCTTGTCTTAATGTTCCGTATACAAATACTAACTCCATTATATAGTAACTATTTGGTTAAACGCTGCATACATAGGTCCTTGGTCGGTAACTTCTCTAAAAGTAATTATGTTTTGTATACCTGCTTCAATACATTTTTTACCGTCTTCTAGTCCTCCTTCAAAGTTAATGATTAAGACATCGTAAGGTGCTTTCTTTTCTATAAATACAAAGAAAAACTTTTTAAACTCTTCTTTAGATTCTAAATAGAAAGCTGCTTGTACGTGATATAGATACTTTTTAATAGCGTCTACCACATCTAAGGTCTTTACACTAGCACAAGTCTTAATGTCTACTATATAGTCTTCGTTGTAGTAATCTACTTTTGCTTTGCATTTAACTTTTTGGTGTTCAAATAAAAGTATCTCCTCTCTATTACCTACACCATCTTTTATAAGCTCGTTATAAGTAGGGTGATTGTTAAGACTTTCCTTCATTCCCTCAAGCATAGATTCATATTTACCTGGGATGTGATTAGGTACGTCTTTGTTTTCTTCTTTCCACTCTGCTATATACTCTTTACCCGCTTTAGTTCTTCTATCTACTGCTGGTTCAAATGCATACAACTTATCAAAAAGCTCAGGCTCTAACATCATACAATGAAAAGCTGAACCTACAATAAAAGCCTCGCTTTCTACAGGATTATTCATAGCGTAATCAAAATGTTTTTTACTTCCTTCTAAAGCTCTTTTAATCATACTACTTGATATGTATTCTATATCTTGAAAGTAGTTGTCGTCTGTAATAATATCGTTGTTAGTTAAGTTCATTTTTTGTTTCTTCAATTGTTAATGTTTCTATTTCTTGTAAAGCTTCTTTTCTTCTTTCTTTCCAAAGCTCTTCGTCGCTATAAGTGTTAAGCATTTGATTAACCATGCCTTCTACTTCTTCGTGTACATCACTATAGTATGCTAAAGCATTATCAGTCATTCCCTTATCCCAATTTGTTTCATCAAGGAAAGTTTTATTACCAAATTTTGCTCTAACTACTGTAGTAGTGGTTTCATGCAGGTACTCTAAGTACATTGCATTATATATAAAGTTTTTCTTCTTGTCCATTTTTTAAGATTTTAATAATTACTCCTGGGTTTTCTTTATCTACATGGTATCCACTAAAGTGTGGTACTATGATGTCGCAATTGTCGTCTTCTATCCAACCATACTTAACCATTAGGTCTTGTACTGTTTGTGCTGGATTTATATAATCAAACTTTCGCTTACTACTTCTTACAAAGTACATGTCTATATGTATGGGATAAGAAAGTTCGATTCCCGCCTGGGTACTTAGCAGTTTATCGAACTCTGTTTTACCGTATATATAGTCCTTCTTTGAATTCTTGATGTAGTTTCTGGTTGTCTTGCTGTGTATCAGCATCTTACCTGTCCATTGCTTGCTGTTCTTGCTAGACGGAACATTTAATGGTATAAATATTTCTTTCATATTTCGTTTGGGTCTGGTATGTATATGGATAATTCCATGCTGGCAAATATTTTTATCTTATCTATGTAGTCTATAAACTCTTTGTTCCCTAAGTCAGTAGTACTTCTAGATATTTTTACCCACTCAAGTCCTATCATTTCTTTTTTGTATAGGAATTTAGCTTTGAGTACTTCATGCATTTCTTCTTTGCTATAACCTAGTTCGTCTCCTAATATAGAAACTACGACTTTCCAATAGTATTGATTCAATGCACCACTTCTTTTCGGTATGTGTTTGTAAACTTCTACTATGACGCTAGTATCATCCAACCTTTTAAGCTGGCTTTCTAATTTTTTAGGATTAGTATATACAAACTTACCTTTAATAATTCTTGCTAAATGTTTCATAGAAAAATATTAGCAGGAGATGAGTCCCCGTATCTCCTGCTTTTATTTATTTAGAATGGCATGTCATCGACTGCAGGTGTTTCCTGAGCAGAGCCAGCCATTTGTACAGCACTATTATATTCTCTCATATCTTCTGGGCTTAGTTTTTTGTTCCAAGCATTATCAAAAGTCACGTCATTGGTAACGCTAGTAGAGAATTTATAATCAGCTATAGATTTTATAACTGGTGTACCTTCAGAATCATTAGTCCAATACTCTCTTTGAGCAAATACAGCCTTTACAGTACCACCAACTGCAGCCATACAAGCTTTATTGTTGTCTGTAAAGTTAGTAACACCTGCGGCAACTAAAAGTTCTTTTAACATTTTAGCTTTATAATCAGCAGCCTTCTCAGTTTGACCTTCTCTATCTCCGTATATACGAGCTTTACCTAATGCTCCAGTACCTGTTTCCATATGGAATTCTAAGTAAGGAGTTTTAGCAGAAGGGTTGGTCTTAGTAGAAGATTCTAATTTAGTAATCTTTACTTTGTGTACACCAAATTCAATGTACTTCGTTCTTGTAGATAACTCTACATCATTTAAGTTTTTAAACATCTTTTCTTTTTTTATGTTTATGAATAATACTCTTCGCACTTCGTAATAACCTGTGCAAGGTCGTTGTCTATGTATAAATCTTCAAACATATCCATAGGGCTTTTTGCGGAATCTTTACCTTGTGATTGTGTTCTAAATCTATACTCAGCTTTGTCATTGTGATAGTGATTATCTGTAAATAAGCACAACACAAATTCTTTCTCTACTCTCTTCTTCCATCTATTACCATCTACAGCAACAAATCTTTCTTGAACACCGTCTTCGCCATCGTAAACACCGTCTATAGCTAAGAATATAACATTCTTTTCAGTGTTCTTACTCATGTTAAGTACGTTGTCTATTTCTTTGTTATAGAATCCCCATACATCAAAGCCTTTAAATCTTACATCAGCTTCTCTGTATATCATTTCTATAAGAGAGGTGAATGATTCTATAACGATAGTATCAATTGAGTCTGACTCTACTGCTTTCTTAAATGCAGCCTTGTATGTATTAAGGTCAGGTATGTGTACGTTCTTAAACTTCTTAGCATCTCTGAATGGCAGTTGTTTTCTTTCTGTATTTAGTACAGCTGTCTTATCTGGATTTAGATTTCTAAGGGATGATGACTTACCTGAGCCACTCTTTCCCACTACAATAATATTTGGTTTCATTTCTTAGTTGGTAGTTTAATAATTTGTTCTACTCTTAACTTATCAGGCTTTCTGTAAGTTTTTCTCTTTGATGTTACGAACTTAAAAAACCCTCTTAATAGGATGTTTTGTTTCTTTTCTAATAATAACTTGATTTGCTTAAACGTAGATGCTATGGTTTTTTCAACAACAGCAACTGGTATGTTCAAATCGTTAGCTACCTTTTTGCATACATTTTTATTCATCAAACTTCTGGTAATTAGTGTCCATGTTAGGGTCTACAAATTTAGTTAATTTACTGTTGAAATGCAAGAATATGTTACCTATTCCTACGTTTCTACCTTTAGCAAATATAATCTCAGCTAACCCAGCGACATTGTTGCCGTTCTCGTCAGCAGTAAACCCGTAATACTCTGGTCTATAGACTAATACAACTGTATCTGCTGCTTGCTCTATTTCTCCTGACTCTCTTAAATCTCCTAGCGTAGGTCTACAACCTGGTCGTTTTTCTACACCTCTAGATAATTGGGATAAAGCTATTACACAAATGTCTAATTCTTTAGCTATATTTTTTAAACTTCTAGCTATTTGAGACACTTCTTGCTCACGACTTCTGCCTTTTGTAAAGTTATTAACAAGCTGAAGGTAGTCTATCATAACAAGTTTTACCTTCTTACTTATTACATATCTTCTAATTCTGTTTAACAAATATCTAAGGCTGGTGTTGTTGCATTCATCAATATACAAAGGCATCTGTTCCATCTTACCTATTGACTTATGCATTACATTCCAATCGTTGTCGTGTAAAGTACCTGATGACAAGTTCTTATTTTCTATAGAAGAGTTAGAACTTACCAATCTAGTTAGTAGTTGGTTTACAGACATTTCATATGAAAAAACTACAGCTGGAACATTAGATACAACAGCATTAAAAGCTAAGGATAAGGCTAAACTAGTCTTACCCATAGAAGATGCACCACCGACTATTATTAAGTCTTGGTTTTTCCAACCTCCTGTATGTTCGTCCATTTCTTTAAACCCTGTAGTTATACCTGTTAATCCAGGATTTTTAGAGTTTAATTCAACTTCTGTTACAAAATCTTTTAATTGTTTTTGTATGTCTGGTAAGTCTTGTACGTTGTCTTCGTTAATGGCTGTTAAGGCTTCTATTGCTCCCGATATAGCTTCTTCTACGCTTCCCTCTTTTTTCTTTACAACTTCATGCAGTTGGTTTACTACAAGATTTAAGCTATTAGATTTATTGATGCTTATTAACTGATTAACGACATTAACAAAATCGTAACTCCAGGTATCCATAGAGTAAATCATACTTATTTGATATGTACAATCTATGCCTGTATCCCTTCGAAGTTCATTTACTAATGACATTATATCTACAGTTTTACCTTGCTGGAAGTAACTGTCTATGATAATAAAAACTTGTTTGTTGAAATGTGTATCAAATAAAGAGTTATTTAAAAGATTAAAATGTTCGTAATAGTTATCTTTTTTACTTAATAGCTTAGATAAAACTATTTCTTCTAATTCCTCTCTTTTTGTCATCTTCCTAGATTTACAATTTTAGTTTGATTTACATCAGGTACTTCGTTATCCCACTCTTCGTTTTTAATCCATCTTTCTAGATGTTTAAATTGTGGATAGAAATTATTACTACGGTCCATAAAGTCTTTGTACTTAATTTGCATAGTTAAACTGTTGTATATAAACTTAAACTTTTCTTCATCTATTGTAAGACTTAAGAATAGTTCTTTACTCTTTTTCTTACCTATTTTTACTGGGTATAATTCCCACATCTTATCAAACCAATCTTCACGTGTGTTCTTTTTGATTCGTACTCCGTTTATTACCTGCTTACCTTTAGAAGTAACACAATACTCACTGTTTAATAGTTTTTTAAGTATTAATGAGTCGTATATATCTTGCAAGTGTGGGGCATCTATACCTACCTTATGCATAAGTCCATCATGGAAAGGTTCTTCGCTGTATGCATAGTGATAGTGAAGCACCAACACCTCAACAACAGTCAAGGAGTCAGTACTTTTAAACACTTTACTATACAACTTAACAATTAAGTCGTTCATTTTATTTTAATTTAAGTTAATACCACAAGCGTTCATATCCGCTACGATTAATGACAATCCTTTCTTAGAGAAATCATTAGAGTTACCTATAAGCATTTCATAATCTGAAGACCAGTTAGTGTATTCTTTATGCTTATGTGTAAGGTAATGAGTCAAGCCATTAAACAGACCATAGTATGTAGGACCTTTGTCTAACATTTCCGAGTCAATAGATTCTTGTAGCTCCTTTCTTTTATCTTTTAATATAGTAGCTACTCTTTTCTTACCCTCTATTGCTCCTACAATATTTAAAAAGCTTTCAATTACTGCAGGAGTTGCCTCGTAGTTACGCATGATATTAAAAAGACTAACTAATCCGTTAGTGTTTCTATCTATCATTTCGTTCATAAACGAAGAGTCTTGGTCTTGTATTCTTTTGGTGTGCTTGACAACATAGTTGTTATCTTTGTTCGACATTAGTATACCAAACATATTATCACAACTGTGCATACGAGTACTTATACCATATACTAATCTTTGGCTACCATCATGAGAAGATAGAGCGTAAAGATATACATCTGCTTGGTCAGCTCCTATACTTAACAGTTTATTAAGTTTAATAAAGAAGAATATCTTCTTTCCTCCACCAAATGCACCGCACCTAGACTCATCTAATTCATAACTACTTGGTTCTAGCTTGTCTAATATAGTCTTAAGTAATTCATCATTCTGAAGTACTGTATATCTACCTCTTACTGGACCTAATGCTTCACCTGTAGCATCATTTACTGTAGTATAAAATGGTGTTTCGTCGTAGTCTGTTAGGTTAGATGCCTCTTTGTACATTTTCTGTTTGCTAACGGTAAAGTCTAACTCTCCGTTTGCTAAAAATTCTAATTGATTCACTTGTTTAAATTTTAAAGATTAGATATAAAGTAGGCGCACATGTGGTTTGACAGGCTCGTCCTGAATCACGGTCTTAAAAGAGATTACTCAATTCTCTTACCTACTATATATAACAATTAGGATAATGTTTTGCCGAACTGTTTAGCTCTACTAAGACAATATCCATAAACTTGATTGTAAAGCTTGTCATTCAGAGAATACTTAAGAACTTCTTTCAAAGTTACAGGTCGCTCAGACATGCTAGATGTCCATACCCTTCTCTGTTTATTCTCTGCAAACTTTACAATCGACATACAAATTAACAACCAATTGTATATCTTTTTAAAGTCTAGGCTTCCAGCGTGGGGTCTAAACTCTATAGTGTTAGTACCTGTGTCGGTACTATAGTTAGTAATGTTAACCCAATAGTATCGCTGGCTGTTATAGCGTCCTCCTGGGTGTCCTTTCTTCTTGTTGTAGTCTCTACCTATATCTCTAGATGCAACAAATTGTCCTAAGACTGTTCTATAGTTTTGAAGGTTCAATTGCTCTACCGTAGCTCTTGGAAGAAGCTTACAGAATGAATTACCTTGCCTTGACTCAGGTAGTAGTTTGTACATATCGTCCTCTATATCTAGGCATAACTTCAGAACTATAATAGAAAATCTTCTATTAAATTCAGCACCTCCTACATGAACATGAACTCCACACTTCCTGTCTATCTTTGCATCACAATTTTGTAGATGCTCACACATATCTTGGACAGTAGTTACTCCCTTGTTACCTTGCAGTACTCCTGAAACAAATTCTAATCCTTCAGTTGAACCATCATATACAGCTCGCATGTTAGTTCCATTGCTGTAAACACCAGAAGAGTTCTGAGTCTCTAACTCTACTCCAAATGTGTAGTCCATACCAGAAACCTTAGTTAAGTTAAGAAATGTTAATTCCTCTTCTTTGTATGTATCCTTGAACGAGTCATCAAATGATTCTCCTGTTGTGTTACCGCCTTCATTACAACAACTATCAGAAGCATCATTAGGCCAATACTGTTCACAGCATTCCTGCCAGTAAACATCATTGTCTTGTGCTACCTCGTCGTTAATATAGTATGTACCTTGATAGTTATCGCAGACATAATCTTCCTCAAGAAACCATGCTCTTTCTCCGTGACCATCTACAACACCAAAAACACAATCCTCTTTCCAAAGTAGTACGTTTTCATCATCATGACATCTAGCATATAAATCATTCCACTCACCTGCTTCTTCATCGTGATGACCACTGTCGAATGTGTAAGCAAACAAGGGTATGTTCCCTTGACTTCCAGAGTGACTTACATACATTAGCTCATGTGAAATAAAATAATGAACAGCTCTTTTTGCTAGAGCATACATACCGTCCACAAAGCATGAATCTCTAGCTCCCCAGGTAGATGCTGATTCCCATATACAACGGTGACCATACCCTTCGTTACCATAGCCCGTAGGGTTCATGAGCATAAGGTTTATACTTATAACCTCCTGTTCAGTGAATTCACGACAATGTATAGGTAGTTGAAAGCTATAATAAGGTCGAGAGTTCTCGTACACTAAAGCTATTACTCTATTTTCTACAAATAAATCTAATGGGTTTGGCATAACTTAAGAGTTTTATCAATTATTAATCTAATCTCCTTAGTATCAGCTGTCGAACCTTTTCTTTCTTCAAGACTATTTAAAGCTTGGTATAGCTCTTCTGCAAATTCTGAATCTGCAGTAAGCATTATTAGTTTCTCTAGCATTATATATAGACTTCAGCTTTCTGAGTTTCCAAAACAAATTCTATCTTAGATATATCTTCTGGCAGTAACCAGCCATGGTATTTCATTTCATCAAATGCTTTCTCAAAGGACTCTAATCCTTCCTGCATTTTTAGATACCAAGCTTCACCGTACAAATCATCTTCATCTTCGAATTCTACTTCACCACCTAAAAGATTACTTGACTCAATTTGTCTTTCATTCCAAGAGCGATTCCAGTTATGTTCGTCTTCCTTCTCTTCTTTAGTTCTATAATCTACATTAACTCCCTTATAGTCACCATACTCGTACCAATTTTTACTAGCAATCTTTTCAATTGCTGTTACTGGTATTTCAACGATGTCTATAAGCTCACCTGATGCAGAATATATAAAGAGTTTGTCTTTAGATACTTCCTTAACCTTCTTAGGATTGTCAGCTATCTGGATTAAACCTTCCTTAAGAGAGCTGAAGTAAATACCATCGTCGGTTCTTAGCCTAAATAACGGGTTGTTTCTACGGTATACATAGAGTTGTCCGTTGCTTTCGGTCCATACAGCATTGATAGTACCAGAGAACTTACCTAAAGTAGCATAGTCATCTGTTTCATCAAGCATTTTGTATATGGCTTTAGAATCAACATCTACTTTACTAAGAGACTCTTCATCTAATACTTCTTCATAGTTACTCAACACACCGTTATGAACTCCAGTATATTTACCGAAGACATAAGGGTGTGTATTCTCAGCAGTTTTAACACCGTGAGTGGCATACCGTGTATGGCCTATGAATAGTGATGATGTATGTTCATCTATCATTGATAACATATTTCCTGATGTATCTACAGTTTTATAAACTTTACCGTCTATATAAGCTCCAGTAGAATGACCACCACGACTATCGTTGTCATGCATTAGATACATTAATTTGTTAATCGGTGTATCCTTCCCGATATAAGCTACAATTCCACACATAATTCTTAATTTAATTGGTTGTTAATTCTTTAGTTTCTTGTTGGTAATATTGGTAACTCTAAGCGTGATAGTGATACTTCTGTATCTTGCTTAGTATATAACTTCATGAAGTATTGTTCTTCTTCTTCACTTGCTATATTGAGCATTAGTAATCTTTGTTTATCATACTCTGCATCTTGTACTTCCCAGTATTGAGCATCATATAATGACTCCAAGCATTGACGCTCTTGTTCTTCCATAGCTAACTCTTTCATCTTTCCCATAATCTTTATTCTTTTAGGTCTTTAATAAATTCTACCACTGCTTTGTATGTTGCTTTTAACTTTGTAGGTTCTATCTCTCCTAT
>TARA_R110002073_G_scaffold37809_3_pt1 | contig 10452 bp, 10 predicted proteins | sample TARA_R110002073 | Tara Oceans TARA_R110002073 (sample SAMEA4397174) | marine metagenome | biome: Polar Biome; feature: [DCM] deep chlorophyll maximum layer (ENVO:01000326); material: water (ENVO:00002006), including particulate matter (ENVO:01000060) such as... | depth 40 m
GCTCTTCAACAATTGATTTAGCTTCATTATCTTGTCTCATGCCAAACTCCATAGTAACTTGATTCTTAATCAAATCACCATGACCATTTTCACGAAGCCAAGAAAAAGCTTCCTCAGTTCTTGATGCAGGTATTCGAGCCTTGTACGATGGTTTAACTTCAACGGATGACCCGTCATCAAGTTTAATCATTTGTACACCTGCTTTTTGCATTAAGTTTGGAATTGTTTGTTCAGAAAGAATATCTTCAACATCACGTAACTTTTTTAGTTCTTCTTCAGTCGTTAATATTTGTTTCTGAGTCTCCAATAACTTGTTGCAAGATTTGGCAATGTCAGCTGACATGCCAGTGTCTATCGATACGATAGATTCTGCTTCTAAGTCCATAAGAACCTCCTTGGTCGAATCAATATATTATTTATTTGATCTTTGCAAATAAATAATTTAAATAATTTAACAATGTATAAATATAAAACAGAACCATTTAAACATCAAAGACATTCATTAATGGAAGGGGCTAAACCTCATAACTTTGCATACTTTATGGAAATGGGAACAGGTAAAACAAAAGTTGCTATAGATAATGCAGCTTACTTATTTCAAGATCAAAAGATAGATTATGTTTTTGTTATTGCACCAAACTCTGTTTATCAAAATTGGAAAAAAGAAATAGATATACATTGTCCAGAGGATACTAATATTTATATTTGGAAAGTAACTAAAGATAAAACATTTAAGATGGATCCAGATAAACTTACATTTGTTTTAATGAATGTTGAAGCACTATCTCATGCTTCAGGTAAGAAATGGTTAGAATCTAAATTACAAAAACATGGGATGAGAAGTATGATTATATTAGATGAGAGTACTTCTATTAAAAATTTAAGGGCTTCTAGAACTAAATCAATAATTAAATTAGGACAACTTGCTAGATATAAAAGAATACTTACAGGTTCACCTATAACTAAGTCCCCTTTAGATTTGTTTTCGCAGTGTGCTTTCTTAGATAAAAAATTATTAGGTTATGAAAGCTTTACAGTATTTAAATCAAAGTATGCTGTGATGTTTAGTATAGAAAGAGGAGGGTATAATATTCAAATACCTAAGTACTATATTAATCTTGAAGAGTTAGAATATAAATTAAAAAACTTTTCATATCGAGTTAGAAAAAAAGATTGCTTAGATCTACCTGAGAAAATGTATGTACAACGATATGTTGATATGCCAGAGGAACAAAGACAGGCTTATGACAGATTAAAAATTACTGCAATTATGGTGATGAAAGATGAAGAGGTATCTTACAATAATAAGTTAACTGAATTACTAAAACTACAACAGGTAACAAATGGTTTTGTAAAAACTAATGAAGGTAACATTGTTGATTTTAAAACAAATGCAAAACTAAAAGAGTTAATGAATATAATAGAAGAGACTGAAGACAAATGTATTATCTGGGCAAACTATGTTCATAACATTGAAGGTATTAAAAGTAAGTTAGCTGAAACCTATGGTGTAGATTCTGTAGTATCTATCTATGGAAAAGATTCAGTTGAAGATCGTAATCAAGCAGTAGAGAAATTTCAAAACGATGACAAGTGTAGATTCTTAGTTGGTAATCCAACAGTAGGAGGTTATGGTTTAACCTTAACTGCTGCTAAGTATGTAATTTATTTTAGTAACTCTTATAACTTAGAAGTCCGTCAACAAAGTGAAGATAGGGCTCACAGAATAGGACAAAAATCTCAAGTAACTTATATTGATATAATTTGTAGAGATACTATTGATCAAATGGTTTTACACAATCTTGAGAATAAAATTGAATTGTCTGCTAAGACTCTTGGTGAACAGGTACAGAAGTGGCTTTAGTGTCATGGTATTTTTGAACTCTCTCTAACCATTTATTTTCATACTCATCTAATTTTGATTCATTCATTTTAAATTCTTGGTAAAGTTTATCTTTAGTACATACACATATAAGTCCTTGTGTAATAGGACCATATTGTTTCTTATGTGCAAGTGAGTAAGCGGCTATCTGATAATAGTAGTCTTCAATATATTCTTCTCGTTTAGGTTTATTAGATTGTTTAAAGTCAATGATAGTTGGCTGATCATCGTACAAACCAACAACGTCTGTTGCACCAGCCCATCTATCTTCATAAGCTAAACTAACTTCATTACCCCATACTTCTTTTAGCTTACCTAAGTTGTCTACAATTTCATGAGCCATGAGTCGTGCATGTGCTCCCTTGTCTGATAGATTCAAGTAACCTTTACCATCAATATAATTTTCAAGTACATAGTGCATCTCAGTCCCACGAGTTGCAGCTTCAGTAGTTATGCGTTGTGCTTCTGCATATCCTACTTTTTCTCTCCAACGATCTAAGCCTGCTTTTTTATCTTCTGATTGTGTAGCTGATAGTATAGTTGTAACTGATGGTATTTTTATATCACCAACATTATAGTGTCGTGTACCGAGATCCATGTCTCGAGTATATTTTTTATACTCGTATTTCTTTTCGAGTTTTAAATCGGTTATATAAAATTTATTATTTTCTCTTATAAGACGCACATGGTCTTTTAGAACACTTTAAATAGAAGAGCAACTATTATTCCAATCATAGAGGTCATTAAAAATGCAGTAGAAGATATAAGAATTTTTTCAATTCTATGTATATCTGTGTGTAAGTCTGATATTTTTTTATTTGTATTTTCCTGCATAATTCTGCATAACTTTTCGTGATCATCCATTCTTTGATGAGCAAGTGTATCTTTATTAGAAGCCTTTTTTGACACTGACTATTCCTCCCTTATTAAAAAGATTTAAGGCCTGTGCTAATTCTGTATTTGATTGTTGCGCACCTCCAGTCATGGGTAGATTAGATGGCGTTACATCTGGTAAAGGTATGTTACTTGTATTTCTTTGACTAGCTACATTTGTACCTGTACCTTGTTGCTGACGTAGATCAACTTGTATAGGATTTTCTTTAGTTGGGTTATATGTTTCTTCTGTAGTAAAGAAAGTATTATCTGGCATTTCACCTTTAAATATTTTATTAAGATTATCCTCATTTGATTTTATGTTAGCCTGAACCATAGAGTTTTGTTCTTCATCAATTATACCTTCTGATACTAATGCTGAACCAAACTGGCCCATGTATCTTGAGAACTGTTTAAAGTCTCTACTCTTAGCACCTTTAGTTCCATCAATTAAAAACTTCATTAATTTTGGATTAGTAAATACTCTTGATAATGCGAACGGGGCTGCTACAAAAGCTATTGCAGAACCAGGGTCAATTACACCTCCCCCTGCTGCGGCTACTGCACCAAGTTGTGTTAAAGCACCCATTTCTTTTAACTGAATAAAGATTGTTCCTCTACCCGCTTTAGCTCCAGGAGCAGTGATTGCACCGTCTGCAAATTTAAGGGCATTAGTAAATTCTTTTAAATGACCAGCTTGTGCTTTTGTTAATAAACCACCTTTTTCTATAAATTCTTTAAAGTCTCTTTCAACAAAAGCTCTTGCTTTATCTGATCTTAAATAAATATATTGATCTTTTAAGTCAGTAGAATCATCTATAAATTTTTTAATGAACTGTCCTCTAATACCATCTTTAATTTTTTCTGCTTCCTTAACTTCTAATAATCTTCTACCAGCACCTTTTTGTCCTGCAACAATTCCAGTATCAGTCATATCTAATTTTCTTAAAAAATCAGCTGATACATCATTTTTACCTTTAACTAATATTTGATCTAAAACTTTTTTCTGGCCAATACCTGTTTTAGAAATACGGTGAAAGATTCCATCATTAAACATATCGTTACCCATTTTTGTTAAATTACTTAATTTAGTATACTCTGCTCTTAATGCTTGAGGTAAAGGCATTTTATCTAATTCAGCTTTTAATAATTTTTGAACGGACCTTCCAACTTCTTGGTATGCTGGAGAACTTCCTCCCGCTGATAAGTTTCTACTTAATTGTCTATACTCTTGTAGGACCGTACCAAAAGTAGCTGTGTCATCTAATGTACTTAATTCAGCAACTAATCTTCTTGCATCTTCAGTTCCAGCTCTTTGAGAAATACTTTCTAATCTTCTACCTTCTTTAGCTAACAATGCTTTTAAACTTATTGCAGGTTCTGATTTTCTAGTTCTTGCATTAAAAACATAATTTTTTCTTACACCGCTCCATGATAAATCAATTCCATAACCTGGCTTTGGAATAATCTTACCATTAACTGTTTGTTCAGTAGCTTTAGCTATTGAAGGGTATAATCTTTTAAACCCATCATCTAAAAATCTATTATAGGTTATATTACTTTTAGTAACTGATGATTGAATTAACGTATTTAACGTATTTGGATCTAACACATCTGTATCAACACCTTTAATAACTTGTTCTACAAACTCATCCATAGAACCAAGTAAACCTAATCTAGCTCCTTCTTTTGCAGTAAGCATTTTACCTCCACCAAAGAATGATGCTCCAATAATACTTTCTAAAGTATCTATCATATTGTTTTCGGTAATAAGAGCCGGTGTTAAAGTACCTTCTTCTACTCTTTTAAAAAAATCTGCTCCTCTTTCTGTCATTAAATTTTCAGCGTTCTTTGAAGCTCTTTTAGGATCTTTTAAAATTTTAACTTGTTCTTCTGTAAGTTCTCCACCAATTTTAGTTTGAGTTTTTGTAATTAAGTCATCAGTTATAGGTGCACCTTTTCTAGCTTGATCTAATAATGAGTAATAAGCTTTTTGTCTTAATATAGTTTGTGAGGCAGCTCTACCACCTTTAATCATTTGAAGTTTTTGGCCAGCAACTTTATTGTAAGCTTTACCTAAAACACCTGCCATACCAAAACCAAGTACCTCACCAAAGCCACCTTGGAACGCACCTCTTGCAACTTCTTTTACAATATCTTCTTTAGGGTCAAAAGCTTGTGCAATAGCGGCACCCGATCCACCCCCAGCTGCAGCACCAACAGTTGCTCTTCCAATTTTACCAACTGTACCTGCACTTATATTTAAAAGGGGTCTTGCTATTCTTGCTACTCTTGCAGCCATAGTTGCAGTTAAAGCTAATGAAGATCCACCAGAAAAAGGAGCTGCAGCAGCTCCAGCTATTCCACCGACAATCGATAACCCTACTTCAGTTACAATTCTTTTAAATGAGGGAGAAGATAAAAAAGACTCTGTGTCTTGGTTATACTTTCCTTTTTGTGCATCGCTTAAAATATCTTCTGGAGTAATAAAAATTTGTCCATCATCTAGATCTTGAATACCAGTTTTCTCATCGTCAAGGTTTCTTGCTTGAAGAAAAGTATCAATCGCTACCTGTTCCTGAGGAGTAGGTTGCTCTCCTTTTATTTCGAACGTTTGTCCTGCTTGTACTATCTCTGCCATTCATTAATCCGTAGTTATTTTAATTGCGCCTGATTTAGTTTTTTCAAATCCAACTGGTGAAGTAAAGTCTATAAATTGTGCAACCCCACCTTGACCCTCAATTATTTCAATAGCAGTTTGGAAACTGCCACCAGTATTTTCTGATATATCTTGTGCTGTACCTAAATATTTTTCAAGCGATTCTATTTTAGCTTCAAATACTCTTTCGGTATCTCCCACTTGTGGAATCAACTCTTTAATTCTTTCTCTTTCTTGGTCTGATACTTGTGCACCTGAAACTGCTTTTGTTAAGAAGATTGTTGCTTGATCTATTTTAGTTTTAAATCCTGCGTATGATTTTGCATAATCAGTTCCTGCTGCTTTACCAAAAAATCCTCTTAGTCTATTTAAATCTCCTGGTCCAACCGGTCTACCTAATTCTACATAATCTGTTGCGATATCACCTAATAATCTTCTTGTGCTTTGAAACCCTCTTCTTTCTTCTAATTCTTTAGAAGTAGGTTTTGATACAACTGTAATTTTTCCGTCCCCATCTACTTGAGCAACAGTACCAACAGGTAATCTTTTTAATTTTAATTCAGCAGGTGTTAAATCTCTAATAGATTTTCCAGACCCTTTTGCTTTTTCAACAGCTAAAATAGTAGATGGTAATTTTGCAATACCTTCACCTAATGAAGCTAAAGTAGAACTTAGTCCTTTACCTTTTCCTGTTAACAAAGGAGCAGCTAATGTTGCTGCATAAATAGCTTTTTCTTTTGGTGATAGCGACCCAAGGCCACCTTCTTGAAAATGTTTTATAGTAGGCTTTAGTGATTTAAAATATCTAGCTTTAAACATTTTTCTAGTTAATACTTCATCCATAACTACCTCCTAGGTTGTGCCATGTTATAAGCTGAGTAAGCACTTAAACCAGTTCCTACTGCTTGTGATAAAGGATTAGAACCAGGAGACGTGGTTGCTGTAATACTACTCTGTGTTGTTGGTAAGTTAGTCATAATACCTTTCATAAACTCTACTCTTTGATAAGGCTCATAAGCTCTTTGTAATTCAGTTTGTCTTTGTGCATCTAATCCTGCTTGACCGATACCTCTTTGAACTCCACCTGCTTGCATTTGTGCATTTATATCTGCTAGAGACATAGCTTGTTGTTGTGCACCTAATTGACCTAACATTTGTCCACCAGCAAGTTGTTGTTGTCTTTGAGTTTGAGCTGCTCCTAATGCAGTAGTAAATCCTTGCGCTTGCGCTTGGCCCATTGCTGAAAGTGTTCTTCCTTGAAGTTCTGCTTGTTGAACCCCTTCTCTTCCACCACCAAAAGCTCCAGCATTAACTGCGTTACCTGCTACTTGATTTGCCATCATTTGTCCTTGTCTACCAATTTCGTTTGTTACATATGATTGATAAGGATTTAAAAATTTACCTATATTTGGATCCTGCATCCCTGTTTGTATTGAACCAATACCTCCAGTAACAGTACCTGCACCAACACCTGTTTGTCCTGCTTGAGTTATACCTGCTTGTTCCAATGGAGATAAACCAGCAACTTGAAGAGCTGGTATATTTACAGGAGTTTGAGCTAATCCTGCTGCTTGATCATATAGTGCTAATTTTCTAGCTTCAACTCCTGGGGCTTCTCTTTGTATATTTGTTTGAGTTCCATCAGCAGATCCTCCACCGCCACCGCCACCACCAAAGTATTGTGGTAAGCCTGTCTCTATATTAATTGTTCCAGAACCCCCATGTTTAATAAGTAATTTTTTTTCAAATGGATTAATGTGAGCTAACTCTGTGTCCCCATTAACACCTTTACTAGAAATATCTTTATATAACTCTTTAAATAGTTTTATTTTTTCTTGTACGTTTAATTTTTTTATATTTATCATAATTCTTTTTCTACTTGTACATGCGTTGCCACATAGCCTTTTGCTTTAAATAAAGGGACATAACCAGGCCTTGAAAAGATTTCCATTTTTTTACAACCTTGTTCTTTAGCCCATTCAGCAACTTTATCAATTTGATCAAACCATTCTTTATAACGTTTACCAGTGACGATCTTAGCATCACAAACGCTGTAGTTAGGGTACTTCCTAATTTCTGTAACTCCAACACAAAGAACTTCATTATCCTCTGTAGTTGCAAGCCAAAGCTGCATAGTACCTTTTTTACAATATTCTTTAATATGTTCTTCACTTACAAATCCCCCTGCTCTGATACAAGCTTTTCTTATTAATTCTTTTGCTAAAGGCCATACTTTATCTACCTCTTCTTTATTGAATTGTACTAGATTTGTTTTCATTAACTAAATCGTAAATTCTTTTTAATTTTTTTTGTTGATCGTAAAAATAACCAGCTCCTGCTTTTCTCATACTCTTATAACTTTTAGGATCACCCCCTGAAAGAATACCAGCACCAAGTACAGCATCCGCTCTAGATACAAATTCTCCATCAGCTAATTGTGCTAACATTGTATCTTCGTCTTTATCACCATTACCAGCGCCATCTTCAACGTAGCCTTCAGCTCTTACATAGTTACTATAATCGTTTTCGTCATGGTCTGATTTAGAGGGTAAATAATTTACACCTCCTTTATTAAATTTTGGTATCACTGTTGCAAGGCCACCTTGGTTTGCATAAAACAAATCTGATCTAATCGTTTCGTCCATCGTGGGTCGTGTATCTGTAGCCGGAACAAAAGCACCATCTAATTTACCAGCCTGTTCTTCGTATGCTTTTTTATAATCTTCTTCTGTGAATAATGGTTTCGAAGGTTCCTCCTCTCCTATTAATAATGGAAGTAAACTACCTGCTGTTGCTAGTTTTCCAAAAGTACCCATACCTCTAAAACCAGAACCTTTTACTGCTGGTGCAGCTTCTTGGATAACTTTACCTGTTGAATCTTTCATAACTTCTTTTACTGCAGATCCTGGTTGCCCTATTAAACTTTGAAGACCTCCGCCAATCATAGTGTCACCAAAGGCTACTGTATTACCTACTGAACCAAAAGCTTGTGGTGCGAAAGCACCCATGTTAGCACCGACACCTGCCATACCTGCAAGTTGAGTACCCCCTGCAAAAATAGCAGCATCTCTCAATGCTCTCTTCGTTGATTTTCCTCTAAGTTTTTGTACGCCAAATGTGGCTAGTGCTACTGTAAATGGATCCATAGTCTAATTTCCTAATGTTATCATATAATACCATTTTACTTAGATAGTTTCAACTCATCTGCAAATCTACCTTCATACTGATGTTCACCAATGTGTACTATAGGATCCTTAATATAGGCATAGCATTTACCCCCTAGATCCTTCCATAGTTTACAAAATGAAAAATCTTCTCCAAGATAAGTCTTAGTTTCAGGGTCGTGAATCGTGTCAAAAAAATTCCACATATTTGGCCTGTCTACGTACTGACCATTTATAACAGTCTTTTGTACTATACTCTTTTCCGGATAAGCTTTAATTAATTTATCAAATACCGATCTTTTAATTAACATGCATCCTGTAGGACTATGAGTTACTTCCATAACACCGCCTTCATCTAACTTAATGTTATTATCATTCTCAACCCTCATCGGGTAAGTATTTAAAGATGTTTTAAGATCGTTAATTGTTTTAATATCATTTTTTTTAATACGATCTAAAGCTTTATCCCACATCATTGTTTTTAGTGGGTAAGGTATAGACAATACATCTTTATCCCTCTCAATCATTTTTATAATTGATTTAGAGTTAAAGTAAATATCAGAATCAATAAATAACATATGAGTACAATTAGATTCTAAAAAACCTGCTACACAAAGATTTCTACCTTGTGTAACTAGTGATGATTTAATTAATGAAAAAGTTATTTTAATTTTCTTTGCATGACATAACTGCTGTAACTCTAGTAATGCTTGAGTATAGTGTATTGAACATTCACTATGCACGGGGGTTGCTAAAAAAATAGAATAAGGTTTTGTTTCTTCTGTATTAGTATTACTTTTCCATAAAGGTAATGTAGCTTTACTAAAAGGTTCTGAACTTACTTTTATTTCTTTTAATGTTTGGTAGGTATCTTTATTTACTGTTTCTTTCACTAATGGCTCCTTTCAAAAAGCTTGTCCATTCCATTCCTTTTTTATCCCAATTGTAAAATCTTTTATAGAATTTTTGTTGTTCCTCTAAATGGGCCTGTATATAATCTTCATGTAAATATTTAGCTGCAGTATTAATAGCATCCCCTGTAGCAATAGCCATTGTTTCATAATTATTTGTATAGTTTACATACACAGGCCATTCAGCGCATGTTTCATACAAAGCCCCAAAGTTATTTGTTATTATATGAACTCCAGAAGCTAATGCCTCTAAAGCTGAAGCACAAGAAGTCTCTTCAAATATAGATGGGTAAACAAACATATCATAGTTAGGCATCGCCTCTCTAATATATTCATTTGGTTTATAACCAATATAATTTACATTTGGTAATTTTTCTGCCTGTTCATATAGAGCTTTAAATTGATCATCATTATTATTTTTAAATTCATCTCCATAGACTTGCGATGAGCTATACACATCTAGTATAATATTGGGGTCTTTTATTTCCTGCATTGCACGTAATAATACATTTAACCCTCTCCAAGGTGTGCAGTGATGAATTAGTTTTATAGGATCTCCCTTTTTATAAATTTTTCTTATTGGAAAATTATCTATACCGTTCTTAATAACAATAGATCTTTCAGTTGGTATATCAAAAAAATATCTAAATTTTTCATAATTCCAATGACTGTTGAATACATACCAATCATATTCATTGTGTCTTGACTTATCTCTAAAGAAAGGTTGTAGATTATTTTGATCCCAAGAATTTTTTTGCCAAAGTATATTTACTTTATTAGGATCTAGTGGAACTTTACCTGGAATAGAAGTGCAGATCTGTACTTGATCTAATAACTCTTTTGAAACATGCTTATGAAGCATTTCCATTTGTAGCTCAGTGGCGCCACGGGGTTGCATTATTTTTTAGTTAACGCACCCATAGAAACTTTAGTAACTTTGATTTCAAGGTCTTGTCTAAAGTC
>TARA_R110002073_G_scaffold66397_6_pt1 | contig 10446 bp, 7 predicted proteins | sample TARA_R110002073 | Tara Oceans TARA_R110002073 (sample SAMEA4397174) | marine metagenome | biome: Polar Biome; feature: [DCM] deep chlorophyll maximum layer (ENVO:01000326); material: water (ENVO:00002006), including particulate matter (ENVO:01000060) such as... | depth 40 m
AGAAGTTGCGATCTTCCGGGTTGAACGGATCCTGTGGCTGGCCTTCGCCAGACAGCACCGCTATCGGCGCCTCAACGTAGGGTGTGCGCACGCCGCCGAGCACGTTGCCGAGTGCGTCGAGTTCGAAGGCGGGAGGCTCACCGGATACTGCGAGACGTTCAGCCATGGGCGGGGGGGTGCCGTCTACGATCCAGCGATTCAGCGCCGCGATCGCGGCCTTCGCCACCCAGTGTTGTGGGCCGGCATTCACCGCTACCGGGCATTCGATAATCCCGGGTATCGGGTTGGCGTTCTCAACTACCGCGGCAACGGACGGGTCCGTGCCCACGTCAAAACGGTTGTCGAGAAAAGTGTAGAGATCGGCGTGTGCGGTGCCCGCCACTTCCCACAGCCGGAACTGATCATTGTCGGGCTGGTTGCTGGGCCATGAGCCGAGCACGAACAGGTCTGTTTCGGTCTGCAACATCATCACCGGTACGCCGAGATCGTCGCGCACGCGCACCACATCCGGCGTGCCCACCACGTCCTCCTCAAACAGGCCTCCCTGCAGCGCAGCACTGCCCGACAGACGGCTGTGGACGAAGTAGCCGTCGAACAGCGCGTGCAGCGGCGCGAAGGCATTGACATAGGTCATCATGCGATCCGCCGACTGCGACTCGCCAGCGGCGATCAGGCGCTCTACCTGCAAGTCGCCAAGCGGCCGCGTGTTTGCCGGGGGGTTGCGCAATGTCTGCGCGATCTGTGAATAAATGTCGTAGGAGTAGGCGTCGCCGGGATGCAGCAGGCCGCCGGCGGTGTAGCGCATGGCATCGGCGCCGGGTATCAGAGCGGCGGCGCTGCCATCATTGAGCGCGTCAACCCCTTCTTTCTGTGCCGACACGCCTACCCAGGCGTAGCCCTGGCGGATCAGTTCCGTGTGCAACATGCCCCAGTCGGGCGCGGAATCGAAGCCGGCGCTCACGTTCAGCCACTCCACCACAACGCTGCCGTTGAAGTCCGCGGGGTCGCTGGGCCGCATGACCACAATACGGGTCTTGTAGTCGGCGGCGTCACTGGCCTGCACCTGCCAGCGTCCGTCCGGTTTGAACTCATTGCGGTTCACGTAGGCGTTGGCCGTACCGGCGGCGAAATATTCAGCGCGCTGGTAGCCCAGGCTCGCCAGGGAGAAAAACGTGCTTACAATTACCGGCTCACCCGGAACAGGTCCTTCCAGCGCCGCCCCGGGCACTGACACCACGGCTGGATTGCCGGCGCCGGGTACCCCCAGCGTTGAGCGCGGATCATCGCTGCCATCGCTGCAGCCGATCAGCAGTGCGCCAATGAGGCAGAGCATATACCTGGCGGGGGAGAGCTTGGGCAGGGGCCGGCAAAGCGCAGTCATTCTCGGGTTCCTTATTATGAAATTCTTGTGGCACAGCATACCCCGCCTTGTGCCCGCAGACCACGGGCCGCAGCGGCAAAATTCAGGGCAGGCCCATGCAGTTGGCGTAGAAACTCACGGTTGCCGGCCAGTCGGAAAATACACCGCGCACGCCCACGCGGCTTGCCAGTGCATGTAGCAGTTCAAGTGCGTCACCATCGCGATCGATGATGGGTGCGATTGACTGGTAGTACCAGCCGCCGCCCGCATGCAATGCGCCGGAGCGCTCCAGCGTCCAGGTAATCAGCTCAAGGCCCGCCTGCTTCGCTGCGATGGCGTATGCCGATGGCTGGATACTGTCGCCCTCCAACGCAACCAGTACCCACAGCGGCGGCGCGATAATGCGCACGCCGGATGCATGCAGGCTGGCCATGTCGGGCTGCCAGCTTGCGGCAACGCCGGGCTTGAATTCGCGCTGGTCATAGCGTCCGTCGAGGTAGATGGCCTGATCGGCAAAGGCCGGATACTCGCGTACCCACAGGAGTACGTCCTGCAGGTCGAAGGATTGCGCAAACACCCGCCCCGGCGGAACCCCTGCCTCGAGATACTCTTCAATCAGGGCGCGTGCGTAGGCTTCTTGCGTGAGGCCGGCAAACGGCATCGGTACCTCCGGCGCTTTCAGTTCCGGGGTCATCTTCAGGCCCAGCGAACGGAACAACTCGATACTCTCCCGGTGCGTCATCAGCGTGCCCTGGGAGAGTGCGCGGTCCGGTGGGTCCTGAAGAAATTCGTCGACAGAACCTGCCGATGCGTTGACGACGTCGTGCCGCCCCCTGAGTGATTTGAACTCGGCGACGCTCAGGTCACTCGTGCAGCAGCGTGCGCTGGCCGGGGTGAGCTGGCCGCTGTCGTCCAGCCTTGCAGGTTGAAAGGGTTCGCGACAGCGGCTGGCCAGGGGCGTGCTCAGGATGTTGGTGGTGGTGTGCAAATCGCACTGCGAGTGGCGGCATACCAGTGCCTTGTCGCGGGTGAAGGTGACGTCGCATTCCACAATGCCTGCGCCCTGCTCAGCGGCCGCGAGGTAGGACTCCCGCGTGTGTTCGGGATATTCAAGCGGCGCGCCGCGATGCGCGATGGAAAAATCGCTGCGCCGGAATGGGCCGGTACAGGCACCCAGTGTCTCGCGTAGCGCAGTATTGCCGATATCCGCTGCCAGTTGCGCCGGGCGGGTGCCGATATCGATGGTAGCCCTGTGTGCCGTTGAATCCGCGGTAGCCCGGGCAGGCTGCTGCAGCGTGAGCAGGGCCAGCACGGTTAGCAGCCCGGCCACCCACCGGTTATTCAAAGCCACCTGGCGGTGGTGCATGTTACAGGCCGTCGGCGTTTTCCGGCAGGTAGGCCTTGAACACATCGCCAAGATTGGCGTTGTCGTGATTCGGCACGCGGTAGTAGGTGCGAATTTCCACTGAGTTGTCATCGCCGAAGCGATAGGTTTCGAGGCTGTACTGCAGCTGCGCACCCTCGGAGCCTTCGAAATGGTTCTCCAGGCACCACGCTACTTCGTTGCCACAAACGAATAGCGTACCCGGCTGGATGCGAAAGCGCACGCGCGGCTGAAACAGGTCCCAGGAGTCTTCACAGCACTCCTTGAAGCCGCGCTTCTCGGGCGTGCCCACCGGGTCGAGCATGCGAAATTCACCGCTGGCAACGCTGTGCCAGTTGTCGATCCACGCCTGCTTGTCGCCCGCGTTCCACAGTTCGGGGTAGCGCTGCGCCCAGTTGAGCAGGGCATGTTTGTGCGGATAAGCCATCAGTTGTTCCTCCTTGTGTCGAGGCTGCCAATGTAGCCCGTTTCGCGGGGGCCGTCACGGGCGGTCACCGGCGCAAAGTAAGCGAGAGTGGGTGGGGGGTACGCCTGCCTCGGTTACACTGTTGCCCATGGAGCCTGACGCATACTATCTGCTGACCCTCGGCCTGTTGCTCATTCTGGCGCTGCTTGCCGAAGCGGTGGGCCGCCACACGCGCATTCCCAGGATATCGCTGCTGGTGCTACTGGGTTTTGTGCTGGGCCCCGCCGCGCTGGACATGATCGATCCGCGCGACACGCCGGGTTTTGATTTTGTCGCCGCCCTCGCCCTGTCGATGGTGGGTTTTCTGGTGGGAGGCAAGCTCGAGCGGAAGCTGTTTCGCACATCGGGCGGGCTCATTCTGCGGCTTTCCGCACAGCAGGCGCTGGTGACCTTCTGCGTGGTCGCGTTCGGCCTCTGGTTGTTCTCGGTGCCGTTGGAACTGGCGCTGCTGCTCGGCGCGATAGCCACGGCCACTGACCCCGCCGCGACCATGGAGGCGATCAGGGATTCCGGCAAGGGTGGCCGCTTTGTCGAAGCACTGACCGGCGTTGTCGCCGTTGACGATGCCTGGGGTTTGATACTGTTCAGCATCTCGGTGTTGTGCATCCAGCTGGTAGCAGCCGAAGCTGTGGATCACGCACCGTTGCTGACAGCGGCCAGGGAGATATTTGGCGCCGCGGCGCTGGGTATTGTCCTCGGCCTCCCCATGGCCCTGCTCTCGGGCCGTATCCGCCCGGGAGAACCGACTCTGATGGAAGCTGTCGGTATGGTGATGTTGTGTGCCGGGCTCGCGGAGCTGCTGCACGTGTCGCCGTTGCTCGCCTGTGTGGCACTCGGTACTACCGTGACCAACCTCGCGCGGCATCACACGCGATCATTCCATGCCGTGGAAGAAATCGAGTGGCCGTTCCTCGCCCTGTTTTTTCTGTTTTCAGGCGCGTATCTCACCGTTGAGGCGCTTGGGCAGGCCGGGTGGTTGCTGCTGGCGTATGTGGTGTTGCGGGTTCTCGGGCGTCTCGCCGGCAGTTGGGTGTCGTCGTTGGGGGCCGGGCGGGATGCGCCGCTGGCGCGCAGGATGGGCCTGGCGATGTTGCCTCAGGCGGGTGTCGCCATGGCGATGGCGTTTCAGGCGAGCAGCCTGTACCCGCAGCTACAGGATCGCCTGCTGCCGGTAGTGATCGCGGCGATGGTGCTGTTTGAACTCGCCGGCCCGGTTATCACTGGCCGGGTGCTCACGCGCGAGGGCGCGCCCGGGCGCTAGAAATCGTAGCGCAGTTCCACACCCAGTGTGCGATTGGCGTACTTCGGCACCGAGTGAATGTAGCCGTGGGGAATCAGTTCGGCGGCCTGCGCGTAAATGAGCGTGGCGTAGCTTTCATCCAGCAGGTTCTTCACAAAGGCCGTAACCCGGTAACCGCTTTCGGTACCGGTGATACCGGCGCGCAGGTCGAGCACGGCGTAGGCATCCTGGCGTGTGTACTTATCCTGCGATATCTCGAACAGCACATCGTCCTGCGCGCGCAGGTCGGCGCCGATATTCAGTTCCATGTTGAGTGAATCCAGTGGGTAGCGGTAATCCGTGCTGAGGTTGAATTTCCATTCCGGGGTGTAGGGCAATTGCCCGCCGGAGAGATCCTGGAAGCCCAGCGGGCACTCGCCGCGAAACTTTTGTCCCGCGCTGCAGTTGCCCGCCGGGTAGTCGTCGATGCTGCCATCGGTGTAACTCACGCCGCCGGTGATGCTCCATTGGTCGAGCGGCCGCGCGATAAACTCCAGCTCCACCCCCCGGGTGGAGACCTCACCGGCATTCACCAGCAGAAAGGCTTCCGGCAGCAGGTCGTTCGGGTCTTCATCCACCAGCGCCTGCGCCTGAAAATCCGTGTACTCGGCGTAGAAGGCGGTGACGTTGAGAATCAGCCGGTTGTCCAGCCAGGCGGACTTCAGGCCAACCTCGTAGGCATCGCTGGTTTCCGCGGCGATCTCGCGGCCGCCGGCCACTATCGAGGTGTCGAATGCGGGCCCTTTGTAACCGCTCACATAACTCACGTAGGCCATGGCCGCGTCCGTAATATTCCACTGCAGCGCGATCTTGGGTGAGATATCGCTCTCGTTCAGGGAGTTATCAACCATCCCCTCGGGGCCGAACACAAGATTGTCGGTGCCCACCGCGCTGGTGCGGTACTTCAGTTTGTCTTGTGTGTAGCGGGCGCCCAGGGTGAGCTGCCAGTCGTCCGAGAGGTTGTAATTCACTTCGCCGAACAGGGCAATATTGGTGCTCGACACGCTGGTGTCGGTGACCCGCGTGGTGGCCGGTACCAGCGGTTCCAGCAGCGCCGTGGTGGTGATGTTGCCGGAGTCGGAATTCTGATCGAAGTAGAAAAGCCCCGCCACGTAGGAACCCCAGGCCGCGGGTGTCGAGGCAATGCGCAGTTCCTGCGAGAGCTGCTCCACGTCGTTGTGCGGCGGCGTGTTGAAAGTGAGCGCCAGCGGATTACTGGGGCGGTTATCGAGATCGACAATGCCTTTGTAATCCCACTCGCGCCAGGCAGAGATGGACGTTAGCACGTGTTCGGCCACGACCCAGTCAAGCGTGAGCGAATGACCGCTGGCGCGGGTCTTGTTGAAGGTCGGTTGGTCGTTGTTTACATCCTGGTTGTCGTCGGCGGGCACCACTGGCAGTTGCTCGGCGAGCAGGGCCGCCTGCTGCGGGGATTCGCGGATAGCGCGCACGGAGAGTGAATTGCAATCGCAGTCGGTATCGGTGAAATCGCTGCTCCACTCCAGCTCGAGGTCATCGCTGGCCGTCCACAGGAGCTTGCCACGCAGTGTGTAGTTCTCCGCGCTGTTGATGCGGTTGCCGTTGAAATGATTCTCGGCGTAGCCGTCGTCATTCAGCGCCGAACCGGTGATGCGATAGCCCAGGCTGTCGCTAAGCGGCCCGGAAAAAGTGGCATTCACACGGTACTCGTCGTCCTCGATCGCCGTGGCAGACACGGTACCGCTGAACTCGGGCGTTGGGTCGCGCGTGATGATGTGAATCACGCCGCCGGAGGCGTTCTTGCCGTACAGCGTGCCCTGCGGGCCGCGCAGTACTTCCACGCGCTCGATGTCTGCCAGTTCCAGGAAAGCCATGCCGGAATTGCTCATTACCACGCCGTCGAGCATGGTCGACACGCTCGGCTCAACGGCCGTGCTGAAGGCCTGTGTGCCGATGCCGCGAATATTGAAACTCGAGGTGGCTGGCCCGGAACTCGCCTGTACGTTCAGCGTGGGTATGAGCGTGGAGAGGTCGGCGGCGTTGCGCAACTGCGCTTCGGCCAGGGCCTTGCCGGTGAGCAGGGAGACACCGACGGCCACGTCCTGCAGATTCTGCTCGCGTTTGCGTGCGGTGACCACCAGCTCTTCCAGCAGGCCCTCCTGACTGGCGCGTTGCGGTTGGGCATTGGCAGGGGTGTGCGGTACGGCCAGCGCGAGCAGGGCGGCTGCCAGCGTTAGCCTGCGGTAGTGTCGTTTCACTGGAACTCCTTTGCGCGGTTTTTATAGTGAGTTGTTATCGTGGGTTGTTATCCTGCGCGTGGGCCAAGCATAGGCCAAACCGGGCTACTCCACCAACCGCAAAAAAATGCTTTAATACTCCGCTGTGACGATGCGCCATACAATCCAATAATCAGGCAATCACCGGCTTGCGCCGCAAGCCCCTCGGAGGTATTCGATGCGAACTCTCAAAGCGCCTGTGGGTGTTGCAAGCTGGCTGATACTTTTCATGACACTGCTGGCTGGCTGTGCTGACAGCACGCCCTCTGCAGAGGTGCTGGAGCGCACGCGCGCGATGCCCGCCTGGTTTGAAGATGACAAGCTCGGCATATTCATTCACTGGGGGCCGGCGTCGGTACCGGCCTTTGCCGCCGGCGATGCCCTGCGCCCCGGCGAACTGGAAGAGTTGTTGCTGCACGATTCCGAACGCCAGGATCTGCCCTACGCCGAGTGGTACCTGTACGGCCTGCGCCAGCCGGGTAGCCCCACCGCGCAGCACCATGCGCGGGAATACGGTGACGCGCCCTACGAAGCTTTCGGCACAGAGTTTGAGCAGCGTGTGAATTCCGCCTGGGATCCCGCCGCCTGGGCGGAGCTGTTTGCCGCAACTGGCGCGAAGTATGTGGTGCTGGTGACCAAGCACCACGATGGTTACACCCTTTGGCCGAGTGACGTTGATAACCCGCATCGCGCTGGTTGGGGCTCCAGCCTCGATATGGTGGGCGATCTGGCGGCAGCCGTGCGCGCGCGCGGCATGCGCTTCGGCGTGTACTATTCCACGGGCCTGGACTGGACTTTCGACCTGGTCGCCGAGGGGGACCTGGTGCGCGACATGATTCGCAGTGCTCCCACAGGCGAGGCGTACGCCAACTACACCCACGCGCACATGCTGGAATTGATCGACCGCTACAGCCCCGATGTACTCTGGGCGGATATTGCCTATCCCACCGAAGGCCGGCTCGACGATCTGCTCGCTTACTATTTCGAGCAGGTGCCCGAGGGCACGGTGAATGACCGCTGGGGTGCGGTGGATACCCTCGCCGGTATCGCCGAAATCCCGGGTACGACCAGCGTGATGAAAGCGCTCGGACGCTGGCTCACCGCCAACGCAGACCCGCTGGCGGATGACCCGGCGCGCATCGGCTTCAAAACGGCGGAGTACGACAGCCTGCCGGATATCGCGCCGTTCAAGTGGGAGGCAACGCGGGGCCTGGGCGGTTCCTTTGCCTTCAACCAGCGGGAAACGGCGGAAGATATGCTCAGCGCCGACGAGCTGGTGACTTTCGTTGTGGATACCGTGGCGAAGAACGGCAACGTGCTGATCAATGTGGGCCCCGACAGCTATGGGCGCATTCCCGATATCCAGCAGGCGCCGCTGCGCGGCCTCGGCCAGTGGCTGGCGGTGAACGGCGAAGCGGTTTACGGCACGCGGCCCTGGCAACGCTTTGGCAACTTGCAGGGGCGCGAACTGCGCTACACCGATTCACCGGCCGCGCTGTATGCGATTGTCTCTGGTGCAGTGGGTGATGAGTTCGTCATTGAGCACCCGGGCGTGGATTGGTCGGAGGTTGCAGTGCTCGGCGCCGAGCTGAACGAAGTTTCCGCGGAGGAGGGCGGCCTGCTCAGGCTGCGGCTGGCCGAGCCGCTCGCCGGCCCGGCCGCCGTGGTGCGCTTCAGCCGTTGATGGCCTACTGCGTGGCCAGTGCGCCAAGCGGCTGCGCGGCACTCTGGCGCAGCCGATAGTTGTAGCGCAGTACCGAAAAGCCCAGCAGCAGCTTGCGCCACAGCGGCGCCTCGGTGACGGCTTCCATGAGATCGTCCGGGAACAGGCTCTGGTAGGTGGGGATGCCGTACTTGCTGCGGATGTCTTCCAGTTGGGTATCCCACTCCTCTTCCCAGGGAATGTCCATCATCACCGGCGTCGCGCGCCCGTGTTGCCAGCCCTCGTTGATGATCTGCATCAGCACGGTGAAGCCGCGCTGGTCGTTGAACGTACCGATGGCCATGGCGGCGGCGAGGAACATGGATGAGTAGTTGTGGCCGAACTGCGCGAGCTGGAAGGCGGAGATGGCAATCTCGCCGGTGCCGGTGGTTTTGTAGCCGGCCGCCAGATGCCACACCTCGTGCATCTGCAGAATGCGGGCATTCAGATAGTGCAGCACATGCGGCAGGTTGCCCAGGCCGATGTCGTCGCGCTTGAGCACTTCCGGGTCGTAGCCGTTATCCAGAATCAGCCGGTGCAAGGCGTGGCCCAGCGTGCCGGGGGCGCAGAGCGCCAGCGCGCTCATGTCGGTATAACCGGGTATGGGGTTGCGCTGCGCCGCTGCGGCGCCGGGATGGTGCAGCGCGTGCTGCTCGGCGAGCGGGCCGAAATCTTCATGTACTTCGGCGCCCAGTGCGGCGACCGCCACGGTAATGCTGATGGCGTCGTAGCCCTCCTCCGGGCCCTCTACAACCTTCCAGAAGGCTTCCCAGAAACTATCGGTGAGGGGCGCTTCGGGCAGGTTCTGTGGGATGGGCGGCGTTGGCCCCGAGCCCAGCCAGGCGGAGGCGATGTTGTCGCACACGGCGGGCGTGGCATCCGGGCAGGCGAAGGCCACCCAGGCCATGACGGCGGTAAGCTGCACGCGCCCTTCCAGTTTGCCGCGCTTGGCGCTCGCGACGGCCCGGGCAATGCTGGGGGCATCGGTGTAGCGTGTGAGGTGCTGGAGCTGCTGCCTGCTGTTCATTGCGTCTCCTCGCAGCGGGCTGTGGCCGCCGCTTCGCGGAATGTCTGGAGTCTTATCGCTCTAATGCCATACCCCATAGAGTATACGCCATCCTCGCCGGGGCGCCAGTTGCGCCAGATGCAGGCCGCGCTCAGTACAGGGCGTTTCATTGTTTTGTTTTGCAAACCTTTTTACTGCTGTACTGCACTTGTAGCAGCCGCGCGCTCGGGCGCGATAGCTCTCCAGACAAACCAGACAAACAGGAACTGAAAGGGCAGGCGTGCATACAGAAATGCCTGTGAAATATCCGGGTATTTTTCAGGATGCATGGCCATATGAATATTCGCCGGATACACGGCGATAATTAACGCTATCAGCCCGTACCCTGCCCAAAGGCGTGTCTTGGGAATCAATATGCCAACGGCCCCGGCCAGCTCGAAAATGCCACTGACAATCACCAGTTCCCTGTGGTGGCTCAGGTAGTCGGGCATGGCCGCAACAAAGAAATCCAGCAGAATAAAATGCCCGATACCTCCGGCCAGGAAAAAACAGGCTATTACAAGCAGGGGAATACGGGGCATGGCATTTCTCCGGTTGGTACGGGATGGAATGTGTGGTGTCCAAAGTGTGGTCGATTATGCGCCCACTGACATATGTCCCAAAACACCAAGCAAAAAACCTGCAACCGCTCCCAGTGGCGGCGCCCAGTGATTCTTCAGAATGGACTGCGGTGCTATGTCCTGAAAAACTATGTACAGGATGCCACCGGCCGCAAATAGCATAATTCCGGAAACCATCTGCGGATAACCTGACAGCACAAAGTAACCGGTTGTTCCAGCGATGGGGCCCAACATTGCCATTAGTGTAAACGCGCCTATAACTTTCCGCCGGCTATAGTGTCTGGAAACCTGAATTTCCCTATATGAGTTGAAACCTTCAGGCAGATTCTGCAGTGCTATCAGTCCGGCCAGAAGAAGCCCGGCGTCTTTGGAAA
>TARA_R110002073_G_scaffold148818_1_pt1 | contig 10439 bp, 8 predicted proteins | sample TARA_R110002073 | Tara Oceans TARA_R110002073 (sample SAMEA4397174) | marine metagenome | biome: Polar Biome; feature: [DCM] deep chlorophyll maximum layer (ENVO:01000326); material: water (ENVO:00002006), including particulate matter (ENVO:01000060) such as... | depth 40 m
GATCCAGAAGCCGCCGGGTGTCGGACAGGCCGTAAACCAGCCCGAGTTTGGCGGGCGTGATGCCGTAGCGGGAACTGGTGTCACCGAACCGCAGGTCGCAGCAGAGCGCGAGGATGCAGCCGCCCCCGACGCAGGCCCCCTGGATCATCGCCAGAGTGGGAATATCGCAATCCTCCAGGGCGGCGCAGGCGGCCCGAAGCGCCTGACGATTTTCGTCCCGGGCTGTCATGTCGGTCATGAACAAGTCGAACTCGCTGATGTCGGCCCCGGCGCAGAAGATATTCTCCACAGCGCTGCGCAGGATCAGAAGCTTGATCGCCGGATCTTTGACGGCATCGCGCACCAGATCCGGGATCGCCTGCCACATTTCTTTATTGAGGGCGTTTTTACGGGCGGGGCGATTGAGGGTCAACCAGCCTATATTCTGGTCTTTTTCGAGATATATCGGGGCATCTGACATCATGGCGGCGGGCTTTCAACTGGCGGTCACTAAAGCCGGCAGCTTATCCCATGAGGATCAAAAATAAAACATAAAGTCAGTCGGGGGATCAGAGATTGAATTTGGTGACAGCCAGGACTTTATTGCCTTTGTCGAGATATTCCAGATAGTCAAAACTGGTGGCGCGGGCCAGCGCAATACCCCGACCATGATGGGTCTGGTTGGTGAGCAGGTCGTCTTCCAGATAGCTATCGTGATCAAACCCGTTGCCTTGATCCGTGATCTTGAACGTGACGAGGTTACTTTCTCGCTCAAAAACGATTTCGACGTATTTGTCTTTGTTTTCAGGCAGGTGAAGGCGTCTTTGAATTTCGTCCCGATGTTTGTTTTCAGCCATCAGTTCGCGTTTTTCCTCATGACTGATGCTCAGGTTGCCATGTTCAATACCATTGGCGAGCAATTCGAACAGACCAAAGGCGACCCGGTCCGGTTCAGGGCAAGCCAGGGACAACATGGTGGTCAGGGCTTCGGCCTGATCAAATGTCTTGATGCGGAAAGTACCCCGGGTAATGGCGCCAATGACGGATTCCCGGGAATGAATTTCCCGCCGCAGCGCCCGTCGCTGGGCAAATTCGCTTTCGGCGCTTAACACCATGGAATAAAGCGAACTTGCGGTAAAAGGATGTTGCAGCCAGAGATATGGCGCTGAATGTTTGAACGGCTTGATCCGGTCCTGTTCCTGAACGTCGACACGCAGTATCAACGGGATATCGCGCAGGGTAGTGGTTGACGTTAACTGCTTGAGAAAATTACCATTTTCCATGATAATCCGGTAATTGACGATGATGGTATGAATGGCGCCCACTTTTTCGGTCAGCAGCATCAGGGCGTCTTTTAAAGACGTGGCCTCAACAAAGGGGCAATCGCACGTCGTCAGTATCCCGGGAATGTCAGAAGTGCCCCCAGCTTTGAGGGGCGTCTGATTAGTGTCATGTATAACCAATACAGTCATGGCCAAACTTTGCCTTCGGTCGTGGGGTAATCATTGCTCAACGGGCCACACCATAGAAGAAAAATGGTTTCAACTTTATTAATGGGCGGCCGATGACCTTCCCTGCGCCCAGGTTTTCTCATAGATAGTGCCCGTTTTGGGGTGCCGGAGAATATTTGTAACATAAAAACATTATTATATTCGTAAATAATAACCTTCTTAAAACAAATTTAAGGTTTCCCGTCTAGCGTGTCTTGTCTAGACAGTAAAGTATGTGAGTTACAGTTCAAACATTGAGGATATAATGAGCGCATTCACGATAGAGACTTCACATGAAGAAAATAGAATTCAATTACATTCTGTTCTGGATCTGTCCTCGGCGGAAGATTTGCTTCATGGATTTCGAAATTGCCTGGAGACTGGTAATGCTCTTGTTGTGTCCGGGGCGGAGGTGGAACGCTTGACCACGCCCTGCATTCAGATCCTGTGCGCCCTACAGAGAAAAGCGGCTCTCCTGAATGTTCCTTTCACTTTTTCCGAAATGTCAGATGCCTGCAGACAGGCTTTGACAGACGTTGGAATCCCTCAGGATTCTCTCATTCTGGAGCACACAATATGAGTAGAACTGCATTAACAATCGATGATTCAAAAACCATGCGGGACATGGTGTCATTTACCCTGAAGAACGCTGGCTTTGAAGTCATGGAAGCAGAAAATGGTCAACTGGGCCTGGACCAGGTGAGCAACGGTAAATTTGACGTGATTATCACAGACATCAATATGCCGATTATGGATGGTCTTACCTTTACCCGGGAGGCCCGAAAGCTGTCACAAGCCAGGACGACCCCCATTCTGATCCTGACGACGGAAAGCGATTCCAATATTAAAAATGAAGGCCGAAGCGCAGGCGCGACAGGCTGGATTGTTAAACCGTTCAACCCGGAAAAACTGCTTCAGGTTGTTGAGAAAGTGTGTGGGTAAAGCACCTTCTCCTCATATGAATTTGCTGTTGCGCCAGAGGCATGCGCGTTAACGGCGTTGTGAAAAGGGGACTTTAATGTCAGATCCGATGGAACAGTTTAAGGCCATTTTCTTTGAGGAATGCGCAGAACTGTTGATCAGCCTGGAAGAAGGCCTGATGCAATTGCAGGCGGGTGACACTGATGTGGAAACCCTGCATTCTGTCTTTCGCGCGGTGCATTCCATCAAGGGCGGGGCGGGAACCTTTGGTTTTGCGCAGCTGGTGTCTTTTGCACATATTCAGGAAACCCTGCTCGATGATATGCGCGCCGGCGCGCTGGAAATGGAACCGGCCTATTTGGATGTTTTGCTGAAAGCCTTTGACGTTCTGACCGAACTGGTCGGGGCGGCGCAGCAGGGGATCGTGCTGGATGAAAATTACGGCGCGGAAGTCGCCCGGGCGATGACGGATATTTTGAAACATACCGGTGTGCCGCTTTCCGGGGAGGGGGATCATGCGGTGGCGCAGGCGGAGTCCGGACCAGGGGACGTGGCGGCAAAAGAACATCTTTTCCAGATTCTGTTTAAACCCTTTCCCGATATGTTCCAACGGGCCAATGAACCGTTGCTTTTGATCCGTGAACTGGCGTGCCTCGGACGGCTGGAGACAATACTGGATCAGACGGCGTTGCCGGATCTGGAAGACATGATGGCCGAACAGGCCTATTTTGTCTGGCGGTTTCGTCTGGTCACTTCGGCGAATGTTGCCGATATAGAAGAGATCTTCGAATTTGTCGAAGGCGATTGTGATCTGGACATTACCGATCTTGGGCCCTACCTGTCACCTGATGCTTTTGTCGCAGATGACGCGGCCGGCCTGTTTGAACCGGAAGACACGCTTGTCGCGTCGTCCCAGAAAACGACCCGGCCAAAAGACGCGAAAGTGCGCGCCCGCAGTGAAGAGGTGGTCAGCAAGTCAATCCGGGTCGAGCTCGACAAGGTAGATCGTCTGGTGAATATGGTGGGTGAACTGGTTATCACCCAGGCCATGTTACAGGAACAGGGGGGTCAGATACTGGTCGAACAATATCCTAATCTGGTGCAGGGCATCGATGAAATGTCCCGTCATGTGCGTGAATTGCAGGACAGCGTTATGGCAATTCGCGCCCAACCGGTAAAATCCGTGTTCTCGCGCATGCCGCGGCTGGTGCGGGAACTGACCGGCGCCTTGGACAAAAAAGCCCGTCTGGTGATGTCGGGGGAAGAGACCGAAGTTGATAAAACCGTGACGGAACGCATCGGTGATCCATTGATGCATATGATCCGCAACAGTGTTGATCATGGGCTGGAATCCCCGGAGGAGCGTCGGGCGGCGGGCAAGGATGAAGAAGGCGTTATACATTTATCGGCCTTTCATCGCGGCGGACGAATATTTATCGAAATAGCTGATGACGGGGCGGGTATTAATCAGGATGTGGTGTTGAGAAAGGCCATTGAACGGGGGCTGGTGCATTCAGACGCGATCCTGAACGACGATGAAATCAACAATCTGATCTTTATGCCGGGTTTTTCCACGGCCGAGGCCGTGACCAATGTGTCGGGGCGCGGCGTGGGCATGGATGTGGTGCGCAAGAATATTCAAAGCCTCGGGGGGCGGATATCCATCGATTCAACACCGGGCAAGGGCAGTAAATTCAGCATGTCGCTGCCGCTGACCCTGGCGGTGATGGACGGCATGGTGGTCGAAATTGGCCGGGAGAAATATGTGCTTCCTCTGGCCAATATCATTCAAAGTCTGCGTCCGGAACCCGATGAAATAAGCGCGTTGCCCGATGGCCGTAATTTGATGATGTTTCGCGGTGATTATATCAGTCTGGTGCCGCTTTATGACATTTTCAAGGTGCAGGACGCGCAACGTGATCCCTGCAACGGTCTTGTGGTTGTTGTTGAGGGGGAAGGCGGAGTCCTGATGGGCTTTATTGTCGATGATCTGGTCAATCAACAACAGGTCGTGATCAAAAGCCTGGAAGAAAACTATGAATTGGTCGAAGGCGTTTCAGGCGCGACCATTCTGGGCAATGGCCTGGTGTCCCTGATTGTTGATATCGCCGCCGTGCAGAGTCTGAGCTCCGGCCCGTATGAATTATCAGAGACATCGCCCCGTCCATCAGAATCCAAGACAGAGGTACGATACCAATGACAACTGAAGTTTTACAGACAGAAACAGAGACCAGATCCGACACCGACGGCATGACCCGTCAATATATCTCCTTTACCATCGGGGCGGAGATTTATGCGGTGAAAATCACCATGGTGCGGGAGATCAAAGGCTGGATCCCGACGACCAGTCTGCCGAATGCACCGGATTATATGCGGGGCGTGATTAACTTGCGGGGCGTGATTGTCCCGGTATTTGACATGCGGACCCGTTTCGGGCGCGGGCGTACAGAACCGGGCAAAACCCATGTGGTGATCATTGTCACGCTTGAGGAACGCACCATCGGGATTCTGGTGGACGCGGTATCTGACATTCTGACCATCGCCGCGGAAGATATTCTTGCCGTGCCGGATCAGGACGCCAATCCGGAATATGCCTTTATGGAAGGCCTGGTGTCCGTAAATGAAAAAATGATTGCGATTGTAAAGCCGAGAATGCTGTTCGATATGAACAAAATTCCGGACATGGATCTGGCCGGAAACGCCAGTGACGAGAATACCGGGGATATGGCCCGTGCGGCAGTTGCGTGATCGCATGCGGCAGGCACAAAATTGATATTTGAGACAAGTTAGCGAAAGAGGCACTGTTATGGGACGTTTTTTAAAAGATAATCAACTGATGAAGAAGCTGCTGAACGCCAGTTTGATGACCAAACTTATTGGCGGTATCGTGACGCCGGGGGTTATCACTATTGTTCTGGGGGTGATGATTTACAACACAACCGTTGAAACCACCCATAAGGAGCTCGAAAGCAAATTTATCAATGTTATAGAGTCCCGAAAGGCCGGGCTTGAGCAATATCTCGGCTCCATCCAAGAAGATCTTCTGATCGTCGCCCAGAATCCTGCCGCCGTCGAGGCGATCAAGACTTTTTCCAAGGGGTGGCGCGATCTCGGCGCCAACGCGGGGACGGAACTGCAGTCGAATTATATTTTCAAAAATCCACACCCGCCCGGTCAGAAAGACAAGTTGATGTCCGCTCAGGATGGCTCTAGCTATAGCCAGGCTCATGCGACATATCATTCCTGGTTCCGCAATCTTCAGGAAAAAAGGGGCTATTACGATGTTTTTCTGTTCGATACAGAAGGAAATCTGGTCTACACGGTCTTTAAGGAGCCGGATTATGCGACCAATTTTACCACGGGTCCCTGGCGCGAAACCGATCTGGCCAAGGCGTATATGGCCGCCAAGAATGCCGGACGTCCGGGCGTGGTGTCCTTCTTTGACTTCAAAGGATATGAACCAAGCAATGGCGCGGCGGCCAGTTTTATTTCAACATCGGTTTATGATGCCGACGGGACTTTTGTCGGCGTTCTCGCCTACCAGATGCCGATCGCCAACATCAATGCTGTGATGGGGCAATCCACCGGACTGGGCAAAACCGGGGACGCTTTTATCGTTGGCGAAGATCTGTTGATGCGGACGGACAGTCGTTTTGTGACTGGCGCGGAAAATTCGACAATCCTGACCCGGAAAGTGGATACGGAAGCCGTTCAGCAAGCTTTGCAGGGTAAAACCGGCAACCTGGAAACGTTGAATCATGATAATACCGAAGTGATGTCTTTTTATGCGCCTTTTCGCTTCGAAGGTGTGAAATGGGCGTTGATTGGCCAGATTGACAAGGCGGAATACATGATGCCGATAAATCAGGTGACCCAGATCCTGCTTCTGGCGTTGGCGGTGGTCTTTATTCTGTCCGCCGTGATGGTCATCATTTTGTCGCGGCTTATCGGTGCGCCGATTGTCGCCGCCACCGAGTGCCTTATTGCCCTTTCCAAGGGCAACAAAGCACAGCTTGATCTTGATTTAAGCAGAACCGATGAGATTGGCCGTATGGCCAATGCCATGACGGTTCTGCAGTCAGAGGCTCTGGAAAACCTGAGAATCAGGGAAGCAACCAACAGCGCCAAGACCAATATCATGGTCGCGGATGCGGACTACAACATCGTTTATATGAACCAGACCATGCAGGATATGATGCGGGAAAATGAGCAGAAACTGCGCCAGGATCTGCCCAAGCTGGATGCCCGGAAACTGGTTGGTGTGAACATTGATATTTTTCACAAGGACCCTTCTCATCAGCGGCGCATTCTTGATGGGTTGACCGGTATCAAGGAAACCACGATTAAGGTGGCGGGATTGTCGTTTGATCTGGTGGTGAATCCGATCATCGATCAGGACGGCAACAGGGCCGGTACGGTCGTGGAATGGGAAGATGTGACGAAAAAACTGGCCCGCGAGCAGGAAGATATGCGGATTGCCAACGACAATCAACGCATCAAGATTGCCCTGGATAACGCCAGCACCAATATGATGGTGGCCGACAAGGATTACAAGATTGTCTATATGAACAATGTTTTACTGAAAATGATGCGCGAGGCTGAATCGGATTTGCGTAAGGATCTTCCGCATTTTGACGCCAGCAAGATTGTCGGCAGCAACATTGATATCTTCCATAAAAACCCGGGCCACCAGAGAGGCTTGCTTGATAATCTGACATCTACTTATGAGGCGAACATCAAGGTTGGCGGTTTTGATTTCAATCTGGTCGTCAACCCGGTAACGGACGACAGTGGGGCGCGTCTGGGCGTCGTGGTTGAATGGAAAGACATGACCCAGGAACTGGCGATTGAGGCTGAACTGAATGTCGTGGTCAATGCTGCCGCTGCCGGTGACTTTACCAAACGGGTGGTCACGGAAGGCAAGCAGGGCTTCATGCTGAGTCTGGCCAATAACATGAACAGCATTGGCGAGAACACCCAGGCGGCGACAGATGATCTGGCGCGGGTCCTGGCGGAACTGGCCAAAGGGAACCTGACCGAAACCATTGACGCCGACTATGAAGGCACCTTCGAGCTGCTGAAAGACAGTTCCAACGAAACCGCAGAACAGCTGACCAATATTGTCAGCCAGGTCAATACCTCTGCCGGGGAAGTGGCGACCGCCTCGGCGGAATTGTCCACCGGAAGTGATGACCTTAGCCGGCGCACAGAGGCCCAGGCCTCTGCACTGGAAGAGACCGCGGCCTCCATGGAGGAATTGGCGGTGACGGTTAAACAGAATGCGGATAATGCAGGCGATGCCAATAAGCTCGCCGATACATCCCGTGAGATGGCGGTCAGTGGCGGCGCGGTCGCCAAGCAGGCCGTCGATGCCATGGGCGCGATTGAGGCGTCTTCACAGAAAGTTTCCGATATCATTGGCGTGATTGACGATCTTGCCTTTCAGACCAACCTTCTGGCCCTGAATGCGGCGGTGGAAGCCGCCCGGGCCGGGGAAGCCGGCAAGGGATTTGCGGTTGTGGCGGAGGAAGTCCGCACATTGGCGCAACGCTCGGCCCAGTCTTCGAACGAGATCAAATCGCTTATCACCAGCTCCAATACCCAGATTAAAAACGGGGTCGAACTGGTCAATAACGTCGGGACAGCCTTGAATGACATTATGGAATCGATCACCCAGGTGGCCGAAATTGTATCAGAGATCGCCAATGCCAGCGCCGAACAGACCCAGGGCATTGACGAGGTCAATGTCGCGATTGCGGAAATGGATGATATGACCCAGCAAAATTCATCCCTGGTGGAACAAAGCACCGCTGCCGCCCGGCTGCTGGAGCGTCAGGCGGCCGAGATGCAACGTTTGATGTCCTTCTTCAAGATCGGGGATGCCATGGGGGGACAACGGGCGGCTGCCCCGGTTCTGACCCAACGGGGCCAGGCCAGTCGTTCTATCGGTCTGGTGGAAAGCCCGGAACCTGTGGTAACGCCGAATCTTAAAAAGAAATCTGTGGCGAACGGCAGTGTGGGCATGGATCCGGATTGGGCTGAATTTTAAGAGGGGAAATATATGTCGGAAAGCGGAATGCCGCTCGTGCGGGAAAAGGAGCGGGAATTTGAATGGCGCCAACAGGATTTTGATTTTCTATCCGCGTTGCTTCATGACAAAACAGGCATTGTGCTGACCGCGAAAAAGAAAGAAATGGTTTATGGGCGTCTGGTGCGCCGTCTGCGGGTGCTGCGGCTTGACAGCTTTGAAGCCTATTGCCGTTATCTGGCCGGACCGGACGGGGAAACGGAACTGGGTATGGCGCTCAATGCGATTACCACCAATACGACCAATTTCTTTCGGGAAATTCATCATTTTGAATTCCTGCGGGACAAGATTCTCCAGCCCCTGCGCCGCCAGGTCGATGCCGATGCCGGGCACCCGGTGCGGATATGGTCTGCAGGCTGTTCTTCGGGACAGGAACCCTACAGCATTGCGATGGTGATGCGGCGTACGTTGGGGGGACGGACGCGGAATTGCAAAATTCTGGCGACGGATCTGGACACCAACATGCTGGATATGGCGAAGGCGGGGTATTATGAGGCGGAACGCTGCGCCGATACGATTCCGAAAAACCTGTTCAAGACCTACACCCGCCCGAGCCGGAGACGAACGACCCAAGGACATCAGGAAGAATTGCGGGAAATGTCACCGGACCTGAAAGAGATTATTACGTTTAAAGAACTTAATTTGTTGCACCCCTGGCCGATGCGGGGGAAGTTCGATGCTATCTTTTGCCGTAATGTGATGATTTATTTTGACCGGGAGACACAAACCAACCTTGTGCGTCGCTACGCTGAATATTTAAAGCCCAACGGGATTTTATTCGTCGGACATTCTGAAAGCCTTCTGAATGTATCAGACATATATAAATGTGAAGGTAAAACGATTTATAGGGTGCTGACATGAGGGGGCTCGCGTCCGAGAGGACTCACAATGTAATGGAAAAAAGACCTGGATTAAAGGATCGGCGGCGGCGGATCGAGACAGTGGAAGCTAAAGTAGGGTCAACCTATTTTAACCAGCATTTCAATGCCACGGTGCATCAAATCAATCAGGGGGGCTATTGCGTTCTGGCGCAGTCAGAAGACATGATCATGACCACATTAGGATCCTGTATTTCTGTGTGCGTTTATGATCCGCTGATCAGGGTGGGGGGCATGAACCATTTTCTGCTGCCGGAAAACAAAGGCGCGGAAACGAAGAATGATTTCTCGATGCGCTATGGCAACAACGCCATGGAATATCTGATCAACAATATTTTACGGTGTGGTGGTCAGCGGGAACGTCTGGTTCTCAAGGCGTTCGGGGCGGGGAATGTGTTGAAGATCAAGGCGGACATCGGGGCAAAGAATATTGAATTCCTGCATCAGTATGTCAAAGCCGAGAATCTGTATCTGGAAACCTGTGATCTCGGGGGGAATTATCCGCGCCGGGTTGCTTTCTGTCCTTCGACGGGCAAAGTTTTCGTCAGAATACTGCGCCGTACGAGCGATCTGAATATCGTGGCGCAGGAAACGAAATTCCGGAACCGGATAGAACAGGAAACTTTAGGGGGTGAGGTTGAACTTTTTTAGGAGAGCCCGGTTGTGTCGTCACAGATAAAATTGCTCATCATTGATGATTCTATCCTGATCAGGACCATGATCCGGGCCGTCGTGTCGGCTGACCCGATGATTACGGTGGTGGGCGAAGCCGCAGATCCATATCAGGCGCGGGAGAAGATTAAACAGCTTAATCCTGATGTGGTGACTTTGGATGTGGAAATGCCCCGGATGGATGGCATTGCTTTTCTCGAAAAGATCATGTCCCTGCGCCCCATGCCGGTGATTATGGTGTCGACCCTGACGGGCAAGGGGACGGAAGTAACCCTGCGGGCGCTTGAACTCGGGGCGGTGGATTATGTCGCCAAACCACAAGATCAGGATCTCAGCAGTATCGCCACGGAATTGATTGCCAAAATAAAAATTGCCCGGTTTGCGCAGGTGCGTCAAAGCGGGCGGTCCCGC
>TARA_R110002073_G_scaffold238913_1_pt1 | contig 10438 bp, 8 predicted proteins | sample TARA_R110002073 | Tara Oceans TARA_R110002073 (sample SAMEA4397174) | marine metagenome | biome: Polar Biome; feature: [DCM] deep chlorophyll maximum layer (ENVO:01000326); material: water (ENVO:00002006), including particulate matter (ENVO:01000060) such as... | depth 40 m
CTAGCCGGAATTGGTGACGCTTGTAGGTATTCATGAGAGGATCATACCATTCAGGGCGAATTTACTTGGCGATACCCATGGCAAAATCCTTATGTAAATGGAAGCAAAAAGAGATCGAAAAGGACATTCACGAATTGGCTCAAATTGTCGACAAGCCCAGATTCATTTGTAAAGAATGCGCCCGGGCGGCGCATGCAAAGGAATTTTTATGCAAAGCTCGAAAACTGCCAGTGACTCACACATCATGAAGGCTGAGAGGGTTCTGGCAAATTCACTCAGACAAGCCTGACAACTCGCCACTTGATTTCAAGCCACCCCCTTACTGCATCCATTGTAAACACTACCCACCTCACGGAATCACCTATGAGCGGCCCTAATCGTCAGCGACGATTTCACAGGCCTTTACCGATTTTAGCTTTGCTGTCCAATTTTTTCTGCAGTACCACTTTCAATTTGCCATTCTTCAACAACTTGGCATGGCTGTGTTCCAGGTCTACCGGGCCGCTCAGCGTGACGCACTGGAAGAATGATTTCCTTCTCAAGGTCGACTTGTCGCCATTACTTTCTTTCTGTCTGGTTGTTTCACAATGTGAACCGAAAATCCGCAGTACATTTCCCGCGACTTCGATCTCGATTTCTTGCGGAGTAAAGTCCTTGAGCAGAACTTCTACCACCGTATTTTTCTTCTGCTCTTTCACCTCCAGATGAGTGGGCTCACACAACTCCGCCTGGGCATCGAGCCAGTCCGTCTCCGGGTTCCCATGAGCGGGGTCGCGTAGCAGGGACAGCTGATAGGCTCTCTCCCTGATCTGCTCCTGGAACCGGTGAAATACCTCGCTGAGTTTATCACTCAGGTGAATGCTGGGGGTCTTGCCGGAATGCGAACTTCTCATGTGGCTTCTCTGGGGAACCATGGTTCCACGCTAACACGACACAGTGGGAAAGATTATCTATGCCGAAGAGGGGCAACGCATTGCGCTAGGTCAATATTGGTACACTATTTGCGCCGTATATACGGCGGTGAGCTTTCCGGCTGGGAAGCAGCGAATATATCGTCGGCTGTATTCACCTGGCGGTGGCAAGAGGCCAGGGCCAAAAGGTCGCCCCAGGGAAGTCGTCAACGCCATCGTCGAAATAAAGCAGCGAGAGAAAGGCGCGCGGCAAGCGCAATCGCTTGCCGCACCAGCGTTCGCTCTACCTCAGGAGCGACCATTATTCTGCAGTGATACGATGTAGTCCGCTTCAAAGCTGTGATTCTCGAACAGATCGACATCGTAGTGGCCATCTACACGAACCCGCTCCCCCTTTACAATCTTCTGGTAGCCTTCGTCATCCAATGGGTCGTAACCCATCTCATCGACTTCAATGGTAATCTTGCGGGCACCAGTATCGATGGTGAAGTCATCTACGCCGATTGCTGTCACCGTGCCCTGCAGTTGCACAACAGAGGGCAAGATCGGCGCCACCGGTACGAACGGGTCTTCGTCATCAATCGCACTGGCATAAAAATAGGTATTGATATTCTCGACATACACACTACTCGCCTCTATCGAATCACTACCAAAAAAATCATCGTCGACCGCGCCCGATACGGTTACCCTGTCGCCCCTGACCAGCTTGTAGCCATCGGCGTCTCGGTCGCCATCATCCATCTCGACAGTGATGGAACCGCCATCGTAGTTCAGCAGAAACGAGTCTGCGGTCACCGACTCAACCGTACCGCTGAGATTGATCCATGTGCCATCTGGCTGGGTATACGGGCTTTCGGCCAGCGCGGGCGCCGCCACACAGCCTACTGTCAGAGCGAGTGTCGGAAAAATATTGTGGGATGAAAATTTCATATAAAACCTCCTCTTCACTGAGTGCCAGGGTTAATTGTCCGTGGCAGGCCGTGACCGGACACAGACAAAATCTGTATTTCTGAGCGGTAATGTAAAACTTTCAACCAGCAACGGTAGCATTTACATTCCGATAGCGCGACCATCACAGTGTTTGTGCTGAATGATCAATGGCGTCTTTGGCCCGCGACTGTTCGCCAATGCTCACACAGTGAGCGACAACGATCCAATGGCCTGCTGCAGACGCAGTGCGCGTTTTCTCTATTAGAGGATCGTGATCGGGCCGCAGAGATATCGCGCCCGCCAGCATCAGGCCCAAAACCGGGAACAGGAAAGCGGCTGCGATGAAAGTCATTACCGGGCTCGAACGTGTCAGCGCGGGGCCAATGGTCACCAGGACAGCGGCAATGACTAACCCCAGAACCAGCGCACCCAGCCCGAGCACGACGTGAGACCTGACAAGGGTGCGGGCGACACCCCGCGTTTCAGGCTCGAGCTTGCGTCCCATATCGGGATCGTGTGGTTGCACCAACCGAACCTGTGCGGGCGGTAGCCCCGCGCTGTCAATGAGGGACCACATCGCTTGATCGGCCGCCGACTTACTGTCGTATTCAGCGCTGACCTTGTGCGGGAATTCCTCTTCCAACAAGATATCGTGATCAGACATTGAACTTGCCCCCCCTTAAGAGCCACCTATAGAGAAACGCATTTGTTCACTGCTACCAGATTAAAGGCAAAAGCTGTGCCAAATTTTTCTCGCGGCCTCTGCAACATTGCTTTCGGCGGGCGATGGCGCCTGTGCGTGGCGTATGCCTGATTCGTCAACAATATCAGGGACTCGGCTCCCAGACGTATTGCCGGACCAGAAAACATCATCAAGCCATCCACCCCGCTCCATTCCCACAACGCACTGAAGCAACGGAAATATCGTCGGCTGTATTCACCTGGCGGAGGCAAGAAGCCAGGGCCAAAAGGTCCGTCCAGCAGGTCGTCAACGCCATCGTCGCAATGAAACAGCGCATAAATTTGTTGAAAGACTGACTGGCAGTGTCCGGCGAGACCTATTTCACATATTTCGTGTTTACTGGAGAACGCGTGAGAAACGGAGAACTACCAGCATACTATTCATATGTGCTATCGAGTAGACTGAACGGCATGGCATTAGCATTCACAAAAACGAATCGATCGGCATTCACTAACTTCCTGCGCTCCAAGTACGAGATGTTCACGGGGGCAGAACAGGTGGAGACACTGCCGTATTACCTCTGCCTCGATCCATCGGATACGTGCCAGTTGCGCTGTCCTACATGCCCTACCGGTATTGAGAACGAAAGTAAAAAACAGAAAGACGCGGTAATTACAAACTATCGATCGAACCGAAAAATGCTCTCCATGGAACTAATGGACAATGTATTAGACGAGCTCGGTGACAAGCTCTTTCTGATCATGTTCTATAACTATGGCGAACCGCTGCTGAACCCGAATTTGCATCAATATATCCGAAAAGCCACTGACAAAAATATTGCGACGGAGGTGCACTCGAATCTGTCGCTTACCTTGTCCGACCAGCGCATTGAACAACTCCTCAGTTCTGGCCTCAATCGAATCAGTGCCTCTATTGATGGCTACTCGCAGGAAGCCTACGAGATACATCGAGTTGGGGGCAATGTGGAGCTCGTTCGCGAGAATCTCAAACGTTTGGCAACTGCTCGGGATAAGCTTGGCGCGGATACAGACATCTACTACAAATATCTTGTCTTCAAGCACAACGAACATGAAATCGAGGACGCGCGAAAGTTTGCAGAGGACATTGGCGTTATCTTTTCCACCGCCGACGCAATGATTCACGATCAAGCGTGGCTGCCGAGCCACCGCGAGCATGAAGAGCCATACTTCTCCACAAAAGAGCTTGGCGAAATAATGGAACGCTGGAAAGAGGCAGGTAAAGAGGACTATTTTTTTGAACACGAATCACATCAGTTCTGGAACGCAGTCCCGAAAAACTTTGGGGAACATTTACCGCGTACCTGCGGTTGGCACTATGGCTTCTCGGTAATAGCTGCTGGCGGCCCGGTCGCGCCATGCTGTGCGAGCTCCAAAGACAAAGACGATTTTGGCACGATTGTGCCCGGTAAAACGAGCTTTGCAGACATATGGAACAACGAGTTGTACAGGAAGTCGCGCAATGCCATGGCGGGCAAGCCTTCAGAAGCCATGGATCATGTCGATACGGTCTGCATGCGCTGCCACTATCCGAAGGTAGTGCAGCATCTTTACAACAATCACGACATGCTCGTCGCAGAGCGTTTCGATCAGGTTTTCGGAGAGTCCGAACCGCAGATGTCAAAAGCTTTTGCGTTGCTCGGGGATGGTTTGCTCACCGCAGACGCCGAAGGATTCATAGCGCATTACGAGCAGCACCTGAGTATGAGCAGTGCGGCTGGCAATATGCCACCCCAGAGAATAATAACTGAAAGGAATATGCCGAATGACGAGGCTACCAATATACTGCAGCTGTTTGGTAACCTCATCGCAGAGATCGGCCTAAATGGCAGCGAAGTGTTTGATGATTCTTTATTGCGACACAGCAAAGAGGATATCAAATCAGCCATAGTAGCCCTACTGTCAGCAGATGTTACTCCAGATCAACAGGACTTTGCCAAAGGCGCTCTGCCAGCCCTGGCTTTCTTCCAGGCTGGTGTCGGCCAGACAAGTCTTGCGCTGGACTCTGAGCAATCTACCGAGCAAACCTGGAGACGTGCCGTGGAAGCGGATATGCAAAAAATCTGCCAGGAAGTGGGTGCACGCAGCCATAGTGAGCTCTAGTTTACTGTCTTAAGCTTGAGCGGGTCGACTTCAGGAAGAAAGGACGTGTCTGTCAACAAGTGCTCTTTGTAGAACTGGATAAACGCACTCATATCGATCTCACTCTTTGAGCTGGTCCCTAGCATCATTATTGGGTGGAACCATTTTCGACGCAACAGGGCGGAGATGAACGCGCCGTAACGGATACGGCTCATGATACGAAAGCCTGCTTCCAGAGCCGGCTTTTCTTTCCCGATATGGCGGTGGAACGCAGCAATGATTTGCATGTCGTGAATACTGTATACATGCTGAACTATTCGCGGAAAGAAGCAGTGATCGCACAGCGTATCGGGCTCGGTCGTCCCCGCCGGTATATCGCCGGACAGAACACCACGCGCGTGACGGAAGTGCTCGTTGTTCCACACCTCTGCGAAGCTGGTTTTCCCTGGAACCACAGCACCGAAATCATCCCGATCCTTTGCGGTTCCGCAGCATGGAGACACAGGCCCGCCACCGGTCACCAGGGAGACACCGTAGTGCCAAGAGCAGTAGTTCGGTGTGTCTTCGTCGTCATTGTCCCTGTAGGGAGCGTAGAACGACTCCTTTTCCAGTGAACCGAAATATTCCTCGGCCCACTCCCACTGAGTTGGATCCTCTACAATCCTTTTCGGGATGTGAGGTTTCTCGCCGGCGCGATGGCTTGGTAGCCATCTCTCATCATAAATCCCTGCCTCGTCGCTGCTAAATTGAATGCCAAGTTTCTGGCAGTAACGCTTGGCTGCCTTCAGCTCGTGCTCGTTGTGTTTGAACACGAGCATCTTGTAGATGATGCGGGTGTTCAATCCGAGGCGATCGCGCGTCGCGGCGAGTAGTTCGAGGTTCTTCTTTACCAGGGCCAGGTCGCCGCCGACACGGTGTACCTGGTAAGACTCCTGTGAAAATCCGTCGATGGAACCAACCAGGGTATCGAGCCCGGCCGCAAGTAGCGCCTCAGCGCGGCCCTGGTCAATAGGGAGGGACAGGTTCGAGTGAACCTCGGTTTGAATACCCTGTGAATGCGCCTTGCTTACAAAGTCGGGTAGCGCTTTGTTAAGCAATGGTTCTCCCCAATTGTAGAACATGATCATGAACAGGTACTGTCCCATCTCCTCAAGGAGAGCATCAAACAGCTCCGGCTTCATGACGTATCGGCTTTCGCGAGCCGCAGTTTCGATGCCACCCTGCTTCCTGTTCTCGTTCTCGCGACCAGTCGCGCAAGTGGGGCACCTGAGCTGGCAGACGTCGGAAGGTTCAATGATGAGATAGTAGGGATAGGCGCTTGCCGTCGTGGCACCGGTGTAAGCATCATACTTGGCGCGCAGGAAGTTGGCGAAGGCCTCCGGGTTGCTTTTGGAAAAAGCCTCCATCAGTGTCAGCTACACCGCAGTGTCTGGTGAACCCGGGCAAGGAGCACAGCACGGCGCGTGGCCTGCTTTACCTTGAAGCCTATCCATTCGCGGAAGTGCGTTGCTGTGTTGTTCAACGCTGACATCGTGTCTTCCCTATATTTGGCGCATCATTATGAAAAAAGGCCGCGGTCACGAAGATCACAGTGAGGACCGCTACAAGAGAACTGCATCTTCACCTCCGAGTATAGGGCAATTAGGAGAGCTGCTGGGAGCCAATCTTGTGAGCTAAATCTCGCCATGAAAAAATATTAGCCGAAGTAACAGCACCGCAACCAGTGTATCGCTCCGAGCAAATGCCTGAGCAGGTCCAACCTGGCCTTCGGGCTGGAGCGGGATAAGGACACTGTCCGTCATATACTCGCGGTTCATTACTAACCGGATCCTGACAACCGCGAACCATCGCGGCTGACAACTATAGGACCTGCGAAGGACTGCTTGTGGAGCATCCAGTTGTTGAAAGACCGATAGGCAATGTCCGGCGAGAGCTACCTGATCGCAGCCTCTTCTGGACTGCGACTGCTCTGGAATATCCTACTATTGCACTAAGGTATATAGTCCACTAAAATGCTTGGTTATTAACCGGCGGCCAACCAGAGGACAACCCTATGCGCCTGACAACACGCGGACGCTACGCAGTGACCTCCATGCTCGATCTAGCCCTGAACCAGAAAGGGGGGCCCCTTCCGCTGGCGCGAATTGCGGCCAGGCAGTCAATTTCACTGTCCTATCTGGAACAATTGTTCTCGCAATTGCGCCACAATGACCTGGTACGCAGTGTGCGCGGGCCCGGTGGAGGGTATCATCTGGGGCGGGCTGCCGAGCACATCAGCGTGGCTCAGGTCATTGAGGCCGTGAATGAGAGCACCGATGCCACCCTCTGCGGCGGCAAAGGTGACTGCCAGCAGGGCGACACCTGCCTCAGCCACCACTTGTGGATGGACTTGAGTGATCAGATTAATGTTTTTTTGCATGCGATTTCGCTCGCTGACCTGGCAGAGCGCAAGGAAATCCTGGCCATCGCGCGCAAGCAGCAGTACAGGGCTGAAATGACCGTCGAAGACAGTCTGCAAGCCGACATCATCGCCGGCGCGTAAAACCGTTTTACGGTGCCGAACGTAGCCACAAATCAGACACAACAGGCAATTGAATTATGTCTCAGCAACAGATAGACGCAGCCATCTCCAAAGAGTACGCGGCCGGCTTTACTACCAATATAGAGTCAGACACGCTTCCACCGGGGCTGAATGAGGACGTCATCCGCTTCATATCGGGCCGCAAGAATGAACCCGAGTGGCTACTCAAGTGGCGGCTGGAGGCTTATCACGGCTGGCTGAAGATGCAGGAACCGGAATGGGCCCATGTGCACTACCCGCCGGTCAAGTTCAATGAAATCTCCTATTTTTCGTCGCCCAAGACACTCAAGGATAAGCCCAAGAGTCTCGATGAGGTGGACCCTGAATTGATCGCCACCTACAACAAGCTGGGCATTCCCCTGCATGAGCAGGCCACGCTCGCCGGCGTCGCGGTAGACGCCGTGTTCGACTCGGTCTCTGTGACGACCACGTTCCGCAGCAAGCTGGCAGAAGCCGGTGTCATCTTCTGTTCAATTTCGGAGGCAGTGCAGGAATATCCCGAACTGGTGCAGAAATACCTCGGATCGGTAGTGCCGCGCAAGGACAACTACTACGCCGCCCTCAACAGCGCGGTGTATAGCGACGGCTCCTTCGTCTATATTCCCAAGGGGGTGCGCTGCCCGATGGAGCTGTCCACCTATTTTCGGATTAACGAACAGAACACCGGGCAGTTCGAGCGCACACTCATCATTGCCGATGAGGGCAGCCACGTCAGCTACCTCGAGGGCTGCACGGCACCCATGCGTGACGAAAACCAGCTGCACGCAGCGGTGGTAGAGCTGGTGGCACTCGATGGCGCCGAGATCAAATACTCCACAGTGCAAAACTGGTACCCCGGTGATGCGAAAGGTAAAGGCGGCATCTACAACTTCGTCACCAAACGGGGCGTGGCGCACACCAATGCGAAAATTTCCTGGACGCAGGTGGAAACCGGGTCGGCCATCACCTGGAAGTACCCGAGCTGTATCCTGCGCGGCGACAACAGCGTGGGCGAATTCTACTCGGTAGCGCTGACCAACAACGCGCAGCAGGCAGACACCGGCACCAAGATGATTCATCTTGGCAAGAACACCCGCTCCACCATTATTTCCAAGGGGATTTCGGCGGGTAACAGTTCGAACGCCTATCGCGGGCTGGTGCGCATGAGTCCACGTGCGGAGGGCGCGCGTAACTATACCCAGTGCGACTCCCTGCTGATCGGTGATCGCTGTGCCGCGCACACGTTCCCCTACATTGAGAGCCGCAATCCCAGCGCTGTCGTGGAACACGAGGCAACCACCTCCAAAGTCAGTGATGACCAGCTCTACCTTTGCCAGCAGCGCGGGCTGAATCCCGAGAAAGCCGTCTCCATGATCGTCAACGGCTTTTGCAAGGAGGTGTTCCGCGAGTTGCCGATGGAATTCGCGATGGAAGCTGGAAAGCTGCTGGAAGTCAGTCTGGAAGGTTCGGTCGGTTAATCATTCACGCGAGAGACCAACGGCTCTCGCTCGCAGAGAGACACAAATATGCTGAAAATAGACAACCTCCACGCCCGGGTGGACAACAAGGATATTCTCAAGGGCCTCGACCTCGAAGTGGCGCCCGGCGAAGTGCATGCCATCATGGGCCCCAACGGGTCGGGCAAGAGCACGCTCGGCCACGTGCTGGCGGGCCGCCCCGGCTATCAACACACCGCCGGCAGTGCCACGCTACTGGGCCAGGACCTGTTGGCGCTGGAAACCGAGGAGCGCGCACACCTGGGCCTGTTTCTCGCCTTTCAGTATCCGGTGGAAATCCCCGGCGTCAGCAATATGGAGTTCCTCAAGGCGGCTGTCGACGCAACCCTTGAAGCGCGCGGTGAGGAGGCGATCGACAGTGTCAGTTTTATGAAGCGCGCACGCGAAATCTGTCAGCAAGTTGATCTCGACCAGAGCTTTCTCAAGCGCGGTGTCAATGAGGGGTTCTCGGGGGGAGAAAAAAAGCGCAATGAATTGATGCAGATGATGTTGCTGCAACCGAAGCTGTGCATTCTCGATGAAACCGACAGCGGCCTGGATATCGACGCACTGCAGCGCGTTGCCGAGGGCGTGAACACCATGCGTGACGGGAAGCGCGCCTTTGTGCTGATTACGCACTACCAGCGTCTGTTGAACTACATTGAACCGGACCATGTACACGTGCTTTCCGGTGGTCGCATAGTCCGCTCCGGCGACAAGTCTCTGGCCCTCGAACTGGAGGCAAAAGGCTACTCCTGGTTGGAGGAGGTAGCCTGATGGCAGACTTCATGCAACAGCCGCTGACTGCGGCCGCGAAAACCGCGCCCGCGTGGCTCACGGATACCTTGAGTCGCGGACAGACAGCGTGGAGCGAGCGCCGCCTGCCTACACGCAAGACCGAAGCCTGGAAATACAACGACCTGCGCGCACTGCAGCATTCCTTCAGCGCGCCAAAGGCTGGCCCGCCGCCGACTCTGGAAGGCATTGACCTGCCACAGCTCGAGGGCAGCCTGCTGGTTTTCACCGACGGCGTATTTTGCGCGGAAGGTTCGCTGCTGGCGCTGCCAGAGGGCGTCGAGCTGGTGCGCTTCGCCGATGCAGGGCCCGACGAGGCAAAGGCTATAGTTGCGCGCCTGGGGACGGCGGTAAATCATGGTCGACACCTGTTCGCACCGCTCAACGACGCGACCCTGTCCGATGGCGTATTCTTGCGCGTCGCCGCCGATACAGTGGTTGAACAGCCCATTCAAATCGCCTGGCTTACCAGTGGTCGTGCCGATGCGCTGGGTATCACTCAGCGCCTGCTGGTGGACATGGGGGCCCACAGCCAGGCCACGGTGGTCGAGACCTTTGCCAATACGGAAACCGGTGGCGTGGCGTTTACCAACGGCATCACTGAACTACTGCTGGCAGAAGGCGCGCAGCTCAACCACAACCGCCTGCATCTCGAGCACGGTCGCGCAGTGCATATCGGTGGCGTGCACGCGCTGCTCGCCGCCAACACCAACCTCAACAGTTTTCACCTCGCGCTTGGCAGCGATCTCAAACGTATTGATATCGTGGTGCAGCACGAGGGCCAGGGTGCCAACTGTGACGTCAACGGCATTTACCTACCGCGTGGCGAGGAGCAGATCGATTACCATACCTGCATGGAGCACGCGGTACCGAACTGCACCAGCAGCGAAAACTTTCGCGGTATTATCGCCGATCAGGCGAAGGCCATTTTTAACGGTCGTATC
>TARA_R110002073_G_scaffold8027_13_pt1 | contig 10435 bp, 10 predicted proteins | sample TARA_R110002073 | Tara Oceans TARA_R110002073 (sample SAMEA4397174) | marine metagenome | biome: Polar Biome; feature: [DCM] deep chlorophyll maximum layer (ENVO:01000326); material: water (ENVO:00002006), including particulate matter (ENVO:01000060) such as... | depth 40 m
ACGGTGCCGACCCCCAAAATGGTCCCAAGCACGTAATCGGTGATTTGCGGAGAAGGCACGTCGATTTTCGCTTAACCGTCCTTAGACAGCGATCTTTTCAATCTTGACACGCGTGTGAATTTGGCGATGTCCCGTACGACGCTTGCTGTGCTTGCGTCGGCGAAACTTCTGGATATAGATTTTCTTGTCTTTCTTAGGGCCAATTACCGATGCGGTAACCGAGGCACCATCCAAAGTGGGCGAACCAAGCTTCAAACCGTCGTCAGCGCTAACCGCGAGGACTTTTTCGAAGGTAATTTCGGAACCTTGGGAAAGATCGCGGAAGTCAATGTCAACTTCCATGCCAGGTTCGACGCGGTATTGGCGGCCACCATCTACAACGATAGCGTACATTTATGCACTCTCAAGTGAATTCAAGCGTAAGGGCGTTTTGTCGAGCCGCGTAGTGTATCGATCGATCCACGCCACGTACAGGCCTGTGTTACGCTACAGACGACTATTTTTCCGCCGTCGTCGCACAAACGAAGCATTTGGGCGGATCAGGCAACCTAATCCTCCCATCGCGTCCCCGAATTTAGCCCAATCCGCCACCGAATTTCCTTCCGTCGGCCCCGCGATCTCGCCGCCCCCCGCCACATCCTGGGCTCCTTGGATTACCATACCCACTGGCTAACGCGAATGAATCTTCTCTTCATCGCCAAGCCGCGATCCGCCCATCCCCCCCACCGGTTGAACGCAAGAACCGCTTTACCGCAAGGAACCGAAAACTCCATGTTGCTCCATTGCTCCTCGATTCGATCGACCTGCTGCATGCGACTTGTCGCCCTAATCCTTGTCTTTGCGGGAACCGTCTTGGCGGGAACAATGCTGGCCATCCCCGCTGCGACCGCCGCGGATCGACCCAACTTTGTCTGGATCATGTCCGAGGACAACTCGAAACATTATCTGCGACATTTCGATCCTGACGGGGCGCCCGCGCCCAATATCGAAGCGTTGGCCGAGCATGGCATCACGTTTGACCGCGCGTTTTCGTGCGCCCCGGTCTGCTCGGTGGCCCGCACCACGCTGATCACCGCCTGTTATGCACCGCGGATTGGCACCCAGTTTCACCGCCGCTCGAAAATGGCGGCGATGCCCGAGGGACTTAAAATGTTCCCGGCCTACCTGCACGATGCCGGCTACTACACGACCAACAACAGCAAGGAAGATTACAACGCCAAGAAGTCGCCAGACACTTGGGATGAATCGTCCAGAAAGGCGAGCTGGAAAAAACGACCTGACAAGTCGATGCCGTTTTTCCATGTGGTGACCACTGGATTGTCACACGAAGGGCAGCTGCATTTCCCAGAAAAGGCGATGGCCACTCCGACGCAAACCAATCCTGCTTCGGTCAAATTGCAACCGTACTTCCCTGACACCGACACCTTCCGCTACACCCGAGCCAGCTATCACGACCGCATGACGGCGATCGACAAGGTGGTTGGCGATGTCGTCCAGGAACTGCGATCTGATGGTCAACTTGAAAACACGTTCATCTTTTACTTTGGTGATCACGGTGGCGTTCTGCCTCGCTCCAAAGGCTACACCTACGAAGCCGGGCTACATGTCCCGCTTGTCGTTCGCGTCCCCGAGCGATGGAAAGACTTGGTCTCGCGAGAGGTCGGATCTCGCACCAATGGCTTTGTCGAGTTTGTCGACTTTGGCCCCACCGTTTTGAACCTCGCCGGAATCGATGTCCCCAGCGGCGTCGATGGCAAAGCGTTTTTGGGCGACGGAATTGACGCCGCCGAAGTCGACGCTCGCAACGAGACGTTCGGTTACGCCGATCGCTTTGATGAAAAATATGACTTGGTTCGCACGCTGCGAATCGGCAACATCAAATACATGCGTCACTTCGAACCGTATTATCCCGACGGACTGCAAAACAATTATCGCTACAAGATGCTCGCCTACCAACAATGGCGACAATTGCACGGCGAAGGAAAACTGAACGAAGTGCAAAGCCAATTCTTTCGCCCCAAAGCGGTCGAAGCGATTTATGACTTAGAGCATGATCCGCACGAGACCCGCAATTTGGCGAGCGATCCGACTACGCAGACGATTTTGAAAAAGATGCGGGCTCGACTGGACCAGCGACTTAAATCGATGCCCGACCTGAGTTTTATCCCCGAAGCAGTGCTGTACGAATCGGCAATGGGGAACCCAACCGCGTTTGGCCAGCAGAACAAGACTCGCATTGCCAAGCTGATCGACACCGCAAATCTAGCGTTATCGCCATTCGATGAATCGGAGGCACAATTACGCAAAGCGATTTCGAGTGACGATTCCTGGGTTCGCTATTGGGGCTTGGTGGCAGCATCTAGCATCGGACCGGACGCCAAGCCGTTGACGAGTCTTGCCAAGAACCATCTATCCGACAAAGAACCGCTGGTCGCGCTACGGGCGATCGAGTTCATGGCATTGATGAGCGACGAAGACATCCGTCCCCAGCTCTATCAAACGATCGAGCGTGCGAGCAACGAGCCTGAACTGCTGCAAATCCTTAACACTGCAGCCTACCTGAACGATTACTTTGGCGATCGATTCACGCTTGACGTAGAAAAGGTGAAATCAAGCATCAAGCTGAGCAAGAAAGGCGAAATCAAAGATCGCCTGGACTATTTCTCGTCAAAGTGATGTGCCGCGCGAGACGACGCAGCAGAGCACTCACCAAAATTTCCACCAAGGTTTCTTCGGTGGCGGGGGTGTCGCTCGCATTCCCAACACGCCGTACTCGTCGCCGTCACCCGATCGCACTTGAGCCACTTTGACCATGGACGCATCGATCAGCTTGGTTAATAGCGGCATCGTCGAATCGTTCTTGCGAACATGCAACTTGCATTTAAATTGTTTGGATGCCGCCATCATCGCCGAGATCGCTTGACGCGGCCCGGGGGTGTCGCCGAAATCAGTGATCACAAATGTGCCGGTCCCTTTTTTGTGGCCCTGCACTTCGGCAAATTTGTAATGGCCTTGCTCCGCGTCGAGCTCATCCCAGCCGTGATACTCCTCCTGCATCTTGACTCTCCACCTGTTGAGTCTGCCGAACTCTTCGCAGCCGCGTCCAACTCAAAACGCTGCCAAGGATTCGATAAGGAAATAGTGGCGGACGCCGCGCGCTCGCCCTCGATGACATCTATCATCCTTAGGCCTGCCCCTTTAATGCAAGCGAATCCGAGGGCGACCCGATCACTTCACGGCAAAATTAACGTGGACAGATCAACACTGTACCAATTGACCATCGCGAAGCTCGCGGCTTTGCTGAATCGCCTCGGCAAGCGAGTGGCTGTGGGTGACGACGACCAAGATAACGCCCCGGCTGGTCGGTAAATCAAGCAGCAACTCGGTGACCGAGTCCGCAGTGCGGCGGTCCAAATTGCCGGTTGGCTCGTCCGCCAAGACCAACGAGGGCTGCATAAGCAGCGCCCGGGCGATCGCGACTCGCTCTCGTTCGCCCCCGGACAGCTCGCTGGGCAGATGAGCTCGACGATCGACCAAACCGACACTTTCAAGCAAATGTTCGGCATGCTGAAAACGTTCGGCCGCAGGGCTTCCCTGCGCCAGTGCGGGGACCAGCACGTTTTCGAGCACGGACAATTGCGGCAACAAATGATGGTCTTGAAAGACAAAGCCGACGTGCTGGTTGCGAAACCCTGCCAGCTCTTTCTCGTTTAAGGCAAACGGATCCTGACCATCAATGCGAACGGTGCCCTGATCGGGATGGTCAAGCGTCCCGAGAATTTGCAGCAGTGTGCTTTTCCCACAACCGCTCGGGCCTACGATCGCAAGCGAGTCGCCGCCGGCCAGCGACAGCGACACGTTGCTGAGCACCTGCAGCGGGTCGCCCGCCGTTGGATACGACTTCGAGAGATTTTCGACTTGCAAAGAAGTGTCGGTAAGAGGCGTCGTCACGGTTGTTGCTCCCTTTGTGGCCACTTGCCACGTTTAGCCTCGAATCACGTTTTCACATAACGCGAGGCTTGCGATTCCATAAAACGTGTATTCGACATCGGTGGTATCATCGAGCGACAAACCGACAAACCCGCCAGGGCTGCGCTGCATCATGCGTGCGTACTGCTGCATCGCCCCAACATTCACGACCGACGTCGCATCGAGATCCACCAATGTGATCAGCCCCGTGCATGTACTCAATAGATCCGCAAATGGGATCCGCGTGTTGGCGGTCATGCCCCCTTCGTCGGATTGCATCTCGGACAAAAATTCGATCGTCGCAGTGTGATCCATCGCATCGAGTCGCCCGAGAGCTTTTAGCGTCCCAATCGCCGCGGCAGTCGGATTCACCCCCGCTCGTTTGGCGGCACGAATTTCCAGAAAACCACCCTCGTCGTGGGCTTGAGACTCGAGAAAACGAAGGATCCCATCGGTATCGGGAACCGGCACCTCAATCAATTCGTGACACAACACGGACAAAAAAGTTTGATAGGTGCTGCCGGCTCGGCCTTCAGGGGTTTTTGCGAAACCACCATCGGCGGTCCGTAGCGTCGCAAGCAAGTCGGCAATATTGTTTCGCCAAGAATCGTCTTCGTCCGCAATCACCACGGCGCCCACCGACAATTCACAAATTGCGGCGGCAAACACGAGCGAAATCAAATCGATAATCGATTCACGGCGCTGCATGCAGCCACGCAGAAAGCGGGCCGCTTTTTCACCCACCTCGGGCGTCAACCCATCCAGAATCCACAACCCCCGCAACGCAAAGGCGGTGTAATACGGATCACTTTCGCCTTCGCGCCCCGCGAAACCGCCATCGTCACGCTGTTGCGTGACAAGCCAGTTCGCGTGAGCCTCGCGGAGTTCGGGCGACAACCCCAGCGCCCCGATCGCCAAACGCAGGGTCAACTCGTGCAGGTAGCTTTGCGGAGCCTCGTTGTCGCTCACGCAGTACCTTGCGGATTGAAGTACTGAGGCTCATTGCCCTCTTTCCACTTGATGTTGCAACCAAGCGAAGGCGTCTGATTCTCACTCGGCTTCTCGCCCGCCAACACGGCGTCCAAAGCGGCTCGCAGATCTTTACCCGTCACCGGTTGGTCGCTCTTGGGACGACTGCTATCGAGTTGGCCTCGGTAAACCAATTTCACCTGATCATCGAACAAGAAAAAGTCCGGGGTGCATGCCGCGTGATACGCCTGAGCGACACTTTGGTCGCCGTCAAACAGATAAGGGAACGCGTAACCACGCTCCGATTTCTCCTTTTGCATCGCCTCCGGATTATCATCCGGATACTTGTCGGCATCGTTGCTGCTGATCGCGACCACCGAGACGCCTTTGGCCATGTATTCATCGGCGAGCGACTTGATGTGATCGGCAACATGCTTCACGTACGGGCAATGGTTACACATGAAAATCACCAGCAGCGCTTTGCCGCCCGACACGTCCGCCAACGACACTTCGCCTCCGCCGCATTCGGGAAGCTTGAAATCGGGTGCGGCGGTGCCGAGGGGCAACATCGTACTTGCAGTTCTTACCATCAGAAATCCAATCGAGTCACAGGATTGAGGAAACGGCTCGGGCCCCCAAAAAGCCATCGAGCCGATGTCGTGCGGTGAAAACAATTCCGCTTCGAAAAAACCAGTCGTGTCCGGCGGGGGGCGTATCGAAGCGGGTGCGAGGGGCAAATCGCAGTTTAGGACTGCTGCAATTGATCCAACAAACGTCCGGGGCTACCCATGGCGTGATAACCTCCATCGACGTGCAGGATATCGCCGGTGATTCCGTTGCTATCATCGCCAAGCAAGAATGCACCGGTCCGCGCGACTTCGTCGTGAGTCACGTTGCGGCCCATCGGCGCCATGTGCTCGTACATGGTCAACATTTTTTCAACGCCCGCAGCACGACCGGCCAATGTCCGGATCGGGCCTGCTGAAAGGGCGTTCACCCGTACTCCTAATGGCCCCATATCGTAAGCCAAATAGCGGACCGTGGCGTCCAATGCTGCCTTGCAAATCCCCATGACGTTGTAGCCGGGAACGCACTTCTCCCCCCCAAAATAGGTCATGGTAGCTATCGCACCCCCCGGGTTCATGATACCCTTAGCAGCGTTAGTACAAGCGATCAAAGTGTAGACACTGACGTCCATCGCCAATTTAAATCCGGCGCGACTTGTCTCGACGGTATCGCGAGAAAGGTCGTCGCGATCAGCAAACGCGATGGAATGCAGCATAAAATCGATTTTTCCAAATTGTTCCTTAGTGTGATCAAAAACACTGCGGATATCGTCGTCATTTTGCGCATCCATGGGTACAAGAAACTTAGCGTTCTCATACTTGTCGGTGAGTTGCGAAACCCGACGGCGATTTCGTTGCCGTTCGTCATCCGCACGGTCGGGTAAATGAGTAAATCCACATTCACCACCTTGATCCATGATCTGTTTTGCGATGGCCCATGCGATCGAATGGTCGTTCGCCACGCCCAGAATCAGACCTTTTTTGCCTTTGAATTGCATCGTCACTTCATTCCTAAAAATCTTGGCGGTCACGTAGAGAGACCGAGTTTTGCAAATATCGCATCAACAGTTTACGCGATTCAACTTCGCGCCGCGTGGCAACGAAGTCACAGGATAACGGGTAAGTACCATCCTCGTCTATTTGTCTAATTTCGCTTGGGAAACCTTTCAATGACCGAGACACCTGCATTGATCGAATCTGACCGGCTCGAGAATGAGTTATCGATTGATATTTTGAAGACATTGCAAGCTGACCATTCCCGCCACGATTTTTTAGATGTGGCAATTCCCGGGGTTTTACAGTCGATGGGAGGAACCTTGGGCGGTTTGGTCAGCCAACGCAGTGGCAAATGGACACCGGAATGTTGGGTCGGCGAAAAATTGCCGTTTCCTTCCGAATTGGTCGGGGAAGCCTTTGATCGCGGCGTCACGATTTCAGCCGACGGATGGCATGCGATCCCGCTGGCCCAACCGCAACGCGGATCCAACCCGGCGGGCGAACCGTCGCCCAGCTCGGCATTGGTGATGCGATTGTCTGACGACAGGAGTCGAGTCGAACCGACCGAGTCGGCTCCGCACACTCAGCCGATCGCAGACATGTTGTCGGCGGCGCTACACCGAATTGACACCCATGACCGCAATCTACAGCGAATCGATCAGTTGTCTTCGGTGCTGCGCGCGGCCGCGCAGTGGCAGCAACTCGATGATGATGAAGCCCTGTTGCAGCGGATCGCCGACACCGCAACGAAGCTGCTGCACTGTGAACGCGCCAGTATCTTTCTGTGGGACCGACGACGCAAGAAACTCGTCGGACGTCCGGCACTCGGTGTCGAAGGCAAACCGCTCGAAGTGGACGACAAAGCGGGCGTGGTCGGTGAAGTGCTCAGCACCGGCGAAGCCAAAATCTGGAACGGCAACAGCGACGATGACGAATCGCGAGTCAACCGCACGGTAGACCGCACGCTCGAATTCCAAACGCACTCGCTGGTGGCTGTGCCGATGTGCAACCCGGTTGCTCATTTTGGTGCAAACACCAAACCGACCGCCCATGGCCGCGAAGAAATCGTGGGGGTGTTCGAAGCGATCAACCGCCGCAACGGTTCGTTCGATCATTCCGACGTCGTGCTGTTGTCGGACTTGGCACTGCATGCCGCCGCTGCGATTCACAGCTTGCAAACGAGGAAATCGCTGACCGATTCGCGTGACCGATTGGTCGACGACGCCGCCTCGAAAACCCAACTGATCGGCAACCACCCTTCGATTGATCAGGTGCGAAAAAATGCACAAAAGGTCGCCGCAACCGACCTCACCGTGCTGGTCCTGGGCAGCAACGGCACGGGCAAAGAAGTGCTGGCACGGCACATCCATTACGAAAGCAATCGTCGTAGTGGGCCGTTTATCGCTGTCAATTGCGCAGCCCTGGTCGAGTCATTGTTAGAGAGCGAGCTGTTTGGCCACGAAAAGGGATCGTTCACCGACGCCAGCCAAACTCGGGTGGGCAAGTTCGAACTGGCAAATGGCGGAACCCTATTTTTGGACGAAGTGGGCGACATGAGCCCCGGCGGCCAAGCAAAACTGCTGCGGGTGCTCGAAGACAAAGTGGTCATTCGCGTGGGCGGATCGCAAACCATTCCCGTCGACGTCCGCGTAATCGCTGCTACCAATCAACCGCTCGAACAACGAATTATCGAGAAACGGTTTCGCGAAGATTTGTTCTTTCGACTGAACGTTGTTTCGCTGACACTTCCTTCGTTAGCCAAACGTGGCGACGACATTTTGATGTTAGCCAACCACTTTCTGCAGCACTTCGCCTATCAAATCGGGCGGACCGTTCCGACCCTCGATGCCAATGCAAAATTGACGATGCTGTCGCATCCATGGCCTGGAAATGTCCGCGAGCTGCGAAACACAATGGAACGCGTTTGCTATCTGTGCAGCGGGGATCGGATCGGGGTTGATGACTTGATGTTGACCGGAACTTCATCGCTGACCTCGGGCGGGAATCGAGAAGCCTCGTTTTTGTCCAGCGCCCCCCCGTCACTCTCCGATGCGACCCGAATCTACCAAGTCGCCCATATCAACCAGGCGATCGAAAACTGTCGCGGCAATATGACCGAAGCGGCGGAGCGACTCGGACTGCATCGCTCGAACCTGTACCGCAAAATGCGTCAGCTTGGGATGCCCACCTCGGGCGAATAAACGCGAGCATTTCGCTTGGCCAATGCGTGCATGGGACCTCGGCGTCCCTGGGCTACCACCTTTCCCAAGCATCCCGGATCGCCTAAAAACGGGGCTCTGCGGCCCATCGTGAGCCGTCCGCAACGCCAAATCCACCCATCTCATGCTGCGGTGGAGCGTCCCCTCTCAACAAGCCCCCCATCGGTCATGCTCGAACCTCGCCGCACGCTTTACGGATCTCTCGACTGTATCGTCATTGACGGAGGCCCGTCGCCGAAAGTCCTGGTCGTTCTGTGTCACGGCTACGGAGCCCCCGGCAGCGACCTCGCTTCGCTTGCGTTTGAATGGATCACGCTGCTGGGTGAGGACGCCGGTGATTTCCGCTTTGTTTTCCCGGCGGCTCCGCAAACGTTGGCCGAAATGGGGATGCCCGACGGACGTGCGTGGTGGCCGATCAACATGGCTCAACTTGCACAACATGTTCAATCCTCGTCGTTTAGCGAACTGCACACCGCAGTCCCACCGGGAATTGATGAAGCTCGCCAAACGCTAAGCGACAGTATTACGGCGATGAAAGCAGAGATGGGCGCCCCCGACGCTCCGCTTGTGCTAGGCGGATTTTCACAAGGCGCGATGTTGACGCTCGATACGGCACTTCGCGGGACAATCGATCCTCCACAGATATTGATCCTGTTTTCAGGAACATTGGTCTGCCAATCTCATTGGAACGCGTCGCTCAGCCGACTGCAACAAACCCGCGTCTACCAATCCCACGGCAACGTCGATCCCATCCTGCCTTATTCCAGTGCCGTCGCATTGTCACAGTGGTTGAGCGAAGCGGGCATCGAAACCGAATTTCATTCGTTTCGTGGAGGTCACACCATTGATGGTGAATCGATCGAAACGACTGCCCAGTGGATGAATGCCTTGCCGCGTGATGCCTAGCGGACTCGTGCCATCGCCGTTGAAATCGGAACGACGCGACTTTGATTAGTAGTCGCATTCCATGCTGGAACTGCTCGATTCGGGAGTCCAATCGATTAGAGGTCGATGATGGGAGTGAGATCGCAACATCACGCAAACCAGCGAGGGGATGGGAAGCTCACGATGGGTGGCCATCGAGATCACTGCCAAGTTGTACGAGACCATTGCAGCGTGCGATTTCTCTTGCGCGGCAGCAAGACCTTGGATACACCCTCGGATCGTGCCGCGATGCGCCAGGACTTCGTCATCCTCAACCTGTTTGACTAATAACGAGGATGTGACCACCAATTGACGCTGCTCGTCGGCCAAGGCTCTTGCCGAAGCGCGGTTTGAACGATCCAAACGCAATTTACTTAATGCGTTCTCCGATTTTCGGAAAGCATCCGCCAATTGAATCTGACGAGCGGTCTCAAAGTCACTCGGCAATGCGTCGAGCAGATGTCCGACGATCAAATGCTCTTTCGCAATCGCTTCGACCAAGCATTCAAGTGACGCATCACAGTGCCGCTGCATCATGGCTAGTTGACGATATCCCGCAGCAAGCAAGGCGAGACCAGCCAACATCGCCATCGCGAACATGAACGCAATGATCTGTAGCAAAATCCCCCCCTTGATTAACTCAGTGCTAATTTGAAATATCATTTGTAGCAGATCCTACTCCTCGACGTAATTAATTGAGTTCCTTCTTTTTGACCGGTTTGCATAAAAAAAATCTTGCTCGTTCGCGATGAAACCGGATCACGCCCCCCCCTCTCGTTTTGCTGCAGTAAC
>TARA_R110002073_G_scaffold3109_5_pt1 | contig 10430 bp, 10 predicted proteins | sample TARA_R110002073 | Tara Oceans TARA_R110002073 (sample SAMEA4397174) | marine metagenome | biome: Polar Biome; feature: [DCM] deep chlorophyll maximum layer (ENVO:01000326); material: water (ENVO:00002006), including particulate matter (ENVO:01000060) such as... | depth 40 m
GATGGGATGATGGGCGGTACGTTGGCTTCAGGTGCCAGTTTTGCAAGACAGGAATTAAAGGATAAAAATTTAATTACTGATGAAGGAGTTCCTTTAAACCTAATACGATATGCCGACCCTGCTGAAGTGGCTGAACTTCGTACAGCACAGTCACTCGTGGACAAGCTAGTTGATCCTACAGCCATACGGGAACAACAAAAGAAGGTAGATGAAATCACTAAGCGTATCGTATCTCGTCGCAGACAGATACAGCAGAGTGCCCCTGCCGAAGCCGACGACGAAGAAAAATTGAATGATGACGTTGTGGCTACTAGGATGGCACGGGACGAGCAGTCCTACGGCATTCCTATAATAGGGCAACGACAAACGCTGGATGAACGTACCTATGAAAACGCTAGGCATTTGGCTATGGGCATTATCAACGACGGCAAAAAGCCGTATACAATGCCTACACAGTATCGTGCATTTTTTGAGGATCAGTCTCGTGTAAGCAAAGATGTGAAAGACAAGATTGCATCTAGGTACAAGAAGGGTGATCCCCTGAAACAACTCATAATGCCTGGGGGACCTCTCGCTGAAAAGCTGGCAGGTAACAGCTTTGAAGAAACTGTAAAGAAGTTCTCAGATGCACCCGAAGACCAAATTAATTACAGCAAGCTCCGCTTAAATCACATAGATCGAAGAGAAGCTAGTGTAGGACTAGAAGAAGCTATAGCTGCGAAGAAGAACAAGACGATGATAGATGTGATGCAGTCAGCCTTAAACGCTTGGCGTGTAGCAGATATCTCAGGTAATAAATTGCAAGCTCTGATGCTTCATGGTCCCCTTACGTATACTGGATTCGATAGTTTCGAGGGTATGTTTGAATGGACTCCTGTCGAGGCAAGCCCAGAGTTAAAAGAAAAGTACAATATAGATCATATACCTGGTATGCTGGAGATAGTAGGGCTAATAGATAACGGTACGGATGAGACTGCTGCACTGTTGTACGGCCTCGCAAAGGTATTAGCATGGGACAAAGCAAAGGACACGGAATATAGGGGCACGGGAATACTAAGTCCTGAGGCAGATAGATTAGAAAAGATGCACAAAAAGAGGTACGAGGGAGATAGAAAAGCAATAATCAAAAACGCCAAGCGGTTGTCTGATGGTAAGATAAAAAGCGAGGCTGACCTAGAAACATATATAGGTCAAATTGAAAACAATAAAACTAACGAGAACATTGTAAAGTTTTGGGATCTATACGAGGCATTTAATAAGCATATGCTTAGGAATGTGGCGTATCCCTCAAACCTGATTACCGAAGAAAGATTACAGGCGTTGCTTGATAGGCCATATGTGCCACGCTACCACCAGGTTGAGGAAACAGATGATGGCCTACCTACGGATAGCACTAGGGTTAGGGGTCCTAATATACTAGAGAGGCAGTTAAGCCAGTCAGATATGCCAATAGGCGAAAAACTTGTTTCCAACATACAAAGAAATATGACTGCAATGATACGTGACTCTATGTATGAAGTGGCAATGTCTCGCACAGTTAGAGATCTGCTGGACCTTGGTCAGGCTTACGAGGTTAAAATGAGTAGACTCTTGGCCTCTGTCACGCACGATGTAGTAGAGGTAAAAGATAGGGGCGTGTCTCGCTTCTTTAAGCTCAACGACAAAGCCTTAGCATTAGCCACAATGCAAGCAGGTATTAACCCTGAGCATGAGTGGAAAAAGTTCTTTGGCGGTCTCCCGAAAAGGCTACAAGAACCTTTACTGAAAGGATTGCTGGGGGCACCCAATATTGTTAGACAGGTGGTCACGAGGTCTCTGGACTTTATGGCCAAGAACGTATTTAGGGATGCGACAATCGCTCGAATGATTGCAGGACCTAAAGTCGTGGGTATGGGATTCTATTTAGATGTGCTTGAAAAAGCTATGGGTGGAGCAAGGACTATTGCTGAGGCAGAAAAACTTGGTATCTCATTTGGTGTGGAATTTTTTAACACCCCATATGGAGCCGGAGATGAAGCACAACAGAAGAGAGCCGACAACGAATTAAAACAGGCAAAGCTCTCTTGGAAAAAATGGTATAAGGGTTTTGGTGCCATGGGAGTAACCTGGCAAGCATTGGGAAAAATATCCCAGGCAACCGAAACAGCCACAAGGGTGGCCCTTTATGAGGCTGTCTTAGCGGAAACAGGAGACAAGGGGCTTGCCTTTAGATCGTCAATAGAGCTTTTAAACTACGGGCGAAGGGGTATGAACCCAGTCAGTGCCATGGTTATGAGTACGATGCCTTTCATACATGGTAGAATAGCAGGTATGGACGTAGGACATAGGGCATTGTTCAGCAGAAGAGATATGGATCGTCCTGGCTTCAAGCAGTATGGGTATACAGCCAAAGAGTGGGAGGCACTACCCTGGTATGAAAAAGAAAAAATTGGCATGTGGGGCACAGGATTGTTTCTTGGATTGGCTACAGGAATATACTACGCCATGATGCAGGACAATGAGGAGTGGAAGGCACTGAACGAGCTTACGGCCGCTAACAACTGGATGATTCCTATTGGGGGAGGATTCTTGAAGGTGCCCATACCTCACGAATTTGGCTATATATTTAAGCTCATACCTGAACAGATAATGAAAGCCATGTTGGAAAAAGAATACACAGCATCAGAAGCACGAAGCATGATCTTCAGTGAGGGTATAAAGATGTTTACTGCGGGTGGTCCTACATTAATTGCACCATTCCTTAATGTGCAACGAAACCACGACACATTCTTGAAACAGCCTATCGTTAGTCGTTTTATGGAAGACCTCCCACCAGAACAGCAACAAAGGGAGTCTACTAGCCCCATAGCACGAGGAATGTCTGCGGCTGTGAGGAGTATACCGTTTATAGACAGCATCCCATTTGCGAAAAACTTTCAGTCTCCTATGCTAATGGAATATTTTATGAACCAATACGCCACAGGTATAGCAATGGACACGAGACTTGTGTTGGATAAGATCATTCGTGAGTCATTGGGTATGCCCGTCATAGGAACTCGTGAGGATTATGACCTGGAAAGAATATTCGGTGTGCCCCTTAGAGAGTTTGCGGAGACAGGCGAATTAATTATTCCTGCTGAATTTGGAAGGTTGCCTTTTCTTGGGGATCTTTTTGAAGATCCAAGATTGTATAGGGGGTACATACAGGAGATGTACGAACTGATTGATGATTACGACAAGGCCAAGAGGCAGATAGATGCGGCTAAGACCTATGAAGATATAATGGAAATACGTACCGACAATAAAGAACTGATAGAGAGAGGAGAAACCCTACTGTCCATGAGAAGACGCCTGAGTGCTTTAAGGCAACGTGAAGACAGAGTACAAGAGCTACAAGCAGAGGGGTATTACGATAGCCCCGAAGGACAAAAACGCTTACGCAAGGAAGAGTTGTTACAGCTTGAAGAAACTGAGCGTATAGCAAAGATGGTTCCTGAATTATCTGCGTACATTAAGACTGGAGAGCGTTAGGTGGATATATTTAAACAGTTGTTGTCAGACGAAAAGGGAAAGCTCAGTGCGGCACGGACACTACTAGTGTGCTGTCTGGTATTCTCAGGTGTGATAATTGTATTTGATTCTGCATTGTGGGGCGATGTCCCGAATGCGGCATACGCCTTGCTTGGTACGGTGTTCACTGGTTTACTTACATGGACGGCAGGGCCAAGGATTGCACAATATATAGGGCCAGGGATAGCAGGTGTTGCAAAGGGCATAGGCTCTGCTGTGAGACAGCCTAAGAGACCCAAGTTTAGGGATGACAATCCAAAGTTTAGGGAAGATGACGAGATCTAATTGGATAGAGTTGTGCGGAAGCCGGCTAGCAGCACGAGAAATAAATAATTTTTCTCCGCTAGAAATATGTGACGTCGGCAGAACTGCTCATGGTGTTGAACTAACGGCACCACCTCTTCACCTATTGGAGAATGCGTTCAAGCTGATCTCGATACTGCAATGGCTACGGGAAGCAGAAGGTTCTGCGTCCGTGTTAATTAATTCCTGGTATCGTGACAGGGAATACAACGAAGTAATTGGTGGGGTGCCCAATTCAATGCACCTTACGTTGGGAGCTTGTGATGTTACCAAGAAAGGAAAGACGCCCAAGGAGGTGGCTGACCTACTAGAGACACACCCTCAAGCAGATTTATTGGGTATCGGGAGATACAATTCATTCACACACGTTGACTGCAGGGGCATGATGGCACGTCCATCTCCTGCGAGGTGGGGCACTAATGGCTAACGGACCATCGAATCCTGACACTCCCTGGTGGAGTCCCGTGGACGATGAGGGCGAGTTGGACCCAGAGTCCTGGTCAGGTGGTATGGACGTCGGCCTGGACCCCTGGCTTGCTGCTGAGTTAGGTGTAGACCTTACGCCAGTGGCGGGAGACATAAAGGCGTTAACGTATGATATGCCCAGATCACTTAGGGATATGTGGAACGCACCGACAGCTTGGGGTAAAGCGGGTCATGGAGGGCTGGCGACAATAGCAGGGCTGTCTGCTCTACCAGTCGTGGGTAAGCCTTTCGATCTGATACGGGCTGCCCTTAAAGCTCGCAAGGCAAAAAAAATACTTAGCAATCGCAAGGCGATGGACCTAGAAGTATTTCATGGCACAGCAAGACCTATGGATGCCAACAATCCTTGGGAATACTTGGAGCCATCCCCTGGAGGAATGCGAGGGCCAGGAATTTACACGACGACAAATCCTATGCGTTCCTCTACATATGCTGACTTGCTTAATCAACCAAGTAAGTATGGCCCTGGGGCTGTTGGCGGTAACAAATGGCAACACTCCTCTGATTTTTGGGATGTTCCGTTTAAAGATATACCAGGTGTAGCACCTAGAGTTTATCCTGGTGTTGTACGTAGTGGCAAATTAGCAGATCTGTCAGAGGTTAATGACATGAAAGATATAACGCCAGAGAAGATATCACGATTGGTGGATAAGTTTGGTGAGGGGGTTAGACCCCCTAAAAGTAGTTATGAAGGAATACGGTCTGGTCCCCACTATCGGGACTATTTCCAGTTTCTGGCAAAGAGAAATAAATATCTTGAAGATTTGGGCTATGAAGGAATACGGTCTCATGATGAAGTAGTACTCTTCGATCCTAGAAATCTGAAATCACCATGGGCTAAATTTGAGGACATGAAAAGTAAGGATATGTTGTCGAGCTTGGTGGGGCCAACACTGTTAGGTGCTGGTATGGCCGCCAGAGCTACCAGGGACAGGGAAAACTATGTGGAACGCTACAGGGATGGTGGTATAGCTTCGTTACTTGGAAGGGATAAATAATGGCTAACGGTATACAATCCCTACTAGGTCCAGATAAAAAAAAGCGTAAGTATCCTTTTGAGGGCAGGTATCCTTATAGAGACAGCTTTCCCGACACATTGCCGACTGCTCAATTACAAGAAATGCTAAGTGGTGCTCAGGCATTTGGCTTTGCGAAAGATTGGAACCAAGCCCAGGCTGATCCAGCCGAACTTTTACCTGTAATGGATAGCCTGACTGCCCTTATCCAGAGTAATAATCCAGATGAAAAAATGGTACGGCTACAGGATGAGCAAGAATTGCTTGACACTCATCGTGAACTAACACCAATAGACTGGGACAGAAGGTACCTCGGCCCAGGAGACTTAGCTCCTGTGAATTACGTGGGTAGCTACAACAAATCACTAAGCGATCCAACAATGTGGATAAGTCAACCAGTGTTATACGGGCTAATTAATCCAACGAAGTCCTGGAGCAAAAAATTTCCTGGTGCCTATGGTTCAAGAAAAACAGCCATACACGAAGCTATGCACCACTTAAACCAAGTCGCTCTTAAAGATCCTGAACTGCATAAAAAATTTGGGTTGGTATGGCGTGATGCTTCCGTGCACGGCCCCCAATCCTTTACAGCGAACACACTGACAGCAGCATGGGATGCACTTGCAAGTTTAAGCGATGATGGTAAGGCATCTAAGGAAGACGTTATAGATTACATGGTAGAAAATTTTGATAAGTACGATTCTAGTACTCCGACACCAAGAGCTTTATTAAAAAGAGTGGCAGACAGAACAGTAACGTGGCTGGCAGACCAAGACCCGTTTAAAACAGAACTGTATGAGCGAACTATGTTAGAAAAACTACGACGAGGTATACTTTCATTATTTGGAAGGGATAAATAATGGCTAACGGTATCGGCTCTCTACTTGAAAGGTATGGAAACCCACAGACTAAGGCAGAATTAGCTGGGTCTGTTTTAGCAGGGGTGTCTCCTGCTGGTGGCCTGTTAGATGCGATCACTTCTGCGTTGGCAGTTAAAGAGGGTGAGTATGGAAAGGCTGCGTTGTATGCATTGGGGGCCGGACTACCCTTCGTATCTGGCTCTCCGCTTCATAAATTAGGTAAACAAATTCTGGGCAAGCGGAGCAGGAATAGACCTGGCGTCGTTAAGCCAGAAGTAACAGACAGGGAAGTCAGCCAACTAAGGGCACTGAACGCAAGCGATGGGCAAATCCTTCAGTTAAATAGGCAAATTAAAGCTCAAAGAAAGCAGAGCACTATGTCCCGAAGAGCATCTGCCAAGACAAGACCTCCCGCAGAAAGAACATTCAACAGGTCAGGTACAACGCCAAGGGTTGGTGGTGGCCAGGGCTGGCTTGACGTAGGAAAGAAAGAGACTGCAGAGGCGATTGATCCTAGCAAGGCCATCGCACGTCGGCTACAAAAAGAGCAGGACGAAGCCTTGCTTTCTTTAGACGACCAGTTTCGGTTGTCGGGTCCTGACCAGAAACTGGTGCTAGATAAAAACTGGGCACACTTGTGGGCACCCGAAAGTATTCCTTCACAAGTAAACTTACTAAGGCTTGTGGAGGAGGGAAAACTAACCCAAGAACAGTACTTGTTGATTAAGCGGATTGTCGAAGCACGGAAAAGAAATCCCCGTGCTAAATCACCCCTGACTCATGAGCAGATGAGATCGTTAGACTTTCCTTTGGGTGCAAAACAAGATGATGCCTCCAGGGAAATACTTCGTCAGCTATCACCAGAAGATAAGGCAAGGCTATATCCCTTGGGAGGTGGTCTCGATCCCGCTTATAATAATCTTCTTGAGGACATTGCACTGAACCCCAGGACATTGGCACGAACAGCGAAGCAAGAAGAGAAAATCGCAAAGATATTAGCCAAGGGTGGTAACCTCACTGAATCAGAGATGCAAGAACTCTATGAATGGGCTATACAACCTGGTCTTCCGAAGTTTAACAGAGTCCTACCCCTTGCCCCAGAGCAACGCCTGTTAGAACAGGGCTATGATATGACAGGGTACTATGGCAGTGCGTTAGTGGACGATGTAGGCAAGGGTATTATGAGCTTGCCCGTAACTAAAACCAACCTGGGACGGGGTTCCGTTGTCACTACCGATCCCAACCTAGCAATCAGGTATGCACAAAGAGGTCCTGGTGAGGGTATTATTACCCCTCTCAGATTCAAAAGCCAGTACGCCCTGCCGATGGAGTCAGGTCCCAATACTCCCTTGAGTAGATATTTCCTTGACCCAAAGCACACAGAAGATTACATCCTCAATAAACCACTATCATTAGAAGAATTCATAGCCAGCATAAGGGAAGGATAATGGCAATCACCAAACAAACCTCGTTACCTGCAGTTAGCATTGGGTTTGCAATCAGCATACTGGTGGCTACCTGGGTTGCTGGGGCACGGTTTCGTGATATGGAAAATCGAGACGTGGCTAACAGTGTGTTGATAGCAGATGTAGCAGACAGACAGAAAAAATATATAGGAACTTCTGGCTTGCTCACAGAGCGAATAGATAACTTGACTGAACAATTTCATTTACTCGAAAGAGAATTGGCCTTGCTTAAGGTCAGGCTAGAATTAGGCGGAGACGATTAGCAAGGAGGAGACATATGCCTACAGTTATAGCGGTTGCTAGTGACCTACACTGTGGCTCAACGATAGGCTTGTGCCCATCCACTGGGATTGAACTGGATGACGGTGGTTGGTATGAGCCTTCGGATGCCCAGAAATGGTTATGGCAGGAATGGGAAAATCACTGGGATACAGTCAAGAGTTTAGCACGAAGGAAGACGTTGCACCTTGTACTGAACGGTGACATGATTGATGGAGATCACCACCGAACCCCACAGATAGCATCGCCACTGACAGGTATCCACATACGTACAGCCTTGGAATGTCTGGGAGTACCACTGGCACTCAAGCCGAAGCAGGTCCACGTGATGCGAGGAACGCCCTCTCACGTAGGTAGGTCTGCAGAGTCAGAGGAAGGGATTGCACGGGCACTACACAGTCAAGGATGGCCCGTAGAGCTAGATCCTGATAGTGGGATGTACTCCAGCTATAGACGTAGGCTGGACATAGGGGACGTTAGGCTCTCGATAAGCCATCATGGTAGGATGGGACAGCGAGCGAACACCAGGGCTGGCTACAGTCGCTTATACGCTTTCGATGCGTGGGCCGAAGCCGCCTTAGAGATGTGGCAGGAAATGAAAAGAGGCAACCTCGAAAAGGCGTGGGATGAGAAGAGGCCAGCCGACATCGGAATACGCAGTCACAATCATCAGTACATGGACAGTGGCTATGACCATCGTGGTGTAACTCGTATGATCAGCACACCAGCGTTTCAATTAGCTACTGAGTGGGTTCACAGGATAGCTGTAGAGAATATGGCCAGCATTGGATTGCTGGTTGTTATCATTAGCGATGATGGAGATATTGAGGTACGACCCTTGTTGTCGAATGTTTCCAGGGAAACCCCCATTAAGGGAGAGGTATGAAACAGCTAACATCAGAACAAATTATACAAGAAATTGAGAAGGCTTTTGAGGCTGGCAGAAAACGAGACGACGAAAATGCATACACGTTAAAGGAACTCAAGAAACTATTGCAGATGTCTGACAATGCAGTGTATCAACGACTCGATATCTTGGAGGATGAGGGACGCTTGGAATGTACAAGCAAGATGGTAAAAACCAGGGCCACAGGAATTAGTGGTAAGCGAATTTGGAGACACATAACTGCCTACAGAATTAGCCCGTCTGAAGAGGATGAAAACAATCCTGCCAGCTAAAGATAATTATTTTGCATACATTCAAGAACTGCAGCGATAGCACACAAAAATATATAATTACATATAACTCCTGAAAACCCCCTACGGGGGTTTTCAGAAACTACGGGACGAGGTAGATGATTCGGTCTAAAGAAATTATAATGTTGGGTGTGGTCCTCGTGTTCCTGGGATTAGCATACAGCTACGTCGGGGATGCAAAGACAGATGCACTCATCGCAGGGGAGCGAGTACGAGTGTTGGAGGTAGAAAGAAAAGAGCTTGAGGTATCGCTCGAAAAAGCTACCCAAGACTACGAGATACTACGGGATAGTCTGGACTACGCTCATGACTCCATTGCTGAGGTACGTGCTGATGCCGTTGAAAGGGCCGTAGAAGCGTCTGAGAGCTTCACGGACAACATGGGAATACTTCGGGATAGCTTGGAGATTTACGAGGGCTTAAGACCTGTCTTTGACCAGATCCAAGAAGACCATGATCGAGAGGTCTCAGCCTACCAGGATCAGGTCGAGACCCTGGAGGCTGAAAACCTCATGTTGTGGCGTCGAGTTACAGTGATAGACTCAATCTGGTCTATGGACCAAAGGGTCAATGCATCCTTGAGGCGTGAGATCACTGCCCTGAATGCTGAGTCGGATGCGTGGGAACGGGTGGCCAAGGGTAGCCTGTTCGGGAAGATAAGATCAGGCGTTCCGTATGCAATTATAGGTGGGGGTATCGCCATGCTTGTGCTTAACGATTAGAGTTTGTATTGATTAGGGCCTGACAGAAAGCCACGCTATCCAATCGACTCATGCTCTCCACCCCTGGAAACGGTATCCTATCTTCCACGGAAGGGGCGGGCGTATGCACTGGCACCAACCTATTGATCTCCTCTGATACGGACTTCATGGTTACAACGTGGGACATCCATCCAACAAACCACATAGCTGATAGCACACAAAACCAGTAGATCACCTTATCTAAATCAATCATTGTTCCTCCTAGTATGCGAGGCTGTAACCTCGACTTTGATTACGGTATACATTCCATAGTTTTTCATAATGCTCCGCTTTGTCTCTCACGGATTGCTTGGTTCTTCCGTACTTCTTTTCAAACTTTTCTTCTCCCATCTCATCGAAGTCTTTGTGTGCCAGGAAGTGTAGGGGCACAATGTGTTCGTATGTTCCTCCTGCTCCTCGTGATTTCATGTGTGCGTTATGGATACTGCACAGCTTTCCTGTTAGCTCGCAAGGCTGACTCCCAATAAACCTCACTCGCTTCACACTATAAAAATGTTTCTTAAATCTTTTTTT
>TARA_R110002073_G_scaffold60565_1_pt1 | contig 10427 bp, 9 predicted proteins | sample TARA_R110002073 | Tara Oceans TARA_R110002073 (sample SAMEA4397174) | marine metagenome | biome: Polar Biome; feature: [DCM] deep chlorophyll maximum layer (ENVO:01000326); material: water (ENVO:00002006), including particulate matter (ENVO:01000060) such as... | depth 40 m
TGATAGTCTGAGCCAATGGCTGCCGGGCATTCTCTCCTGCGAATACGATCCCCGCTCCCTGCCCGCCGATCAGAAAACCGGTCTGACCATCGGTATGGCCATGACCGAAAAACAGGGTGGGTCCGATGTGCGATCGAACAGCACCACGGCAACCGCCATCGGCGACAATATGTATGAACTTCTGGGTCATAAATGGTTCTGCTCCGCCCCCATGTGCGACGCCTTCCTCACCCTCGCCAACACGGATCAGGGGTTGAGCTGTTTTCTGGTGCCGCGCTGGCGGGAAGACGGTGATCGCAACAGCCTCCAGATCATGCGCCTGAAGGACAAGCTCGGCAATAAATCCAATGCATCAAGCGAGATCGAATATCACCATGCCCAGGCGCGGATGGTGGGGGTGGAAGGGCGCGGTGTCGCCACCATCATAGACATGGTGCATCACACGCGGCTCGATTGCTGCCTCGCGCCCATCGCCCTGATGCGGCAGGCCCTCAGTCAGGCGGTACATCATTGCCGCCAACGCACTGCATTTCAGAAGAAACTCATTGATCAACCCGTGATGCGGGCGGTGCTCGCGGACCTTGCGGTTGAGGTCGAAGCGGGGGTTCTGACATTTATGCATATCGCCCGCAAATTTGATGACAGCGCGGAGAATTCCGACGCCAAAACCTATGCCCGACTGGCGGTGGCGGTGGCCAAATACTGGCACAACAAACGCTGCCCCAATTTTGTCTATGAGGCGATGGAATGCCTTGGTGGCGCGGGCTATGTGGAAGAAAGCATCCTTCCCCGCCTTTACCGCGAAGCGCCCCTCAACAGCATCTGGGAGGGAGCGGGCAATGTGATCTGTCTTGATATCTTGCGTACGCTGCAGAAGGAACCCCGGGCGCTCGAACTCTATTTCGCGGAGCTCACCCCGGCGCGTAGCACAAACAAGCATCTGGATCGCGCGGTTTCCCGTCTGAAAGACCTGCTGAAATCCGGCGACAATCATGAGCCACAGGCGCGCCGTCTGGTGGAACAGATGGCGCTCTGCCTGCAAGGCGCACTGGTCGTCCAATTCGCGCCCGCGCCTGTCAGTGATCTTTTCTGCGCCACGCGGCTGGGACAGGACTGGGGCCATGCGTATGGGACAATCCCGCCACGCCACGCCGTGGATCAGGTTCTTTCCCGCGTCTGGCAGGATTAACCCCCTTTAGCGCCAAAACTTCTTGTATTAGGAGAGGAAATCATATAAAAAGAACATAACAGGAACATGTCACTAGAGAAGGTCAAATGAGTTTACTAGCTTATCTTGAAAAAAATTTCTTTACCAAGCAGGAAATGCTGCAGAAAACCGGCCTGACGGCGGGTGAATTTGACCATCTGCAGAAGGCGCAACTGATCCCCCGGCCGTCCTACGTTACGGAAATCAGTGTGTCCTGCAGTTCTTTTTTTGGTCCCTTTTCGGAAAGCCAGATCATTGAATATTACGCCAGAGACTCTGTGTCCTGGGTAAAACTCGCCAATAAACTCGCAACCGGCCCCGTTGCATTCCGTCTTTTCAAGCAACGCTATCAAGCTAAAATATCCCGCCTGAATGACTTGGGGTACCTTTCTGACCATCCCAAGGTCACAAGCGGATTGGATCAGCATATTGTCGAAGAATGGCAGCATTTCCTCGACGGCATTTATGGTCTTTGCACCACCACCGGCCTGCCGGAAGAAATCGCCGCCAAGGAACTGGCCATCACCATCATCAAGGCATTCCTTGAAAAGGAGCCGTTGACCGAAGACGACCGGCGGCAGCTTAAAAACGCCGTGGATTTACTCGATGATGTCAGCGCTCCCTTCGCCCCCCATGAGATCGCCAAAAGCTCTCGCCAGCGTCTGATTAATGAGGTTCGCGAGACTTATGCCTTGGCTTAAGTCAGTGATTTGACCAATTGATCAAAAGATTATCCCCCTCCGCACCGGGAAAGCCTTGTTCCCGGCGACATTTCCTGTTAAATCCTGCCCCATACAGTAATCCAAAGACAGGTGAGACAGATGATTCCACGTTATTCCCGCGAAGTCATGACTTCCATTTGGGAGCCACAATCCAAATTCCAGATCTGGTTTGAAATCGAAGCCCACGCATGTGATGCACTGGCCGAACTGGGTGTTATCCCGAAGGAAAGCGCCAAAATCATCTGGGAAAAAGGTAACTTCGATATTGATCGTATTGATGAGATCGAACGGGAAGTCAAACATGACGTCATCGCCTTTCTCACCTCTCTCGCCGAATATATCGGCCCGGAAGCCCGCTTTGTCCATCAGGGCATGACTTCTTCTGACGTGCTCGACACCTGCTTTAATGTGCAGCTGGTCAAAGCTTCCGACATTCTGATTGATGATATGGAAAAGCTTCTTGAAGTCATCAAACGGCGCGCCTTTGAACATAAAATGACCGTCTGCATTGGCCGCAGTCATGGTATTCATGCCGAACCCGTCACTTTTGGCCTGAAAATGGCCGAATGTTACGCTGAAATGGACCGTAACCTGGAACGCCTGAAAAACGCCCGCAAGGAAATCGCCACCTGCGCCATTTCCGGCGCCGTCGGCACTTTTGCCAATATCGATCCCCGGGTCGAAGAACATGTGGCGAAAGCTCTGGGTCTTGAAGCAGAGCCGGTTTCCACCCAGGTGATCCCGCGCGACCGTCACGCCATGTTCTTCGCCACGCTCGGGGTTGTGGCAAGCTCCATTGAACGCATCGCCACTGAAGTTCGCCACCTGCAGCGCACAGAAGTTCTGGAAGCCGAGGAGTTTTTCTCCAAAGGCCAGAAGGGGTCCTCCGCCATGCCTCACAAACGCAACCCGATCCTGACCGAAAATCTGACCGGTCTGGCCCGTCTGGTGCGCGGTATGGCCCTGCCGGCGATGGAAAATGTCGCCCTCTGGCACGAGCGCGATATCTCCCACAGCTCGGTGGAACGCATGATTGGCCCGGACGCCACCGTGACCCTCGACTTCGCCCTGGCCCGCCTGACCAATGTATTGGACAAGCTTGTGGTTTATCCGGAAAACATGCAGGCCAATATGGATAAACTCGGTGGACTGCATAATTCGCAACGCGTTCTCCTTGCCCTCACCCAGGCCGGTGTCAGCCGCGAAGACAGTTATCGTCTGGTGCAGCGCAACGCCATGAAGGTTTGGGAAGAAGGCGCCGACTTTGCCACGGAACTGAAAGCCGATCCGGAAGTCTCCGCGAAATTGTCCGACGCCGAAATCGACGACAAATTCGACATGGGCTATCACACCAAGCATGTGGACACCATCTTCACACGGGTGTTTGGCCAAGCCTGATCCCTTTTTCAAACATACCCCCGGAGAAGTTTATTTCCGGGGGTATGCCCCTTAATCGCAAAAACCTGCCTCTCTGCAGCAATTTACTCCCCCTCACTACTCTGCGCCGCTAAATTTAAGTCATCACCTTAATCAGCGGAGCCCTCTCATGACCCGACGTCCCAAACACTCGCTTAGCCTCGTAACCCTTGGCATGTTCGCCACCGTCTGCAACCCTGCCGCTGCAAGCAATAAATATGATTCCCTTCTGACACAGAATAGTTATCAGATCGAACAGGAACGCGCCCAGGCCGAACAAGACAGAACCACAGCCCAGGCAGCGGAGGCCCATGCAACGCGCAACAGTCACCATGACGAGCAGGCCCGGGATATTGCGGAAATGGCTATTCTGGCCGCACAGGACGCACTAAGGCAAGCGCAGGAGACCCTGCAGGCCCTGGAAAAAGAAGAACAGGAAATCATTAATTCATCCAAATCAGATGTCAAGGCGTCCCTGAAAGAAGCTGAAAGAGAGTTGCAGGAAGTCGAAGCAGAATTGCGGCGCTTTAACACCACCGAATTTGAACGAGACTTTAAAGACCTGAAACGCCGCCTTCAACAAGCTGTCGAAGAAAACAAGATATCTCAGGAAGAAGTTGATCAGATGATCAGTCATATGCAGGAAATACACGAATCCGCCCTCGCCGATGCGCGTAACGCCTTGCTTGAGGTCCGCCTCTCTTTGGAACAGCTGCGTGAAGAACACAAACATTAGGCGACACCTATTTTTACTTCGACCTGCCATCAAAAACAGGATCACTTGACCGGATAGCTGTCACGCGACTGGCCAAAGGATACATCCTATGGTACCCTTAAAAAACACGAGGTCTGATGCACCTTCATTGAAGGCCATATCAGCCAAGCTGTTGTTCAACAATGTTTTTAGTGGTACATGAATGGAACATAAAAGGGGCTTCTGGATATATATTTTCTTTTTTATCCTACTTGTTACGTCCTCTTCCCACGGTGCGGAAGACCAGAATGACCTTGTTGTGTATCATACCAACAACCCACCCTGGGGGTCTCAGGATAGAAATAACGGTTTTATTTTTGATATTGTAGAGCAAGCCTTTACCCGTGCTGACCTGCCGCACCGATCGCCCTTTCTTCCCTGGAAACGCGCCCAAATGGACGTTATCAATAAAGGCGGTCATTTTATGGCTCCCCTTACCCGTCTTAAGCAGCGCGAAAATAATTATATCTGGGTAGCGCCAATCAATATTTCAAAACTGCATTTGGTCACCAATGACAAAACCCTGCACCAGAAAAAATGGCCGGAGCTTCTTGATATTCCCGTTGTCGCCCGCCGCGGTTCTCCCGCAGAATACAAGCTGCAAGCTTTGGGGTTTAAATATATAACCACCGTTGAGAATGAAACCGTTGCCGCCCGAATGTTCACCGGCAAACATCTGCCGCTCTGGATGCAACGTGGTCTGCCCGGTAGCTGGGCCTATCATGTTATAGGGGGGGATAGTGGAAGCTTATACACCGTCGCAGAATGGAGTACCCCTCTGCAATATTTGGCAACCTCTAAAAAAACACCACCGGACGTCGTGGAAAAACTGCGCAAGGTTCTGGTGCAAATGCGAGAAGAAGGCGAGATGGACAGGATCAAACGCGCCTATTTCCCCTTCCCCCTCGCCTGTGATCTTTTGCTCGGATGCACAGAAGGTCATCCTCCCTCTTTCAGAGGACCGTTCTCGATACCAAAAGATGTCAAGACCCGCTGAAAAGGACCGCTTTCCCTAGTTTGTCATTTCCTGCCGCACCGCCGACAGAAAGACGGAAGTCACATTTTTCATCTTGTCGGTTGCCTGTGTGATCGTCGCGGCAGTTTCCGAGACCTCCGCAGAAGAATTCAGGGTATTTTTCACACCTGTCGCAACCCCGGTCACATTTTCACTCACATCCTGGGTCCCGACAGCGGCTTCCTGCACGTTACGGGAAATCTCATCCGTTGCCGCCCGTTGCTCATCAACGGCAGAGGCCACGCTGGAAACAGTTTGCGCCGAAGAATCGATGCTTTGACGGATCCGTTGCATGGCCTCACTGGCTTGGGCGGTTTGTTGCTGTACCGTGCCGATCTGCAACCCAATCTGGTCAGTCGCCTGGGCAGTCTGGGTCGCCAGACCCTTGACTTCAGACGCAACAACCGCAAATCCTCGTCCGGCCTCACCGGCCCGGGCCGCTTCGATCGTCGCATTTAGGGCCAGAAGGTTGGTTTGCTTGGCAATATCATTGATCAGTTCAACAATCTTGCCGATTTCACCAGAGGATATTGTCAGATCATTCATGATCGTTTCAGACATCGTCGCGATTTCAACCGCTTCCTTGGAATGGTTGGCGGACAGCCCCATCTGACGACCAATCTCGGCAATACTATTGCCCAGTTCCTCTGTCGCCGCAGCAACCGTTTCCACATTGGCACTTGATTCTTCGGCGGCTGCCGACACCGCTGCCGAACGTTCCTGAGTTGAGTTTGCCGTTTCAACCAGCATCTTCGCTGTACGGGACAGGCTCTCGTCGGCATTCGCCACAATGGCAAGCGCTTCCTGAACCCCGGAATCAAAACTGGCAATCAGGGCTTCGATGGTCGCAACTTTTTTCTCCTTGGCGGCCGCTTCCTGTTTTTGGCGGTCAAGTTCCGCCTGCTGCGCAACGCGATCCTGTTCGACCTTCTCTTTCTCCGCCGCTTCGGCCCGGTGGCGTGCTTCCTCGGTTTCCTTTTCCAGACGCAATCTCTCTATGGCGTTTTCTTTAAAGGTATTCACCGCGCCGGCCATATGGCCAATTTCGTCTTCATATGTCATGCCAGGAATTGCAACACTGTTGTCACCATCCGCCAGTTTCAACATGGCCCCGGTCATATCCCGGATAGGAAATGCCATGAACCGAATAAATAACAACCCGGCGCACAGGGAAAGGCCGATCACCAGAATATTGGAGATAATTGATATAATATTCACGGAAGAAATCGCTGTTTCCAAAGTTTCACGCGCCTCTTCCGACAGTATTTCACTCTTCTTCTCAAAAGCCCGCTGCTGCTCTACGATATCACGAAATAAGATTCCGGGCCGTTCCGTTGCTTCGATCGCCCGAGCTTCATTAACCGTCATATAGCTGGCGGTCAATCGAACCTGCCGGTCCGCATATGTTTCTTGCCATGTCCGGGACAGGACAACAATTTCTTTCATCGCTTTTTCGAGTTCAGGGTAAACCGTCAACAAAGGTTGTAACCTTTGCACCGACGTCGCAAAAATTTCTTTCTGCGCCTGATATTCAGTTACAGATCCACGGTCACTCGCCACCAGAAGGTAAAGGATCGCCTGACGTTGCTTGTTAAGACTGTCCATCGCCTCTGTCGAGACAGAGCGAATATGCATAATATGTTCCGTGTTGAGATGGGCCTGCTCCGCTGAGCGGGTATTCATAAATGTAACTAAAGATGCGATCAAAGTGATCGAAATAAGAACCGCAAAAATAGCAATTACTTTGCCTGGAATACTCCAGCGTTTGACAATAGTGAGCATCCTGCTACCTCTTCGTTGTTCTGCGACGGTCAAGCTCTGTTAAGTTTATTTCGACGGTAGCAGCCCCTATGGACTTGCCCTTAGCATTGACCAACGTCAGATTAAGTTGTGCACGCCAGGTTTGTGTCGCTTCGTGAAGTTCCGGCTCGTCAATAAAGACCGCCTTCGGGCCCACATCATATGTTTTCTGGAATTTCGCTTCATCACCTTGCCAGTAATCCGAGGTAATAGAACTCTGCCCTGCATTCAGGCCTTTTTTATTAACCACAAATATTTCCGTGAACAGGCCACCGGAAATTGCCTGAATTTGCGTCAGGTAAATCGACAGCGGATTATTCAGGGTGGAGGCAATCAGGGGCTGTTGATTGTCATTACGTTCGGCCCGCCATTGCTTATCCAGCTTCAGGATATCTGCCTGGCCAATCTCCTCATAGCGTTGATTTTGGGAATCCAGAGTGATCCCAACCACTGGGGCGCTCAGCCAGCTTTTGACCTGTTCAATCACGGCCGCATCTATTAATATTTTGTCTGGTTTTGCGTGTGCAGAACTGGCCGCCCCTAATAAAAGTGCTCCAAAACCAATAATCCGCAATATCTGTAACATGTTGCCCAACTTTCTCTGTAAATCAGCATTTGATTATACAAGAATAGATTAAGCAAATATTAAATTTTCACTATATAAGATATTATTTAAGGTATTGATTTTGAGAAAAATCTTAATGACGGCAAAGGCATTTTCCCGCCCTGAGGATACTTCAGATAAAAGAAGATGAATTCTGGGCATTACCCTGCTCAGCAGAGGAGAAAGACGCCCACATGTGACCTGCATAGCCTTCATTATACCCGGCGATACTGAGGGAAAACATAATCATGATTTTAATAGTGTTATGTGTCATCGGACAACTCTTGAAAATTCTGCATGGTCTTTAATGTGTTCAAGATAAAAGATGCCCCCCGAAAGAACAAACATGGCTTTTACCTAACAGCCATGCATATAGAGCATGGCTCAGCACCAAGACATACGATTAACGCTCAATTATTAGCTTATCGGGTGACGGGGAAATTTCATTCTCGGGAACGCCGTGAGAGAGGGACCATTGACCCGTCAATTATGGAATTTCGCAGCACATCATTGGCGGGACAAATAAATGTCATTTTTTTTAATTTTTAGGTTGGCAGGATAAAAAACTGAATGTATAAGGGCCCTCGTCGGAACGATAAACTGTTTCGACGATCAGGTGACTGATCCCCGATAGCTCAGTTGGTAGAGCAGTAGACTGTTAATCTATTTGTCGCAGGTTCGAGTCCTGCTCGGGGAGCCACCTCTTTTCAAGGACTTGAGCCTTTATCCCCTAGATAACATTATCTTAAATTTAACAAGCTGGTACGCAAGCTGACGCAAGGCGAACGTGCAAAGACGCTCCTTTCCTTTAAGAAACCCCCATAAAACCACCATAATTTCATTTCTAAAGTGCCCGACTTTTGGCTCATGTTACGAGCCGGAAACTGGTTTTTTACCTCAAATTGTCAGAAAATTCCATCAAGGACGTGGAACCCGGCGCCCTCCTTAAAAAGGCCTCGCGTCCGCAATATGAAATCCGTGATTCCCGCATTGGCGGCTTTTTTGTCATCGTCGGCAAGAAAACAACAAGCTTCACTATCCAGGCGGATTTGCGCCAAAAGGACCAGCGTCTCCGGATCATCCGCCGCACCATCGGACGCTTCGGCAATATAACCACCCGAAGGGCGCGCCTAGGACCTTCTCTCCATCAGTCAGGTTTCATGCCCCCATACTGGCTACGCCAACGGGAATAGGTTTGTTCGGCAACAGTCTTTCCTTAGCTTTTAATATAATCTCACCTTCTGGTAATTTTGATATGATTTATTCAGAGGTATATCTTATTTGTCGACCCATATAATTTCCCCTTACTCAGGGTTTGAATAGGCCAAAATCTTCTCTCATTCAATGGATCAAAGGGTAAGGGTAAGGGTAAGGGTAAGGGTAAGGGTAAGGGTAAGGGTAAGGGTAAGGTGAAGCCACTGCATTTACCGTTGAGAGACATTTGATGCGATCCAGCGTTCCCATGCCCCGCGTCCATATAACATAATCACTTCTGGGGCATATGCATGCTCCTTTGTTCGATACTATCCTGTAACAGGCACCATTGTGCCGGACTTTATCTCTTCAATAGAAAAGTAGGCGCTGATATCGAAAACGCCATCAATCCGGATCAATTTCTTGTAAATTACATCATAATCGTCAATGCTTCTCATCACGACTTTTAAAAAATAATCAATATTCCCTGCCGTACGATAAAACTCAAGAACCTCCGGTATTTCTTTTACGTTTCGGATAAAATCATCCAGCCATCTCTCCTGATGTTGACTTGTTCGCACCACGACCATAGCCAGAACATTGTACCCCAGCATCTTCCTGTCCACCATAGCCACACGCCTCTGTATCACGCCTTCTTCTTCCATCCTTTTTATGCGTTTCCAACAAGGTGTTTGTGATAGCCCAATTCTGTCTGATAAATGAGCAAGGCTGAGTGAACAGTCGGTCTGTAGAAGAGACAGAATTTTCCGGTCATGAAAATCCAGCGCAAACATGTTTGCATCCTGGCAGTTAACTTGAGGCTTTTTAGTATACATGGTGTTTTCCTTATGGCCTTACGCGGTTATCGCTAAAATTCGGTCCTGATATTTATGTATAGATATCGTCCTTTTGCAGAATAGAGGCTGCCTCTGTATCCGAATGTCTCATCCGCGAGCGGCGGCTGGTTGTCAAACAAGTTTCTGACGCCGAGCCGCAAGCGGGTATCGCCGAGATACGTTCCCTTGAAGTTGTAATCTGCGAACAGATTGACCACGGTATGGGAATCCGTCAGATAGTCATTGCCGTCGTCATCCTGCAGGGACGTATCATAGATCGCCCCCACATAACGAGCGTGCGCCCCGATGGTCACATGATCAAGCGACCAAGTCAGCGAGCCGGAATAGCGCCATTTGGGGTTGCCGTTCTGCTGGACAAGATCCTTGGTATCCGCAAGGTCAACGCCGGCGTTGATGGTCCCGGCCTTTATGGCCTCAAACAGACTGTCCACGCCCGCCAGACGCCCCCGGGACAACTCCGCCAGATAAGCTGCATTGAAACTGACCCGGAAATTCCCGACCGATGTATCCTTCAAATTCCACACCACCCCGAAATCAACGCCCCGCGTCTTCTGTGGCGCCAGATTGCGATACTGATCGTCGCTATACTGCATCTCGCCGACAGGATCGATCCCGGTGCCGGCGAACTGAGCAATATCAGCCGCCGTCGGGGCCAACCGGATCACATTGGGATTGCTGTCGCCCTGCAGCCTGAGCAGATAATCAAGCGCCAGCGCGTTGTTGCTGCCGAAGACGCCAACAATACCCTTCTGATCGACCTCCCAATAATCCACCGTGAAGATCAGATCGCCCAGCGCATCGGGAAGAAACTGCGGCTCGAACACCGCACCGACGGTGATGTTCTTCGATGTCTCCGCC
>TARA_R110002073_G_scaffold320183_2_pt1 | contig 10421 bp, 6 predicted proteins | sample TARA_R110002073 | Tara Oceans TARA_R110002073 (sample SAMEA4397174) | marine metagenome | biome: Polar Biome; feature: [DCM] deep chlorophyll maximum layer (ENVO:01000326); material: water (ENVO:00002006), including particulate matter (ENVO:01000060) such as... | depth 40 m
GCTATCGCTTACCGAAGGCTACCATCTGATATCCCTACCGGGATGAAAACTTGCGCCAACGGATCGCCACCACAACCCCAACGATTCAGCAGTCCGGCCCAGCGCATTCAAACAGTTACCGGAATGAGTGGGTTTCATCCCGTGAGCCAATTCGTCGCTTGGTGGAAGCCGGGTGGATTCGCTCAGTGAGCGATGGGCGCGAATGAGCCTTTGGGGGTAAAGACGGTCGCGGATGAACCGAGAGCGAATTCTTCCACGCGAAGGTCACGCTCGCGGTACAGTTTTCCGGTTTCGAAACCGTAGAACGATGGCACATACGGGTCGATGAATGACACGTCAGCCGATTTTGGGACGTCCATTCCGGTAAGGAAGTAGCTGGCGTTGACGATCAAGCGACGAAGGTCTTCGCTGCGAAAGTCGACGGCTGCACCGGCGGTGGTGGCCACGCACTGACCGGTTTTTCCCGACGGGGCTTCGTAAGGTTTTAACCAAGCCAATGGCATCATTGGATCGTTCTTTGCCTCAACCGGCGGGGCGGCTGGATCGAGGTGCTTGATGACCATGCCTCGCAGCAACACAGTGGCGGCGGATTCGTCGAGATGAACAACGCCGTAGATGTCCGAGGGTGTGTAGATGTCGGCAACGTCGTTCAAGATCGGATGGTTGGCGTTGTCTTCCACGATGACCGCGCGGCCACCTTCGACTTTGTGTTTGCCATGGTGCGAATGCCAGTTCTCGCCGACCACGTTGATTCCAAAGTTGGCCCAGTCGTAGTCGCCGTAGTGACCGCTTTTAAATGCGTGAGTCGCAGTGCGATAGGCGATGATCGGCTTGCCCGCATTGATGAAATTCAAGATCGGATCGAGCTGATCGTCGGGAAGAACTCGCCAACGAGTCGCAAGGATCATCAGGTCAGCATCGTTGAGTGCTTCGGTGCCGGGGATGTTGTCGATTTGGTACGGGTTGATGCCGCCAGTTTCTTTGTCGATGGCGAACAGGACGGTGCACTTGAAGCCATGTGTTTGGCTGAGAATCTTCCCGAGCATCGGGCAGGATTCTTCGGTTCGGTATTCTTCATCACCTGAGATCAGCACGATGTGTTTGCCGTTGGCCTTGCCATCGGCGGGCTCGAATACGAGGTGATCCGCCGCATGAAGCGAGGTCGGGGTAGATAGAAAGCAAACTGCAAATGCGAATGCGGTGATGGCGTAACAACGCTTTTTCATGGCTGCTCAAGCTTGATTGGGTGGACAGGATGTGGGCAATCGGAGCCACATTCTATCTCAAGCAAGCAATCACTGTGCGAGGTGCGTCGAGGTGCGAGGCCAATTGCCTATCGCAGGGCGTGACGCGGATCGCTGCGTCGGGCTTGATGGCGGAATTCGTCCGCGGCCGCCTCGGGATACACCGTGTTGATCATTCCACCGGAACTCAGTTCATATCCGGCCAAACGACCAATTCGTGGTGCCAATTCAAGACTCCAGTGGTGCGTTTTGTTGTCGTGTTGGTCACCCGCAGGACCGGTGTGCAACATCATGTTGTAGGCAACACCGGGAATGATCGCTTCGAGCCAACGAACGCTTCGCAGTACCAAGCGTGCGACTTCTTCGTTCATCGAAACCGAAAGGTCTTCAAAACAGCCCACGTGCATTTTGGACGTGATTCGAATCAGGTATGGGAACCGACTGGCGTGAGGGCAATAGGCGACGAGCGAATCGGATTGATGAACGATTCGTTCTTTGCGTTCCAGTTCAGCCTGCAAAACATCGCACTGCAAGCAGCGTCCGTAACGATCGAAGTGCGATCGCATGCGTTTGTTGACTTCTCGAACCGAGTGCGGCAAGTGGTTCGACGCGATGAGTTGGCTGTGGCTGTGCTGCAACGAAGCACCGGCATCACGGCCGACGTTTTTGAACAGACTGATGAATTGGATGCCGGGTTGTTGCCGCCAATGACGCATCCGGGCCGCATAAGCGGAAAACGCGAGGGCGATCTCTGCCAAGTTCAGTTCGCTGAGCGAGCGAGTGTGGCGAGCGGCTTCGATGATGACCTCGTGGCCACCCGATGCGATCTCTTCGACAAACAACGATTGAGCGAATGGCGACAAACGAGTTTCTGCTTCGTCGTCGGCAGCGGTGGGTTTGAGCTCAGTGTTGCCTTCGGGTTTGATGGCCGGGAACAAGTTCGGAACAACTCGAACGGTCCAATCAGCGGACTGGGGAACGGCTTCTTCGTCTTCCGATAGCTTTGCCGACCACACCGAGGCGGGCGTCAGGTTTTCGTTGCCGTGGCAGAACGGGCAATCCATCGACACGTCAGGTTTTGGCCGATGAGATTTGAATTGATCAGGACGACGAGCACGGCCGGGAGCAAAGATTGTCCAACTGCCCGAAATCGGATCTTTTCGCGAGCGACCGGTTTGAACGTGTGACTCGTTGGGAAAGTCAACGTACCGACCGTCTTGGTTGGGTTGATCAAGGATTTCGGCGTCGACCAAGCGATCGACCAAATCCTCCGCACGTTGCGTCGTGGTGGAACGATCGAATTCTGTTTTTGCCGCTGGCGGACGACTGCGCGTCGGCGCAGGATTGTCACGTTCGGTTTGCAGGTCGGCCACGCTTTGCGTGTCCAATCCGCTTTGTTCCGCGGGCAGCGAATGTTCAGCAGTTCGGGAGGTCTCACTCAGCGAAATTTGACGCGGATCGATGTTGACTCCTGACTGCTGTGTCTTCATCGATTCGACTCGCGATCTTGGGGCTGACGGCAGAGTGGTTACACCTCCCCGCTCAATGTGCGTCTCTGCAATGTAGCAGTCCAGACCCGAGATGCATCCCCAATCTTCCCCAACGGCGGCGAAATCGAGCGTCGCAAGTCAGCTCCCCGATCGCCTTCGACGATTTAGGGAAATTGTGCGGGCATAAAGCTGAATGTATTGGTCTGCACTTTTCCTCCACGTCCAATCCTGCGACATCCCAAATTCGACAAGATTTTTCCATTTTTCGGGAGAGTGATATCGAAGCTGCAGAGCCCGGTTGATCGCGTGGTCAAGCGCACCGGCACTGCTGTCATTCAAATGGAATCCTGTTGCAAGGTTTGCCGCGACGTTCTCCGGAGTCGCATCGACGATTGTGTCCGCTAAGCCGCCAGTCTTGGTCACAACGCATGGAGTCCCGTAGCGAAGGCTATAGAGTTGGTTCAGCCCGCAGGGTTCGTAATGGCTGGGCATGATGAACATGTCGCTCGATGCCTCGATGCGATGAGCCAATGCATCGCTGAAGCCGATGTAAGCAGCCAGTTGTTCCGGATGTTGCTCGGTCAACTCGCGCAGTTGCGTCTCAATTTTGGGATCGCCGCTGCCCAGCACGACCCACTGCGTTGGGCGTGATTCGGCGAGGTGTTGTTTCAAGACTGGAAGGATCAGGTCCCAACCTTTTTGATCGGCTAAGCGACCGATCAATCCCAGCAACGGAACGTCGGGATCCTGTGGCAAACCCACTTCGGCTTGCAACGCGAGTTTGTTGTCGATCTTCGCGTCGGCCCAATCCGCCACGCTGTAATTGCGTTTGAGGTGTGGATCGGTTTCGGGATTCCAAATGTTTGTGTCGATTCCGTTGATGATTCCCGCGACAGGTTGCGGGATGCCTTGCAGGATCGAATCCAGACCGCAGCCGTATTGTGGCGTTTGAATCTCCAGGGCGTACGTGGGGCTGACCGTCGACACAACGTCGGAGGTCACGACGCCGGTTTTCAAAAAGTTCAGCTGGTTGTAGTACTCGAATGACTCCGGTCGGAAATGATCCCAGCTCAAACCAGTCCACGGGAACGCATCGAAACCAAAGTTGCCTTGATACGCCATGTTGTGAATCGATAGCATCGTCGCAATCGGCTGAGTCTTTGCCACGTTGTCAGATGCCGCTCGCAACAGCGCCGGTACCAGCGCTGATTGCCAGTCGTTGCAGTGCACCAAATCAACCGGATATCCCAGTCGAGTCATCGCGATGATCGCGGCGCGACAGTAGAAGATGAATCGTTCGGCGTTGTCGTGGTAATCTCCGTTGGCGTCGCCGTAGAGCGAGGGACGCCGAAAGTATTGCGGTTGATCGATGAAATAAACCGGGACCTCGGCCGAGTCCTCCGGATCGTTGGGATCTTTCGGCAGATGGCTTTTCAACAAGCGGCAACCGATCAGCTTTTGATCCGACATCGGAACGGCGAAGCTGATATCGGTCGTCTCGATCGGTTGCAACGATCGTTCGATCGAAGAAAAGGCGGGCATGACGACCGCACAGCGATGCCCTTGAGCGGCGACAACTTTGGGCAGCGTGCCACAGACGTCGGCGAGACCACCGGTTTTGGCGAATGGAACGGCTTCGGTCGTCAGGTAGACGATATTCAAGGCAACGGTGGGGTTCTACAAGGTTGCGAATCAGGAAAATGACGAGACTAAGGACATTCGTCGAAAAGGCATCCGGTGTCGACGTGCCAGACAGAATAAACTAGGTCAAAGTTCTATGTGATGCCGGTTGATCCGGTCTGTTGTTACTTCTTCTCGTCGCCATGCCGCTGCAACTTGTCGATTTTTGGAAACGGATGGTCCAAAGCGGACTGGCCGACGCCTCCGACCCACCAATCTGGGCCGCCGATTTCGCGAACGATCACGGGGGCAAACCGCCTTCGGACGCCGCGTCTCTCGCCTCTTGGCTGGTCAAAACCGGCCGAGTTAAAAAATACCCTATTTCGAGAGTGCTGCAGCACACCACGTGGGAAGCGGATTTTCCCAACACGCCACTTCTGCGAATTCCTCCGCTGACCCTGGTTGCGGCTGACAAATCGGCTCCGTTTCCCTTTTCGGATTGGCAAACCGTGGTTTGCGACCCGGCGCAATCCGGTGAAAAGCCGGTTGCTGGGTGGTTGCGACAAATCAATCCGGCCGGATTGCCCGCCGAAGCCGCCGCGAATTTGAGGGCTCATGCCGAACTATCGCATCCATCGTTGCAACCCATCGAGATCGTGCCGGTTCGGAATGGACCATTGGGCGAACCCATCGGCAGCCGCCATGATTTCGCGGGCGTGTTCACCCCGTTGGCTTCGGGACGATGCTTGGATCCGCCGACCCAGTCTCGATCGGTCTCGCAAACCGTCGACGTGCTGAATCCGATCTGCGATGCGGTCGCCGCCATGCACGCGAAGAAAATGGTGCACGGCGAAATCCATCACGATCGAATCTGGACCAACGATTCGGGTCAATGGACTTTGTTGCGAGATCCATTCGCGTCGATGCAGAGCGTTGTCGGCAAAGACGGAAAGTCCAAACGCGAAACATGGCTTGAGTCATCACCTGATTGCCAATCGTCTTGGTCGCCCGAACGTTTGGCTGGTTCGAAGAGCCACGAACTGACGGTCGCCGACGACATCTTTGCGATCGGATGTTTGGGGTTTGAGCTGCGGTTCGGACGTCCTGCTTTCGCCGACGAATCTCGAGCGGGATTGCCTTCGGAACTGACATCGGCGGTCGAGCAGGGCGCGACGGGCGATCCGTTGTGCCGAGTCTTGGCAGCGGCACTGGCGACGGATCCCAACGCCCGCTTCGCGAGCGTCGAGCAATTCGCACAAGCTTTGAACGTGGCGGCAACGGCAACCCCGGCGGAACCCGAGACGAAGAACCCGACATCTACAAAACAACCGTCGGCGGCAGAAAAACTGGCGACTGAAAAGCGAACAGCTGAGAAGACGCCGATGGTGAAGAAGTCGGCTGAGAAGAAGCCGATCAAGAAAAAAGTGGAACAGACGACTTCACCGGCGAAGCCCAAACCGACCCCAGAGAAGACGCCGGTCGCCAAGCCATCTCGCCCGGCGGAATCAAGCTCGGCGGAATCAAGCTCGGAGACTTCGACCAAAGAGGTTGAAAACAAGAAGGTCGAGAAGACACCCGATACGAAAGGTCTTGCGAAAACAAAGCTGGCTCCCGTCGCGGAAGCTGCCGAGGAGCCGAAGCCAAAACAAGCCGATACGCCCAAGCCTGAAACTTCGACGGTCGTCGCTTCTGTTGAAGAAGGCTCCGAAGCAGATGCGACTCAGCCCGTCGTGGCAAAGTCGGAAGCGTCTGAGTCGTCTACTCCGGTCGCCGTGATCAACGAGACGACCGAAGCTGACGAATCGACGGCCACATCCGAATCGATTGAAACGGAATCGAAATCTGAGGAATCAACGCAGAGCGTTGCCGCTGTTGTTCCGGCTCGACGTCGACGAAGACGTCGCAACCGGAAAGCTTGGTACGGGATCTATGCGTTGTGCATTCCCCTTTTGGTTTTGGTCGCGATGCTTGCAACCCGAGACAAAACTCCGCGTGAAGTTACCAAGCGAGTTCGGCCGGCGGTTCCAAAATTCATTCCTCGTGTTTCCAGTGACACGAACCAACCAACGACGCCAGTTCGCTCTCCCGCTCGCCGACCCGATCCGCCTGCAACCGGCATCCAAGTCGTCGACAACGAGCAAATGCTTTGGGCTCCGCCAGACCTGCGGGCCGACGGTGAACAAGTCAGTCGAGCCACCGGATTGTTGCCGCCCGGCCCCGCCGCGGTGGTCACGATGGATTGGCAACGACTGCAACAAATCGGGTTGCTGGATATGTTCGGCCCCGAAACTCAAGGTTGGTTGGATGCGCTGAACCAATGGTCGGGCGTTCCCAGCGAAACAATTTCTCACGTTGCGTTGGCTTGGTTTCCTGGACAAGAAGGTGTCCCAGAGGTCGCCGCCGCGATTCGTTTGAACGAACCAAAGTCTTTGGAAACGTTGCTGGATACCTGGGACGTCTCTTCCGCACGCGGACCCGGTGGTGAGACCATCTATGCCGGTGATACTCGTGATGCGCTGGCGTATTTCCCGATGACGCAAGGACGTCCCGCGGAGGCTGCCGACGATCTGGTCGATGCGTTCGCGGTCGGTTCCATCGCTCGCATTGGTGAGGTCGCCGAGATGGGCGGGGCACCAGTTGTGCTGCCGCGGTTATTGGAAGAACTTTGGCAATCCGCTCGCCCCAATGATGCGATCGCGTTTCTGACCCAGCCCAATTTCTTGGTCAGCGATGCGAGACGTTGGATGGACGCGACTTCGCCGGAGTTGATTCCATGGATCCGCCAAAACCTACTCGCCGATTGTGGCGGTATGTTGGTTCGAGTGGCATCGACATCCGACGATTCGTCCGGCGAGACATCACCCGGTACAGCTGGATCGTATGTCGAAGTTCGATTGGCTGCGGCCCCGGGCGTTGATCCAACCGCGTTGGCGACACCACTTCGTGAACAACTCGACAATGCACCTCGTTGGGCAGAAGACTTCTTGGTGACGCGAGACATTGACCCGTCGTGGCGTTTGCTCGCCGCGAGGCTTCCGTCGATGTGGGCGTTTGCGGAAGAAAATGTCCGCACCGGTCGCGTGGACCGCAAACTCGTCTGGAACGCCTACCTGCCGCCGATGGCTTTGCCGCAATTGACCCTGGCAACTCTGCTGGCAAACAACACGACGACTGAGCCCGTCTCGGAGACGATGGCGACCAACCAAACCAAGTTGTCGATCGATGAAATGCTGGACCGGAAGATGTCGGTCAGCTTTGACCAAGAGTCGTTGCAGTTCGCGGTCGACACGATCGCCGAAGAGTTCAATCGTGACCTGCCTGCGAACAATCAATTGCCACCGATTCAAATCATTGGCGGTGACCTGCAAAAGATGGGGATCACGCAGAACCAGCAGATCCGCGACTTTGCGAAAAACGATGTTCCGTTGCGAACCGTGTTGACGGATTTGGTTCTGGGAGCCAACCCGGACCGGACCGCGACGGGACCGGCCGATCCCAAGCAGGCTTTGGTGTGGGTGGTGAAACCGGACAAGTCCGCGATCTTGATCACGACACGTTTGGCATCCGACGGCCAGTACGAATTGCCATCTGAGTTTGTCTCTCAAGCGAGTCCATGACCGCCTTCGCCGCATCCACTCGAGCAGGGTGAAGCTCACGTCACTCAAGGCCGGCAGGCGTTTTTTGGCCGGGGCGCACAGGTTTTTCGACTTTATCCGTGAACTTCAAACTTTTTGTGTAAAGGGATCGCTGCCAGCGGTACCAACACAAATAGAGAGACTTCGTACGGATCCCCTGAGCGAGAGCTACTGGTGCAAGAAGAGGATGCCAAATCGCTATTCATTGATTGGCTGGAGAGGCACAAAGCTTCAGTCATTCAGGTAGCGCGTGCTTACACGCGTGGCAGCGAGGAAAGCCAGGATCTCGCTCAAGAAATCTTGCTTCAGGCATGGCATTCGTTGCCTCGTTTTCAGGGGCAAGCCAGTCCGGCAACATGGTTTTATCGCGTCGCACTGCATACCGCGATGAATTGGCGACGCAACGATCAACGTCGAAGGACGTGTCAGCAACCATTGCTCGAAGTGCAAACCATTCCATCTGAATCAATCGATTCCAGCCAACACGCTGAGCAGCGTGAAACGCTGGAGCAACTGTACAAGGCCATTCATCAGTTGCCGAAATCCGATGTCGCGTTGGTGCTGCTGTACTTGGACGAATTGTCCTACCGCGAAATGGCCGGCGTGCTGGGGATATCTGAGAGCAATGTCGGAGTGAGACTCGGTCGTGCAAAGAAAGCACTCGCCGAATTGCTGAACGTCGAAGTCGCGGAGGCCCAGCACCATGAATCTTGATAAGTTTCAAAAAGCCTGGAAGGCCGATGCATCGGAGTTGAAAGTGACATTCGATGGCGAGTTGCTGTCGCAGCAGGTCCAGCAGTCGCATGACCAATTTCGCACCATGATCTTCTGGCGAGATGTGCGTGAAGTCAGCGTGTCACTGCTGATGATTCCGATCTGGTTGGCCATGGGCATCGGCATGTCGTTGCCTTGGTCGTGGTGGTTGACTGTGCCGGTGTTGCTTTGGATCGCTGGCTTCATGCTGATTGATCGCAAGCTGCATCCCAAGGCGGCAAGTGATCCTGGTCAGCCACTTTTGTTTTATGCGAAAGAATCGCTGACGCAGGTCGAACATCAAATTTGGTTGTTACGGAACATCTTCTGGTGGTACCTGCTGCCGTTCACCATTTCGCTGATGGCTTTCTTCATCAATGTCGCATGGAACACCACGGGGACTTGGTGGGGATGCATCCTTGTGACGACACCGTTCGGGGTGTTTCTTTTTTATCTCTACCGCAAGATTTATCGACTCAATCAAAAAGCGGTCGATGAGCAGCTTCAGCCGCGGCAAGAACACTTGCAGAGGATCGTGGCAAACCTGGAAAGTGATGATGCAAGCGACGGCGGCGAGGTCGATGACCTGGTCGAGCTGGTCTCGTCGCTTGTTGTGAACGAACAAACGTCAGGGGACATTCCTGGCGGGCAAGATTGGGGCTCTTGGTCCGAAAATTGGAACCGGATCGTGCCCTCGTGGTGGATGGCAGCGATGATTTTGGTGCCAACTTTGGTGGGAGGGTACTGCGGATATCGGTTTAGTTTTTCGCAAGCCGGTCCGGTGTTCTTTCAGGCGGTCGTCGCCGCTGTCATTCCGTTCGAAATCATGTTCTTCGGACGTTGGTACCTCATCTCCAAACGCTCCAACGAGAAACCACCGACGGATTCGGTTGCAAAGCAGATTGGTGCTCCGGCGATCTTGGTGCTGATCCTGATCTTCGTGATTTCCACCCTGGCTGTCGCGGCTGTCTTCTCTTTTGTCGGGCATGCGCGATCGGGAGGATCGTCTGATACGGAATCCGTCGTGGTGGCTGATTCTCCCGTGAACGCAGGCACGTACGCCAAGGTGGCTCCGTTTTCAGACGTGCGTTGGGATGGCGATCTGCCAACGATTCGTCTGACGGATGGTTGGGCTCAGCTCAAATCAATCGATGGAATCCCAATTGAAGAAGTTATGTCATTCGCCAACGAGCAATATGGATCGACAGCACGCAAACGCTTCACCGAAGACTTCGTGGAGGTGGTTTCAAAGATGGGGCACGATCTGGATTGGGAAGTGGAGCTGGAACTTCAATTCCCAGACGGCGAAGTCAAAACGGTGCGAGAACAAATGACCTTGGTCTATCAACGATTGGCCGCCTTCAATCTTCAAATCCGGACTCAATACAACCTTTCACAAGAAGAGCCCGACGCCACGGAATAGCGTCATGGCAGTCGGGCAGCAGCGATGAGTCTGCTAAGCAGTTACGCAGGTGTCATCGGGCAAGTGAGCCGTTTGGCGTTCGCCACGGTTCCCACGCAAAACCGGGGCTGACGCTGGGCTGCGAAATATTTGGTGTGACGGAACGCATTCGTTTGCGCAAGTTTTCATCCCGGTAGGGATTTCAGATGGTAGCCGTCGGTAAGCGATCTCGCCACCGACGGACCTGTAGCCCACGCCGCCACTCTCCATCCCGCCG
>TARA_R110002073_G_scaffold334200_1_pt1 | contig 10415 bp, 12 predicted proteins | sample TARA_R110002073 | Tara Oceans TARA_R110002073 (sample SAMEA4397174) | marine metagenome | biome: Polar Biome; feature: [DCM] deep chlorophyll maximum layer (ENVO:01000326); material: water (ENVO:00002006), including particulate matter (ENVO:01000060) such as... | depth 40 m
TTAGGCTTCGCATACGACATTACAACCACTGATATTACCAATGTAAACGACAATGGATCATTAGAGTTTATATTAAAGTATCAGTTTTAGAGAAATAAGAAAACCGCTCTGTTACTGAATCAAGTTCAGCACAAGGAGCGGTTTATTTATTTTAATTCTTTTGTAAAGGACTTATAATTTTTACATCGCTAAAAGAGATAGCTCCACGAATGACACCATCGATTGTAGTTTTGAGAGCATCAATCAACTGCATTTTTAATTGCGATTTATGATAAATTAAACTAACCTCTCTAGCAGGTGGAGGAGTTGTAAACTCACGTAGGTATTTTTTATCGTTTTCATTTAAATCCAAAGTATGGAGGTAGGGAAGAAGTGTCATTCCTAAGCCTTCTTTTGAAAGCTTTATTAAGGTATCAAAACTCCCGCTTTCTAATTGAAATCCTTTTTTATTATCTGTTTTATAGGTTCTACATAAATTAATAACACTGTCTTTAAAGCAATGACCGTCTTCCAATAAAAGGATATCATCCATTTCTAATTCATTTGAATTAATTTGCTTATTGTTAAACAATCTATGACCTTCCGGAATCAACCCTACAAAAGGTTCATAGTATAGAGGTCTTTCTTTAATAGCTTCATTTTCTAATGGTGTGGCTGCTAGGCCAGCGTCAATATGACCATCCATAAGTTTACGTATGATTTCTTCAGTAGTTAACTCTTCAATAATCAGTTTTACTTTTGGATATTTATTGGTGAAATTGTTTAAGAACATGGGTAAAAGTGTAGGCATTACTGTTGGAATAATACCTAGTTTAAATTCACCACCAATATATCCTTTATGTTGATGAACGATATCAGTAATTCTATTACTCTCATTTACAATTATTTTTGCTTGCTCAACAACTTTCTCGCCCACATCGGTTAATTCAATCGGTTTTTTTGAGCGATTAAAAATCAGAACACCTAACTGATCTTCAAGTTTTTGAATTTGCATACTAAGTGTTGGTTGTGTAACAAAACTATGCTCAGCTGCAACAGTAAAGTTTTGATATTCTGCAACGGAGAGGACATATTTTAATTGAGTAATCGTCATGTATAAAAAATTTTGATAAAGATATTAAAAACTATCAATATTAATTATAATTTACTTTAAAATAGTAGAAATATTTTTTTAACTAAAAAGTATAAAGAGTTAGTTAAAAAAGTTTTGGAGTTTTATAAATTCCAGAATTCTCTTTTCTTATTTAGCTCTTCCTCTTGTTTTGCATATTCTTCAGGTGTAATTACCTTTAAAAAAGAAGGATGTTGCTCTATGGCGTATTCAATTTTTGTAATGATGTCTTTAATATCGTCTTTATCGTAATCAATTTTTAAAGGCTCTTTAATAACCATAGATTGTAGCACATTTCTTTTTTTAATCATCAGTCCTTTTTTATCAAAAGAACGTCTAAATCCATCAATAACTATTGGAATTACAGTTGGTTTGTATGTTTTAATAATATGTGCGGTTCCTCTTCTAATTGGTTTGAATGGAGTAGTGGTACCTTGTGGAAAGGTAATTACCCATCCATCATCTAATGCTTTTCCAATATTAGAGATATCGGACATTTTTACTTGTCTATTAACATTTTGACCTGCACTTCTCCATGTTCTGTCTATAGATATTGAACCGGTATAAGCAAATACTTTGGGTAAAAATCCAGAACGCATTGTTTCACCTGCGGCAACGTAATATATATTCAACTTTGGGTTCCATATATATCCAACGTTTTTAATAGTATCATCTCTACCTTTTAAAGCAGCGTTGAAAACATGCAGCATAGCGGCAACGTCAGCAAAGTACGTTTGATGATTGGAAACAAATAAAACATTATTTTCTGGTAGTTTTCGTAAAATCTCAGAGCCTTCAATTTGTAAGCTATTGAAATTTCGATATCTACCATGCGATATAATTCCAAGAATCCTAATCAGCCATTTTTTTATAAACAAAATATGTCCGAATGGATTCCTTTTAAATAAGGGCATTCACTAGGTTTTTAATAGTCGTCTGCTAAAATACAAAAGTATTATGAAGCAACTATAATTTTAGCATTTCTTTGATTTCACTTAGCATCATTCCTGTTGCTCCCCAAACAATATAATTGTTTAGTTTAAAACAAGGTACGGAGATATTGTCCATATAAGAAGTATTCATTATAATACTATCTAAATTTGTGTCGTCCAGTAAATCTGAGACCAAAACTTCAATTGTAGTCTGTACTTCTTCATTGATAGAAAATGAAGGTCTGTACTTAGTGTAACCAATAAAAGGGGTTGCTAAAAAATTACTTGGAGGTATATAAACATCTGTAATTTCTCTAACAATCTTAATATCTTGATGGTTTACTCCAACTTCTTCGTACGTTTCTCTTAAGGCAGTCTCTGAAAGATTTAAATCATTCTTTTCAATTTTTCCTCCAGGAAAACTTATTTGAGCAGAATGCGTTCCTTTATAACTAGCTCTTTGTGTTAAAAGAAATGTAGCTTTATTTTCGCTATTAGGATAAAACAAGGCAAGTACTGCCGCTTTCTTAGGATTGTTTGATCTTATTTTTTCAGCATCATACCCTAGTCGTAATTTAGGAGCTAATTTAAATTGAGCATCCAAACCACCTAAAGGAATCGATTTTAACTGATCGATTTTGCTTAAAAAATTTTCAAATTTCATTTCTAACTTTCCTTTTTAAATAGAAAACCGAACCCTAATCGGCTTAAAAACTTCTTTTCAAAATTCCAAAAAAACGAGAATTGACCAAATACAAACCCAACAATAGGAAGTGTAAGTTGATAAATAGGGAAAATTAATAAAATTCGCAAGGGCCAGTATATCCAACCACTTATTGAGCCTTTTGTAATTCCTATAAAATTGGTTACAGGTTCTGCTACCCATGCAGCAAATGAACCATTAATAGCAAAAACAATAAAAATTAAAATGATTTGAATATTTGAGGTAATTCCCCAACGTTCTTTAAGTTTTTCCATGAAAAAAAGTCTTATGCAAAAGTAAAATATTGCTCATCGATAAAGAAATGAATTAAGCTAAGATTTCCGTTAATTTTTTATGCAGATTTTTTATACCTTTCAGGAATTAAAATTTAAAACACATAGATGAGAAAATTAGCACTGCATTGGAAGATAATTTTAGGGATGGTTTTAGGAGTTCTGTTTGCTCTTTTACTTTCTAATTTTGAATGGGGAAGTAAATTTGTTACAGATTGGATAAAGCCATTTGGAACAATATTCATCAATTCTTTAAAGCTGATTGCTGTTCCTTTGATTCTGGCTTCTTTAATAAAAGGAGTTTCAGATTTGAAAGATATTTCTAAACTTTCCAAAATGGGAGGTAGAACAATAGTTACTTATATTTTAACTACACTAATAGCTGTGTCTATTGGTTTAGTTATTGTGAACGTAATACAACCAGGAAAATCTATTAGTGAAAAGACAAGAACTGAACTAGTTGATAGTTATAAAGTAGATGCAGAATCTAAGATTGCTGATGCTGAAAAACAAAAGAATTCAGGGCCATTACAAGCATTAGAAGATCTAGTGCCTAGCAATATATTTAATGCTGCTAGCGATAATGGAAATATGTTGCAGGTAATTTTCTTTGCTATTTTCTTTGGAATTGGTATGATTTTAATTCCTGAAGAAAAATCAAAACCGGTAAAGAAATTTTTTGATGCATTTAACGAAGTCATATTAAAATTAATAGATTTAATTATGTTAGCTGCGCCTTATGGAGTATTTGCTTTATTGGCAGCCCTAGTAGTAGAGTCTCCAAGTGCAGATTTGTTTAAAGCCTTGGCTTGGTATGCATTCTGTGTGATTCTTGGGTTGGCATTAATGATTGCTGTATATGTCTTAATCGTTTGGGTTTTTACAAAAAGATCACCTTCATTTTTCTTAAAAGGAATTGCTCCTGCTCAATTGTTGGCATTCTCTACAAGTTCGAGTGCTGCAACCTTACCTGTTACTATGGAACGTGTTGAAGAACACTTAGGAGTTGAAGAAGAAGTAACAAGTTTTGTTTTACCAATTGGTGCTACTATTAATATGGATGGAACTAGTTTATACCAAGCAGTTGCTGCTGTTTTTATTGCACAAGCATTTGGAATGGATTTAAGTTTTGGTGTTCAGTTAGGAATTATAGCTACAGCTACTTTGGCATCTATAGGAAGTGCTGCGGTACCTGGTGCAGGGATGGTAATGTTAGTTATTGTGCTTGCTCAGGCTGGTATTCCAGAAGCAGGATTGGCTCTTATTTTTGCTATTGATAGACCTTTAGATATGTGTAGAACCATGGTGAATGTAACTGGAGATGCGGCTGTTTCTATGATGGTAGCTAAGTCGGTTGGTAAATTAGGTGATCCTAAACCAAAAGAATGGGATGACCATTATGGTGAAAAAAAAGGATCTTAAAAATATAAAAAATGAATGTTTGTTTCTTAATGTACCCGTGGGAGGATATTAAATCTCCTGAAAATGATACCTCATTAACGCTGATTCATGAATGTGCTAAAAGAGGACATGGTGTGGTGATTTGCACACCCTCTAACCTTACAATACGTAATAGTGTAACTAGTGCTTTTTGTACAATTTTAGAAAGGCATGAGAAGGTTCCTGGAAATATTAAATCTTTTTACAAGAAGACAACTACTAGAGAAGAAATGCTTCCTATGGCTGGTTTTGATGTTATCTTTATGAGAGCAGAGCCACCTTTAGATCCATTAATGTTGAATTTCTTAGATTCAATTAAAGACGATGTATTTATTATTAATTCTGTTAGAGGCTTAAGAGAAGCAAATAATAAATTGTACACAGCTGCTTTTGAAGATCCAGATAATGAGATTATTCCTGTAACTCATGTGTCTAAAAATAAAAATTATTTGGTTCAAATGATAGAAGAGTCTCCATCTGATAAAATGATTTTAAAACCATTGGATGGCTTTGGAGGATCTGGAGTTATTCTGATTGAAAAATCAGCGATGGGTAATATTAATTCATTATTAGACTTTTATATTCATAAGAAAGATGGAACGTCAGATTATGTAATTCTTCAAGAATATATTGAAGGTGCTGAAAAAGGTGATGTCCGAATTTTGATTTTAAATGGAATTCCTATTGGAGCAATGAAAAGAGTTCCAGGAGACAAAGATCATCGTTCAAACGTTTCTGCTGGAGGAACTGTAGAGAAACATAGATTGACGTCACAAGAAAAATTATTGTGTAAGAAAATTGGACCAAGGTTGGTAAAAGACGGATTATACTTTGTCGGAATCGATGTCATTGGTGGAAAATTAGTTGAAGTGAATGTAATGAGTCCTGGTGGAATCACATACATGAATAAAGTCTACAAAACTAAAATTCAAGAGAAGGTGGTCGATTTTATGGAAAGCAAAGTATTAGAAAGAAATGCTGCCTTTAAACGCAAGACAGACTTGAAACGAATGGTTGACGAAGCTTAATGTTAAAAGTACCTGATGTTATAGTAGAAACGGATTGGTTGTATGAACATAGAAACCATCCTGATTTAATAATACTTGATGCTACAATTAAAAAAGTAACAAGTAATGAATCTGCTAAAATTAATAAAGGATACATTCCAAGATCAATATTTTTTGATTTAAAAAATACATTTAGCGATCAGGAGAGCATCCTTCCTAATACCATTTTGTCATTTTCTAAATTTGAAGAAGAAGCTCAAAAATTAGGAATTAATAAAGATAGTTGTATTGTTGTTTATGACGACTTAGGAATCTATTCTAGTCCAAGAGTCTTTTGGTTGTTTAGAACAATGGGACTAAATAATATAGCCGTGCTAAATGGCGGATTAACTGCTTGGATTGAAGATGAACATCTTTTAGTGGAAGAAAGAGATCAAGTTGAAACAAAAGGAGATTTTAAAACAAACTACACTCCAGAGTTCTTTTCTTCGGTGTCAGATGTGAGAAATGCTTTGTCTAAAAACGAGATATCAATTATAGATGCTAGAAGAGAGGATCGATTTTCAGGATTAGTTGATGAACCAAGAAAGGGATTGCGTTCAGGACATATTCCTAGTTCATTAAATATTCCATACACTAAAGTTTTAAGAAAAGGAAAATTAGCATCAAAAGATACTCTTGAAAAAGTATTTAAGGTTAAAGAAGAGCATAAAAAGAAAATTATTTTTTCATGCGGATCAGGAATAACAGCATGTGTTCTTGCATTGGCAACTGAGTACATAGGAAGTAAAAACTATTCAGTGTATGATGGTTCTTGGACCGAATGGGGAAGCGATATAAATTTACCAATTGAAAAGTAATTTATGATGTTAAAGTTATCTATCAATCAAATTATTGAGAAAATTGAAAATGAAGAAACGTTCTGTGCAGTTTCTGACGATTATTCGTTTACAATTAAAATAGATGAATACATACATTATGCTTGTGGAGCAGTGCACGATGGTCATCAATTTAGAAAAGAATTGTGGGACAATTGTGTTCATACGGAATATGAACGTTGGTTTGAAGAAGATCCTGCTACCAAACAAATGGTTCAATCGAATCCTATTGTGATTGCAGGAATGGATTCTAGATTTGAATATGATTTAAATAGAGCGCCAGAATCAGCCATTTATGAAGATGCCTGGGGAAAACAACTCTGGCATTCTTCTTTATCAGATGAAGAGAGAGGGAAAAGCTTATTAAAGCATCATAATTTTTACAAAGTAGTATATGCATTAATCAATAAGCTAGAAGAAAAGTTTGGTGTTTGTATTGTCTATGATATGCATAGCTATAATTGGAGAAGATGGGATAGAGAAGTGCCTACTTGGAATTTAGGGACTACAAATATTGATCAACAAAGATTTGAAGACGAAATTGAATCATGGAGAGCTACTTTAGAAAAAATGCCTTTGCCAAACGGAATTAAATCGACTTCAAAAATTAACGATGCTTTTCTAGGAAATGGATATTTCTTAAAATACATTACACAAAATTTCAATAACACATTGGTCTTGGCTACAGAAATATCAAAAGTATATTGTGATGAGCTAGAATACATCATGTTTCCAGAAGTGGTTGAAGCTGTAGAATCATACCTGAAAACTGAATTAAAAAAACACGCAGAATCTTTTTATAAAGCGCATAAATTGTAAATTTGTGTCTCTTTTTTAGATCTTGAATAATGATGAATGACGCTTCTGTAAAAAATAAAACACTTTTTGAAATTGACAATCAAATAGATGAGCTGGTAAAATCAATTGAGCTTTTAAACTATGTCAATCCAATCAATATAGAATCTGAAAAAGAAAAATTCTTTGCGTCTAAATACTTGACAGATCCTACATTTCAATACCCAAAAAGAGATTTTGATAAATTCAATTTGCACAAAGAGTTCTTTAAACTTTCTGTAAGTAAAATTGAAGACGAAACCTTACGAGATTTCTATGAGGATACTATTTATTTTTATTCAGGTTTAATTCAATGTATAGAGACAATAGGCAAAGGAAAAAGATTTTATTACAACAGTTTGCGTTCTTTTGGAACTCCAACGGAGCAAGATGTAGAAAATGCAAAATTCATTCTTCATTTTGAAAGTGAAAATGTAGGTTCTGAAATGTTTCAACCAAAATATACAGCCATAGAAGCTGCTTCCTATTTTAGAGAGTATTCTAAAAAATACGATTTCACGTATGAGATAAAGAACTCATCAACAATGGGAGCCATTGCCATGGTTTCTAACAGTATTAAAGCATTGATTTTAAATGAAAACCATGTATTCTCCGATAATGAAATAAATGTCTTAACCAATCATGAAATTGGGGTTCATATGGTCACTACCATGAATGGGGTATTGCATCCTTTAAAAATCTTTTCACATGGTTTTCCAAACAACGAAGAAACCCAAGAAGGCTTAGCTGTTTACAGTGAATACATGTCTGGAAATTTGACTGTAAAACGATTAAAAGAATTGGCATACCGAGTGTTAGCGGTAGATAGTTTAGCAAAAGGATATTCTTTCTCTAAGACATTTAGATTACTACACAATTCTTATGATCTTGAGAGGCAGCAAGCATTTTATATTGCAGTACGTGCACATAGAGGAGGAGGTTTTACAAAAGATTACTTGTATCTATCGGGTCTAAAAAAGATATATGATTACCACCAACAAGGCAAAGATTTAAGTTTGTTGCTAACCGGGAAGGTTTCTTTAGAGTTTGTAGATGATATTCAATATATGATAGACAAGAAGTATGCAATCAAGTCAAAGCATGTTACAGATTCTTTTGCTGTCAATAACAACACCAACAAAACCGTAGATTTTATTTTAGAGAATTTGAAGTAGTTCCTTAAAATCTTCAATCACCAAATTAGCATTTTCCAAAGTTTGATCGGCAGCTAAAGGGTTTCTATACCCTACAACAAAAATTCCAGCATCGTTTGCAGCTTTTACACCATTGTCAGAGTCTTCAATAACAATACAATGTTCTCTTGACGTATTCCCTAGAATTGCAGCTTTTTCAAAAATCTCAGGGTGAGGTTTCGATTGAACTAAATCGGCACCGCTAATTTTTGCGGTAAAATAGCCGTTTAAATTAAAACGATTAAAAACCCTGTCAATATTTACCATTGCAGAGGAAGAAGCTAAAACAAGCGTTAATCCCTTATTATAAAAATGCTTTATGAGATCTTCAACTCCATTCACTAGATGCAAAGTTGGATCGTTTTCAAAGAAATCGACATAACGCCTTCTTTTGTTTAAGACTAGCTCTTCAGGTATTTCATCCAAATTAAAATGAGCAATCAATTTTTGAAAAGTATTAATAGTAGAAGAGCCCGTTAGTGTTTTGTACAATTCATCTGAAACATGAACTCCAACAGAATTAAAAGTTTCATAATATGCTTTTTTATGTAATTCTTCAGAATCTATGATAACACCATCCATGTCAAAAATTACACATTTTACTTCTTTAGGGAAATTCATTTAGTCTAAAAATTTGGCTTTAAGTTCAGGAGTTGGAATCATACAGCTATCTTTTTTACCATACCATTTGTATCTGTTTCTAGCGATATAATCATAGAAGACATTATTGAATGCATCAGGAAGAATTGTAAAGACCTGCATCGATTTCCAAAAACCAGAAAATTCTTTCATAATCTGTAAAGCAGCAGCAGATTTAACATAGTATGCTTTTCCTGGTTCGAAAAGAATTATCGAATCTGTCATAGAAGTGTCAATTCCTAAATGGCTGATGATTTTTTGGCCAGTTTCAGATTGAATAGCTGCAAATAAAAAAACATTTTTTTTATCATTCTTTATCACTTTGATAACAGAATCATTACAAAGATTGCAGACACCATCAAATAGGATGATTTTTTTATTCTCAGGAAAACTAAAGTTGAAGTCGTTCATAGTATGTTGCAAAAATAAAACTTAAATATTTAAATATTAATGTAACAATTTGATTTTAGAGCCGTCTTATGTGAAGTAGCGATATAATTAGGTTTTTACAGTTTTGATTTAACAAAAAATTAGTAGCCGTTAGCCTAGTGAATATCTACTTTTGTACAAAATTAACCAACGCAAATGATTCGAATAAAAAATCTACATAAATCTTACCCAATAGGAAAAGATTCTCTTCACGTACTTAAGGGAATTGACTTACATATTAAAGAAGGTGAATTTGTTTCTATTATGGGATCTTCAGGTTCTGGTAAATCTACTTTACTTAATATAGTTGGATTACTTGATGAGCATGATGAAGGTGACTATTATTTAAATGGTCAACTTATTAAAAATTTAAATGAGAAGAAAGCAGCAGTTTTAAGAAATAAATTTTTAGGATTTGTTTTTCAATCGTTTAATTTAATTTCTTACAAATCAGCCTTAGAGAATGTTTCATTGCCTTTATACTACCAAGGTGTAAGTAGAAAAGAACGTCAGAAAATCGCATTAGATTATTTAGATAAAGTTGGTTTAAAAGATTGGGCAACACATTTACCAAGTGAGTTGTCTGGTGGACAAAAACAACGTGTAGCAATTGCAAGAGCATTGGTTACAAATCCAAAAGTAGTTTTAGCTGATGAACCAACAGGGGCATTAGATTCTACGACTACAGATTCTGTGATGGATCTATTAAAAGATATTAACGACGAAGGAATGACCGTATTTGTAATTACGCATGAAGAAGAAGTTGCAGATCAAACTAAAAGAATCGTTCGTTTAAAAGATGGTATCATTATTAGTGATACAATTAACAAACAAAGAAACCCAGTTAAAACTATCTAATTATGTTTGACATAGATCGTTGGAGGGAAATTTTTCAAAGTATAAATAAAAACAGATTACGTTCAGTAATGTCTGGTTTTACAGTAGCCTTTGCTATT
>TARA_R110002073_G_scaffold135448_4_pt1 | contig 10407 bp, 9 predicted proteins | sample TARA_R110002073 | Tara Oceans TARA_R110002073 (sample SAMEA4397174) | marine metagenome | biome: Polar Biome; feature: [DCM] deep chlorophyll maximum layer (ENVO:01000326); material: water (ENVO:00002006), including particulate matter (ENVO:01000060) such as... | depth 40 m
TAAGGTTTCAATATTATCTGCAGTAAGGAATTTGATGCTTTTCTGTTTTATAAGCAGGGCGCGTTTAATCCTACGGCCTCCCGAAGCCTGCATTCCCCTCCAGTTTTTGAACGAATCCGAAATAAGTGAATAGGTAGGAATTGTAGTAATGGTCTTGTCAAAATTCTGGACTTTTACCGTGGCAAGTGAAATTTCGGTAACATTGCCATCGGCCCCAAATTTTTCAAAGGTTATCCAATCCCCAATGCGGACCATGTCATTGATACTTACCTGAATGCTAGCTACAAGACCCAAAATGGTATCCTTAAATATCAATAATATTACAGCAGAGGCAGCTCCCAAGGCGGTAAAGAAATTCCAAATGCTGATGTCCGTTAATACGGCAAAAAGAGTTAGAATGCCCCCGATCCAGGCGAATATCATAAATACCTGAATATAGCTATCCAAAGGTTTGTCCTTCATATGGGGCAAGGTCTTTAGATAATCCTTAATGCTTCGGAGCAGGCTTCGTATCAATACTAGCACCAAGATTACGGCTAGGATTTCGATTGCCTTCAGTACAAAGCCTTCGGTATTTTCAAAATCGAGGAAGGCCAAGGGAAGATATCGGTACAACAACCATAGGGGTATAATGTGTGCCACATATCTGGGAACCTTATTGAATACTAAAAAATCGTCAAAATTGGTCTTGGATTGTCTAGCGAACCTGACCGATAGGAAACGGAATAGTTTCCAAAGGATATAATCCATTAATAGCGCCCCTAAAATTATTCCTATAAAAAGAATTAAGGCATTTAGGTAGGAGGCCATATTGGCTTCCAGACCAGATTGGATTAGGTAATCGTAAATTAATCGTCTTAAACCGTTGTTCATGACCAGAATGCAATGTTGAATATTTGGCAAAAATAAGGATTGAGGTTCAGTTGTGGCAGGAGATATTAAAAAAGTATGGTTTGTTGACCCTTATTTTATTGTTTGTTTTGAAAATTCGAGAGTAAGAAAAAAGCTGAATTTTATTTGTTTGAAAGTAATAAATTGAATAATGCCTACTTCATTGAATATATGTTATTCTGTTTTTTTGTGCTGAGGCAAAGGGGACTTTATGAAGTCATGAGGATGGATCATAAATATTGCCGCAGGTGTTTTTTAAAATAATCGGCACTATCCGCCGCACTTTGCATAGGATTTGTCTTAAAATTTCCACCTTGTTCCAAATAATAGAACTCCAATCCCGATTTTTTAGGGTCTGGAAGAATTGATCGGTAATCAATGGATCCATTGCCCAATTCTGAATAGTCCCTACTAATTTTATCCATGTCCTTGATATGCCACATTACGTAACGCCCAGGTTGTTTCTCTATTAATTCCTTCGGAGTTAGTGAGGAGGAATGCATTACCCAGTACATATCCATCTGGAGTTTTACCAAAGAAGCATCCGTTTCGTTTATTATGATGTCAAATCCGCTTTGGCCTCCGTAATCTTCAAATTCATAGCCGTGATTGTGATAGGCAAATCCTAGTCCAGCCTCATTGACTTGTTCCCCTATAAGGTTGAGTTTGCGGGACATTAATTTGAAGTTATCCAAAGTCCGCTGTTCCGGAGCAATATAGGGCCAGGTGATATATTTGCTATCAATAGCCTTTGCTGCCAGTATACACTGATCTACATAATGTTTTAAAGCCTCATCGGATTTTTCCAAGTAAGGGGAAAAGCTGTAATGTCCGCTTGTAATGGATAATTGCAGGTCATCCAAAATAGTCTTCAATTCAGAAGGAGTATAGCCATAAATAAGGCCCTTGTCAGCATCAAATCCATAGAATTCGAAGTCCTCATAGCCCATTTCCTTTAAGGCCTTAATGGTGGCAAGGGGATTTTCGGCCATATCGGTACGTACAGAAAACAACTGATAACCCATCTTGTATTTTGGTTGCCCCAATATGGAAAATGAACTTAAGGGCATTAAAGCCGATGCGCTTAGGACTGCTGTTTTACCTATAAAATTTCTCCTGTTCATTTGGCAATTTATTATGTTGAGTTAGGGGTATGGCCTTTAATTAAACTTGAAGTTAGTTAATTTTTACCTACTTATGGTTTCCTTGTTCACAATATTGCCATCAACATCATAATGAATAAACTCAATAATAGGAGTATTCCCTTCCCGATGTATTTTTACGGCCAAAAATCCACCCTTGACCCTTAGGAACTTGTGCTCGGGACGTTTATCGCTCGGATCCCAGCCCTGGGCATGGGAGTCGCTTGATGGGCCTTGGCTAAATTCCATAAGGCCGGTCTCCGGATCAACGGAAACGTATTGCCAATGCCTATCCCCATTGATTACGTACATTTTTTGATCGGAAAGGTATTTACGTAACCAATCGCCCTCTGTTTTAAAGGAAACATTGGAATGATTGTCAATTTTTCCTTTGTCCCTATCCGGACCTACCACTGGGGTGGGCGAGCTTAGTATCTTAAAAGTGGCATCCGAGGCTTCCACCGTTTGTTTAAACCACTCTATCTGCTCCTTCCCCCAAATACTTTTGTCTGCTCCGTCAGGAGCTTTATTGTCACTTCTGTAATCCCTACCTTCTACCATCCATATTTGTAGATCTTTTCCCCACCTAAAGGTTCTATAAGATTTGTCCATGATAGGGGCCTGTTCGTTCCAGATTAACAGGCCATCCTCAAAACTCAGTTCACCAAAAGGGGAGGAGGTGGGCATGGCATCGTCCTTTAACAGATCGTGGTCGTCCTTTTGTAAGTAAAGGGGAGTATTGTTGTAGAAATTGTTCAAAGAGGGCCAGGAATTAATGGCGTGCCATTTATGTCTGGCCAATTCTAAATTATAGGCCATGGGCCCGGCTTTGTCGTAATAAACATAATCTCCCGTTTGGCAGTGAAACAGCGGATTTAGTTTTAGCATATTATCATATATCTTAAAGCCTCTTTCAGGATCGTCATAGGACCAAAAGTATTGACAGGTGGAAGAGGTGAAGAGGACAGGCACCACTTCATTTGCTTTGGGTGCAGTGGTAAACCTTCCCTGTATTTCGGTATTGGGTGTTTCAGATCCTTTTCTTCCCCTAATGGTTACGGTATAGTCCGTATTGGATTTTAGACCGGAAATCTTGTGTTTAAAAGTAAAGTCTTTATACTCCGAAACATATTCCCATGGGGTATTTATCACAGTGTCTTTAGAACGGACCTCAATGCTGATCTGCCCGAAGGTACCCTCCACGGCCCCGTCCATTTGATTTACTGGCATATCATTGTCAAAATCGATAGGGCTTCTAAAGGGAGCCCCTTTCTGTTGATGTTTTATGGGTACCGGCTTTTCGTATCGGCACAATCTGGTCCATAGTATGGCAGAGGAATCGGTTAATTCTCCTATCTTAAAGCCATTGGTAAAGTATACTTGGTCACTATTTTGGGCTTGTGCAGCATACGTCAGAAGAATAAAAGTCCCTAGAAATAGAATAATACGGTTTTTCACGGTGAATGTTTTTTTGATAGTTATCTGTATCTGTACAAACCAAATATATGTTATTTATTCAAACTCCAGTAGCATACAAGAGCCTCCTTGCTTATCCAATATTTGTTGGAGGAATACCGCCCAAAATTTTATATTGCCTAATGTGATGGTTTCATTTTAGATATAAAAATGTCCTGTAGAATGGCCAATTCCTTTTTGTATTTTAAGTCGGTCCTAGAGGCAAAATAGAGGATGTTTTCAGTAGGGGTGTTGCCTTCCCAGACCAATTTAATCTCATTGGAAGCAATGGCATCCTTACAAAGAAAATCGGGAACCAGAGCCAATCCATTTTCATTGCTCAAACATCTGATGATCGAATTTATACTTGGCAAGATGTAATTAGGCTTAAAAGTGGGACGTTTGTTAAAGTTTTTATACCAAAATTTCCTAAAGTGTTCCATTTCATTGGAAGCACTATACCATCTGTGTTGCAAAAGCTCTCGTTCCACTGTCTGTAGGTCCCCTTTTTTTAGCCGATCTTCTATTTTGAAGGTGTCTGTTCGTTTTCCGGCAACCAATACAATACTTTCCTTGGAAAAAGGAGTGTAGTTGACCAAAGTTGTTTTGTTGGTTTGTTTTTTTGGAGTTATTACCAAATCCAATATACCATTGTTCAAGTCTTTTATCAAGTCCATATGGTTTCCAAATTTTGCCACTAGATCGAATTCTAATTTTGGTACTTCTGGCTCTATGATCATTTGAAAGGTTTCAGAACACATGCCAATATGTAATGAAGGATTTTTCTCCTGCGTTGTTTTTTTAAAATGTTGTTCCGCTATCTCCAATACATTAATAGGGTCTATAATGTACTCGTAGAGAAATTTGCCTTCCTCGGTTGGGATCATTTTCCTTGAGGTACGTTCAAAAAGTTTTTTGCCCACGTAGGCTTCCAGGGCATTTAAATGAACACTTACTCCGGGTTGCGAAGCATATAAGGCTACGGAAGCCTTTGTTAAGGTTCCGTTTTCATAGATCTCTTTAAAGGTCCTATACCATTCCAAATTTACCATAACCATTAAAATTTTAATACAAAGGTATAATTTGTATTATTTTTAATATACATGTATTCCTTTTATTTTTACACCATAATTAAAATGGTAAGCATGAAAAAGATATTTATTATTAATGGGGGACACCCATTTGCGCATTCAGGAGGCAGGTTTAATGAGACTTTGTTCAATACAACTATTGCGCACTTCCAATCCTTGGAAGGGTACGCTGTAAAATCTACACAGGTAGGGGACAATTACGATTCCAAAGCGGAAGTGGAAAAGTTTAAATGGGCAGATTTAATTATATACCATACTCCTATTTGGTGGTTTCAATTGCCTTTTGGCTTTAAAAAGTATATTGACGAGGTTTTTACAGACGGACACCAAAATGGTATTTACCACAGTGATGGAAGAAGTAGTAAGAATCCGGCCATTAATTACGGTACCGGTGGACTTTTAAAAGGTAAAAAGTATATTTTAACTACAAGCTGGAATGCACCAAAGGAGGCATTTACCTTGGAAGGGGAGTTCTTTAATGAGACATCCGTAGATGATGGGGTAATGTTTGGATTTCATAGAATGAATGCCTTTGCCGGATTGGAAAGACTTGCGACCCATCACTTTCACGATATGGAGAAAAATGCAGATGTTGAAAAGGAGTTGAAAGATTATAGGGATTTCTTGAGCCAAACGGAGAACAGGTTTATTTTGGAGGATTGTTCTGCTGGGTTAATAAATGCCGGCTAATGTCAAGACAAAATCCTTAGGCTTACACAATAACTATAGCTTTGGTCCACTTCAACCGATAAGGAAATTCCATTAGGATCATATGCAATGACTTGGTCAAACCCATTAAATTTTAGGGAAATGTACTAAAAAGGAACCTCTTGCTTTAATTGCGGGCAAAATAAATATTGAATAATGTTAAAAAAAAGCCATATCTTGAATAAGCAAAAAAAGCTTTAAAATATAGCCAACCATTAACATGCCCATTATGAAATTAAATAGATTTTTTTTAACCGTGGCCACGGTTATTGTAGTGTTTTTATCCACTGATAATGTATTTTGCCAGACTACGGATATCGCGGTTGTGGATAGTACTTCCAAAACAGAAAATAGATTAAAATTCGGTTTAGGGTTTGGCTTGAGCTTTGTTGGGGGTACCAACATTAGTTTAGCACCCAATTTAATATATGAAGTAAGCGATAAGGTGAGTCTCGGTGGTGGAATCCAAGGCAGTTATACCTCTATCAAAGATTTGCAGAATACCACTACTTTCGGGGCGAACATCATAACCCAGTATAGGCCGATCAGACAACTTACGACCTTGTTGGAATTCGCCCAACTCAAGGTAAATACCAAAACAGAAACATCTACAGGAAAAGTTACCGATGATTATTGGGACTCTGCACTCTTCGTTGGTCTAGGTTGGAATATTAACGAAAAAATATCCGTTGGGGCAAAGTACAATCTACTGTACAAGAAAGATGAAAGTGTATATACCAGCCCCATACTTCCGTTTGTAAATATTACTTTTTAGAAGAGCGGTAACTTAGGTAGGCCTTGAAGTTTTAATTGTACAAGCCCAAAAGCTGTCCTATTTACCAATACACCTTGTATAATTATAACACGGCTCCTAAACGGGATCAGCTCATAATATCCCAGATATTAACATTTTTTAAGATTTATTTTAAATCTGAAGTTAAGATAGCATATAAATTGGAAAATCCTGCTGTTTCATTAAAGTACACCTACCAATAAATTTGTAAGTGTATTCTTTAATTACTTCGTTATGAAAAAAATGAATTTTTATCCCAAAACTTGGCAAGTGGTTCCTCTGCTATCCGATAGGTATCTATTGGATTCTGATGGAAAATGTATAAAGGATTTGGTGCTGCGGAATATCTATGCCACGGATATGAAAGTGTCCGAAATGGATTTGAACATTACTAAGTTTTCTGCTATAGATAGTAGAGGACAGGAGCATTTTATTGCAGACTTTCCAGGTCAGGCTTCCATACCTATCAAAGGTATGCATACCGGACTTTTTCTAAAATCCAAAAGCGTCCTTAGCCTGGAACCGGGCTCTTACAGTACGTTCAGATTCTATCTTGCCAAAACTGGGAGTAGAATTATCTATAGTGATAGATATCAAGAACGGGCGGACGGAATTAAGTTTCTGGACTTCGAGATAGTGAACGGACTGGACATTGTAGGGGAGGAGTCGCCGGAAGCCATTCTACGATTCGATTTTGCGCCTTTTAAAACTATGGGTCTTTTCAAGACTATTGCACAGCTTTTTAAAGGCCCTGGTATAATTGCGGGCAAGCTTGCTCACTCATAGGACTATAAATCTATAAAAACCTTTGATTATTGGACAAAACTAATTTCCAGCAATGTTTGGAACTAAATAATAAGGACAATAAAGAATCCTCAAGACAAAACATTTATGTTTTGAGGGTTTTATATTACCATTCACTGCTACAATAGGATAGCTATATATAGCTCAAAGCTATCAATAGCTGATAATTATCATAGTTAAAACACAACAATTCCCGAAATTTGTTCATTGTACTTATCCAAGTCAACAAACTAAAAGGGAAACATGTGGAATGCTATTTTTCTTAGTCTTTATTTGCTTATTGCCTTAATCATTATCATAAGTATCCTTTTGCACGGTGCCAAACCTTCAAAAAGTTTGGCCTGGCTTCTGGCCATTTTTACCATTCCCGTGGGCGGGATGTTCCTTTATCTTCTTTTGGGAAGAAATCGAAGAAAAAATAAGTTGTTGAAATTAAAAAAGAAGGCCTTCTTAAATTTGCCGGAGCCCTTAATGCAGCATATGGCATCCATGAGCGGGAAGTACCAAAAACTCATGACCTTGGTATATCGAAATTCACATTTCCCGCCAACAGACAGTAATGAACTGCAACTATTGAAAGATGGAAAAACGACCTTCGAATCTATCTTCGAATCTTTGGAGAACGCCCAATACCGTATACACCTACAATACTACATTTTTGAAGAAGGGGAACTAACAGAAAGGCTATTGCAGCTTTTTGAGCGTAAAATTACGCAAGGGGTGGAGGTAAGAATGATCTATGACGGTATTGGCAGCTTTTCATTAAGTAAGGTCTATTTAAGAAAATTAACAACTATTGGGGTAGAGGTATATCCTTTTCTGCCTTTCAAGTTCGGGCGTTTTTTTTCGTCCTTAAACTATAGAAATCATAGAAAGATTATTGTGGTAGATGGCAAGGTGGCATTTACCGGAGGAATAAACGTATCGGATAAATACTTGAAAGGCGATCTGGAACTGGGCAATTGGCACGATATGCACCTAAGACTGGAAGGTACGGCGGCAAGTCATTTGGATTTTGTTTTTGCAATGGATTGGTACCTGGTTTGTCAAAAGACCATTGCTGTGCTGCCCTTGGATACGGATAAAGCTGCCATTGATAAAAATAAAGGTAAACTTGTGCAAATCGTTTCCGGGGGACCTGATGACGATTTTCCTTCTTTGGAACAAACCTACTTTACAATAATCAATAAGGCGAAGAATTATCTGTTTATTACCAATCCGTATGTAATTCCTGGACAGGCTGTAATGCAGGCCTTGCAGACCGCTGCACTGGGAGGTGTGGATGTACGTTTGATGGTTTCAGAAAATGCGGATAACAAAATAGTAAGTTGGAGTGTACGGTCTTATTTTGAACCCCTTCTTAAATCCGGGGTGAAGGTCTATTTATTTCCCGACGGATTTTTGCACAGTAAGATCATTGTTAGTGATGATGCTATAGCTACCATAGGCACGGCCAATTTGGATGATAGGAGTTTTGAACAGAATTATGAGGTAAATGCCATTGTTTACGACACCTCTTTTGCCCAGTTATTGAAGGAAGACTTTCTTAAGGATGCATATTCAAGTAGAATGTTGGTCTATGAAGACCATATAAAAAGACCATGGGGAGAAAAGCTAAAGGAAGGTTTTGGAAAATTGTTTAGTCCGTTGCTATGAACTAATGGTTTCAAGGACCAGTTCGTTATTGGACGGTTTACCTTCTTCCCAGCTATTCAGATTTTCAAAGGTAACTTCGGCAATATTGGTCAAGGCCTCTTTGGTAATAAATCCTTGGTGGGGTGTAAGAAGCACATTTGGAAAGGACAATAACTTTATTAATTGGGTGTCTTTGATTCCATCTTTAGAATTGTCCTTAAAGAACGATCCTATTTCCTTTTCATAAACATCTGTGCAGTAACCACCAATTGCTTTTTTTTCCAGGGCATTTATCAAGGCTTTAGTCTCCACTAAGGCCCCTCTTGCCGTATTTATCAAAATAACCCCTGGTTTCATTAGGGCCAATTTTTGTTTGTCTATTAAATAGTAGTTCTCCTGGGAGAGCGGAATGTGAAGGCTTATTATATCCGATTGTTTGCAAAGCTCGTCCAAAGAAGTGTAGGTAAGATCATATTGTTGTACAAGTCTATAATCGGGTTTAAGGTCATTGGCCAATATCTTGCAACCAAAACCGTTCATGATCTTCGCCATTACACTGCCAATTTTACCGGTCCCAACAATGCCTACGGTCTTTCCGTTCAAATCGAAACCCATCAGGTTGCTTTGCAGAAAATTATAGGCATGTACCTGCCTATCCGCTAAAATAATCTTCCGGTTAAGGGCCTGTAATTGGGCTATCGCATGTTCGGCAATGGAGTAGGGGGAATACTCCGGAACATTGGCTACCTTAATCCCAAATTTATGTGCTGTTTTTAGATGCACGTTGTTGTATCCGGCCGAACGCAAGCTAATATAACGAACTCCCAGATCCGATAGCTTTTCCAATACTAAAGAGGAGGCATCATCACCGGAAAATATGGATACTGCCATATGCCCAACAGCTTGGATCGCAGTCTCGGAATTTAAGGCATTTGTTGTATAGGTTAACTTATGGATCTTGTTATTGGCGTTATTTAAAAAAGGGATTTCAAAATCTTTAGCACTATAGACCAGTAATTTCATTTTTTTCTTCTTTAATAAAAATTAGATCTTGGTCCTCCATAGCCATAACAACTAGCTTTATGTAATCTTTGATAGTTTTTTGTATGTTTTGGGGGTCGGAGATGTCTATACTTCCCCTCCAGATCATAGACCTTTCCTTGCCTTCACAAATACAATACAGTGTAGTCTCCGCATGGTATACGGTAAATTTATCGTAATATCCTTGGTCGTAATAGATGTCTTGGTGACTTAGATAATCGTCATTAAATCTTCCTTGGTAATTGTTCCATCTGGAAATGGATTTCAAAAAGCTTTCCTTGTCCTCGGAACCAACTACTTTGGTAAAAAGTATGGCATCAAAGTCTTTGTCCAGTAGACTTTGTTCCACATCATCAAGTTCCTTTTCGGTCTTACGGGTATCGGTAAATGAAACATCAAAAACATCAAGGCTGCGCATTGCATCAACATTTCTTTTACTAAACTCTTTCAGCATGCTTGTTTCGAAATCCGTTCTGGCTTCCTCGTTTGATGCCATACCTACTATCAACACCTTATTGGCATGGAAGAGCACAATGTCCGGGTTTTTCCAGTTTTCCACCAAACTCGTAGAAGAACATCCCGTTAGTAATATTGCGAGTAGAATTAATGCTTTTTTCATGGTATAAACCTTTGTTTTAATAGTTTTTTCTAATTTCAGGAATGGTTGTGAAGGTAGTGGATGTGTTGATGAATTAATATGACGTTGGTCAGTTGTGCAATCATTTCCCTTCTGGTTCGTTCATTATAAAAATGCTCCCGGTATAATTGAAAATTTCGCTTTTCAGATTTTGGTAATCCCTCTGACATTCATCCACGTTCACTTGAAGACTATCATTTTTTTTAACGT
>TARA_R110002073_G_scaffold319926_1_pt1 | contig 10406 bp, 8 predicted proteins | sample TARA_R110002073 | Tara Oceans TARA_R110002073 (sample SAMEA4397174) | marine metagenome | biome: Polar Biome; feature: [DCM] deep chlorophyll maximum layer (ENVO:01000326); material: water (ENVO:00002006), including particulate matter (ENVO:01000060) such as... | depth 40 m
TTTCTATTTGTTTATTAATGTTTGTATTAGATACCAGTACTTGGCCAGTACTAGTTTCATTGTTGGCCACTACTTGACCACTTGTTGTCCCAAAAATGGGCATCCTCACTTCACTACTTTTGTAAATGTTATGAGAGGGAATATATTTGATGTATTTCCATTGATTTAAATCTTGCAAACAACGATGAAAAGTCGTTTTCGAACCAATTTTTGAAAATTGCATGACCTCTTGTCTGTTTATATAAAATACTTCTGAAAAGCGCGTAATATTCCAAAGCTGAAATAGTGCCATGTAAAGGCTTACATGAGTAGGGTTTAATCTTGAATCATTGACAATCATCCGAAACGCTGCATTTAGATGTTTTATATAATTGATGTTTTTCAAAATTTATTATGAATTTTATTTTGCTGAAACATTTTTGAAATCTCCTGGTAATCGTAATAGATAACACCACCAATTTTAGAGAATGGCAATGTGCCATTGTTACGAAGGTTTTGTAATGTTCCTGTGGAAATTCCCATGACTTTTTTGATCTCTGATGATTTCATCCATTTTTTTTCAGGAACACAACTTGAGTTGTTGAGTAGTTCTCTAATATCATTAATGAGTTCTAATTTAAACTCCTGAAGATCTTCTGTTGTAATTATATTAGCTGGCATAATTAAATCATTTTTTAGAAAAGCAAAACCGCTGTCAATCAAAAATAACCTTAGACGGTTTTGCTATAATTTGACTTTCGTTATGCAAATCTGATGTAGTTTGTCTTTCTTTTATCACAAGTTGCGACCTAATAAGGTCAAATTTTAACATTTATAAATTAGAGGGGTTTTTGATGTGGTTTAACCGAATAAACCCGCCTGAGAAGAAGAAATAATCAGAAATATATGCCCAGGTTTAAAAGTTTTTGGTTTTACCTTATTAGGTAGTTTTTATTGTTTTTTTGAGTAATACATACCATCCTGTCTATCCATTTCTTGGATGAGCCTTATGGAAATGTCGTCCAGAAATTTGGTTCTACTTTTCTTTCGGGATTTGATTTCAGAATAGATTCTATAAAAATCTACATGTTGCATGTTAAAAACTTGTTGGAGAGCTTTTGCAATGTCTTTAATACCAACATTACCTTCGTTAATTATATCACTATGGTAGAGTGCATAAGTTAGCTCAGTAAATGCCGACTGTGATGCCGTCCATTTTAGTTTGCTTTGTGAAATTAGTTTAGATTCTTTATTGTTTTCTAAACGGTGTTCTAGATATGTAACGAGGCGTTTGTAGGCATGGAATTTTCCTAAAAGCATATCGTGTGAAGTGTTGAAGTCCATATCAAAAAAGTAAACTTCCGAATCAATTACATGTATACTATAAGCGGCCTGTCGAATAAAGTATTGATTATCAAAATGAGTATTGCCAAGAGAAATATAATTAGCAAAAGTCATATGATGAACAAAAAAGGTATTTAACACACTAATTTTTTTATTAATAAATTCAGATTGCATGGTTTTACCACCTTTAGGGAATTCGCTTTCGAAAGTGAATATTTCCGTATAGTAGATAAGGTTTGATAACGGTACTTGCTTTGAATATTTAAAAAACTCAATTTCATCCGAATTAGAGTCAAATTTATGTGAAACTATAGAAGTCTTGAATTTAGTGAGCAAATTTCTGCATAACATAATGGATTTGCTTGATTTTTCTATACCCTCCATATCAGTCAACTCAATTTGTTGTAATTGTAAAAGCAAATTATGTGATAATGAGGAGTAATCCATTTTTGAAACCTTTAGTAGCCTTTTATCTGCTACTATTAAAATACGGTATAAAAATCCAGTCAAAAAAATAAAGAATATCGTAATTGATAAATCTTTTCAGTCTTAGATGCTGAATTTATAAATTCCGATTTTTATGTTTAATATGTGAACTTATATTTGGAGTACATGTTATTTTGAATATTATTTTTTTCAAGTGTAACATAAATTATTTATATAAAACACTCTTAAAAGCTGTTAAATAGTTGATAGTTAATTCACTAAATTTCAATTTTGTATCTTTAAGGGTAATAATTCTAATTTTCTGTTTAAATCAATATACAGACATTCAGGGTTACAGATTGAAAAATATAAGCCTGATTTAAGTGGCGCCCCATCTAACTACTGATGTTAATTCATCACAAAAAATTTAATGTGGTAAATAGTTTTATCACTAATTCTCTCCATCAATAGTTGAAGTTTTTATAACATAATCTTACGATTAAATATAAGGTCCATAGGCAGGTAATTGAACATTTTTCTAAAAATGTCCTTGATATATGTGTGAATCATTTGAATGAAAACTGTTTAAGATTATTTTGGGTCTTATCCAAAACCTATTAAAATTATGTTTAAATCAACTTTCAAATTTTTGTGTTTATTTATTTTTATAATATCCTGGTGTCAAGATAAACCAATTACGATTCAGGATAGTCTAGACAATAAAACTTATGAAGACCTGAACACGTTATCCATACAAGCGTTTGATAATTCTGACGATACCTTATTTCGTATTTACCGTAACTATCATCTTAAAAAAGCTAAACTAGAAAAGAATGGGCTAGAAACAGCAAGAGCCTATCACAGTTTTATTAGTTGGGAGGATTTGAATAATGATATTGCCTATTGCGATTCCATGATTGCCGCAACCAAGAGCAGTACTAACAAATCTTATCCTACCAATGGTTATCTATTAAAAGGTCACCTCTATTATATGGACAACGACTATAGCAAGGCACTGGAAAATTTCATTACAGCTAATGATTTGGCAATTGAAAAGAAGTTTAAGCCTCTACAAATAGAAGCCATTCAAGGGATAGCAGCAATTAAGAATGTTTGGGGGCTTCACGAAGAAGCTTTGGAAATCTATGAACAGAATTACAATGATATCATTTCAACTCCTGATTATATCATCAATCATTATGATGATTACATGATTTTGGCTAACAATCTATCTTTATCATTTATTAGAAACCAAAAACCTATTTCTGCTTTGGTAATTACTGAAAAAGGAATGAAAGTAGCTCGAATGACCAAAGATAGTATTAACTATCATGATTTAGGAAAAATTCATGCAACAGCCAATTTTTATGCGAAACACTATCCAAAAGCTTTGGATTCGCTATTGAAATTTTCGAAGGAAGAATTGGATTTCCATTTGGCCGATAGTTATTATATGATCGCTAAAATTTATGAATATCAGGGAAACGATTTCAAAACCATAGATTATTTTAAGAAAATCGATTCTATTCATCATATCATAAACGAGCCGTTCCCAGAACTCGAAGATGTATACCACAAACTTTATAAATATGCCAGAGGAAAAGACGACAAAGACTTACAACTATATTATATCGATCAACTCATTGCTATTGACAGTACCTTGGATCTTGATTATGCAGATATTGGAGATAAAATGCGATCTGAATATGACCTTCCCATGCTAAAAGAGGAAAAACAAATCTTGAAAAATAAACTTAATAATAAGCAAAAAGTCCTTATTGTTACCTTAGTTGCTATACTTGTGCTATGCTGTTTTGTAATCTATTATTACTTGAGGCAGAACATCTATAAAAGAAGACTTCAGGAACTCATGAAAATTGACACTATAAAAAATGTCACATCAGAAGTTAGAACCCCGAATGTAGGCTCTTTAGGGATTTCTGAGATGACAGTCAAGGATATACTCGGGAAATTGGAAGTTTTTGAACAGACTAAAGCTTATATGTCCGATACAATAACCCTGCACACATTGGCCAAAGATTTCAATACTAATTCTAGCTATTTATCTGCTGTGGTAAACCAAGTCAAGCAAATGAATTTCGCTAATTATTTAAAGGATTTGCGTATTGTCTATGCTATAAACAGTATAAAAAAAGATAAAAGATATTTAAAGTATTCCATCGAGGGGTTAGCACAAGAATTCGGATTTTCCAGAGCCGAATCTTTTTCAAAGGCATTTAAAGACAAAACTGGGGTACAGACCTCCTTATTTTTAAAAGAGCTTAGAAAGAATTTAGTTGGTTCACGTAATTTATAAATAACGAGAAAGTATAAAGAAATAAAGTTTTATTCTTTTTTACATTTATGAAAATCTAAAAATCAAATAATTATGAAAACAAAATCACAAAAAAAAAGGACGAGCATTGATGAATTTTCAAAAAATGAAATCAAATATGCGCAAACCATTGTTGGTGGGAAAAAAGGCCCCATTGAAAAAGATAAAATAAAAAGACCAAGTAGAAGGTAGTTTTCTGTAGCTAGAGAAAACTATGCTTGTTTTTAAAAATCTCTTAGACTAAAAATAAAGTTATATAAATCAGTCAATAAGTAAAGTTATGAGATACCTTTTTTGTCTAATGTATAGTATTGTTTTTTTTGGATGTAATCAAGATACCAAAAAAGAGAATTATCTTAACTATCCCTCGATTGATAAGGTATCTGTGCAAGATAATTATTTCGGAACTATTGTTACTGATGATTATCGGCATCTAGAAAACTTAAATGATAGTACAATTGTTGACTGGTTTAAAGCTCAAGACCAGCATACAGATAAACATTTAGGGAAACTTAAAAGCAAAGCAACCATAGCTGAACAAATGCGCGCTAATGCCTTAAAAGAGAAAACTATATTGACTAAAGTAGAATACGCCAATAATGGATTTGGTTTTTTCTTAAAATCTGACTCGGCTTACAGCACTAAGAAATTATTTTACATTCCATATCCAGAATCTAACCCAATAGAGTTATTAAACCCTAATGATTTCCAAAAAGAACTAAACCGTGAATACACAATTAATTATTTAAAACCTTCTTGGGATGGTCGTTATATATTGGTTGCATTAGGATATGATGGCATTAAAGGTTCAGAACTTATTATTGTAGATGTATTAGAAAATAAAATTTTACCTGAAATCATAACAAATACAGAACCTGAAACATACCTAGGCGTGTCTTGGCTTCCAGATTCTAACGGATTTTTGTATCTGTATATTCCTGAAATGGACAAGAGCAAAGAAGAGTATATGTTAAATTGTAGTACTGTACTATATAAATTGGGAGAAGACCCAAAAAAAAGGAATATCATATTTTCTGCTATAGAGAATCCCAATTTGACAGTCGAAGATTATCCTATAGCTAAAATATTGTCCAATAATGATAAATATCTTATTGGATATGTAGCCACCGTAGAAAATTATTGGTCAGCCTTTTATGCTGAGATTAAAGATTTAGAAAATGGTGAAATTGACTGGAAACCTTTGTACACTTTAGATGAAAAAGTTTATGCTGATTATGGTTGTTTTATAAAAGATCAATTCATTTATATCTCCGGAAAAAATGCAGATAATCATAACATTTCCAGTTTTGATGTGAATACTACTAAAGAGATAAAACCAGAAGTTGTAGTGCCTGAGAAAGAAGAAGAGGTTATTTCTTCGTTAGCGGTTTCCAATAACATTGTTTGTTATACTACTTCTAGATTTGGAGTGGAAGCTTTTTTGTACAGTTTAAAAAATAACGTTGAAACCAAAGTAGAATTACCAAGTAAATCAGGTTATATTTCACTCAACAGCCCTTCCAATGCGAGTCCGAAACTCTTTGTGGGTATTGATGGGTGGACGATTGATTATACACGATATGTATATGAAAATGGACAGTTTACTTTGGATACCTTGTCCAGTAATAAAAACCATGTAGAATTTGATAAATTTTTAGTCAAGGAAATTCAAGTGGCATCCCACGATGGTGTACTTGTACCTCTTTCGATAATTTATAGAGGGGATATGTCTTTCGATGGTTTAAATCCAACCTTTATATATACTTACGGTGCTTATGGGGAATCCCTCTCACCATTTTATTCCCCAATCTTTTTGAACTGGGTGCAAAATGGAGGTGTATTTGTTGTGCCTCACATCCGTGGAGGTGGCGAAAAAGGAGATTCTTGGCATGAGCAGGGAATGAAATTATTAAAATCAAATTCATGGAAAGATATTATTGCCTGCACAGAATACCTTATAGAAAACGAGTTTACATCCAAAGACAAAACCGTACTGTACAGTAGTAGTGCGGGCACCATAGCAACGGGGATGGCTATAGTGGAACGTCCCGACCTTTATCAGGTATTTATAGCCGATGTCCCAATGTTGAACCCTTTACGGAGTGAATCAAGAACTCATAATTCCAGTAATTATTTGGAATATGGCACCATTAAAGATTCCTTGGAGAGCATGGGGCTTATTAAGATGGATCCCTATGTCAATTTAAAGTATGGGGAACACTATCCAGCATCACTTGTTATATCTGCATTTAATGATTCAAGGATTGATCCTTGGATACCAGGAAAATTTGTGGCAAAACTACAAGACTACTCTAAATCTGATGCACCAGTATTTTTGGATGTCATTTATGATGAAGGGCATTCTGGAGGAGATACATCTCAAGAACAGATTGATTCCTACTCCAAGATATTTGCTTTTGCTTTTTGGCAGACCCATCACGACCTCAAATAACGATTTTGAAAACGGCTTTCCCTTTCTATAGACAATTTGATTCCAAGGACTGTGGACCAACTTGTCTAAAAATAGTTGCAAAACATTATGGGAAGTCTATACCGATTTCTAAATTAAGGACAATTTCTGAAACGACCAGAATGGGTAGTAACCTTAAAAGTCTGGCAAATGCAGCTGAAGCTATTGGTCTAAGGTCACTTCCTGCAAAAATTGATTTTAACCAATTAATGGAAGTGCCGTTGCCATGTATTTTGCATTGGGACAAAGACCATTTTGTAGTATTGTATAAAATAAAAAAGGATCGATGTTATATATCCGATCCTGCACATGGACTAATAACTTATACCCAAACTGAATGCATTCAGCATTGGATTGGACAAAATGCTACAGTTCATACTGAGGAAGGAGTAGTTTTACTATTGGAGTCAACACCTAAGTTTTATAATAAAATAAATGATTCTGAGAAAGAAAGCCTAAACTTAAAATATCTTTCCAAATACCTCATTAAATATCGTAAATTTTTAATACAATTGGTTTTTGGTCTCATTGCAGGGAGTCTTTTACAGCTAATCTTTCCTTTTTTGACGCAAAGCATAGTTGATGTTGGTATAAAAAATCAGGACATCCATTTTGTATATTTAGTGCTTACGGCACAATTATTTTTGTTTTTAGGTAAAACGGCAGTAGAAGTGATACGAAATTGGATTCTGTTACATTTGAGTACACGGATCAATATTTCATTAATTTCTGACTTTTTTATAAAATTGATGCAGTTGCCCATTGCCTTTTTTGATACCCGTTTAACTGGTGATATCCTGCTACGTATTCAAGATCATGAGCGTATTGAGAAATTATTAACATCCTCATCCTTGAACGTCTTGTTTTCTTTGGTAACACTAAGTGTGTTCGGCTTGGTGCTTGCCTATTACAACCTGTGGGTTTTTGTTATATTTATAACAGGAAGCATCTTATATTTTGTTTGGATACTACTGTTTCTTAAAAAGCGACGGGTGTTGGATTACAAGACGTTTTCACAAACTAGTGAAGAACAAAGCAAAGTCATTGAACTTATCAATGGTATGCAGGACATCAAACTTCATAATGCAGAAAAACAATACCGCTGGGATTGGGAACACCTTCAGGTAAGGTTGTTTAAAATATCTATGGATGGACTGACTTTAAATCAATACCAAAATGTTGGATCAGGTTTCATTAACGAACTAAAAAATATTTTAATTACGGTTTGGTCTGCAAAATTAGTGATTGACGGAGATATTACCTTAGGGATGATGTTGGCAATCAGTTATATCGTTGGGCAATTGAATGCACCGATAATTCAGCTCATTGATTTTTTAAGAGATTTTCAAGATGCTAAAATAGCATTGGAACGTTTATCCGAAATCCATAACAAGAAAGATGAAGAGGCTCATGAAACACCAACTTTTGAAATTCCTAAAAATGTCAATTTTGAATTAAAAAAAGTAAGTTTCCGGTACTTGGGAATGGATACCACAGTCCTAAAAAACCTGACACTCAAAATCCCTGAAAATAAAGTTACCGCCATAGTGGGATCAAGTGGTTGTGGAAAAACCACCTTAATGAAACTATTATTAAAATTTTATGAACCACAAAAGGGTAGCATAAAAATTGGGATGGTTCACTTAAACCAAATTGCACATAGCCATTGGAGACAGCATTGTGGTGTTGTGATGCAAGAGGGTTATATCTTCAGCAATACCATAGCTGGAAATATAGCCATGGGGGCGGAATACATCGATACTGATAAATTGCATAAAGCAGCGGAGATAGCTAATATTAAAGTCTTTATTGAAAACTTACCTTTATCTTATAATACCAAAATAGGTATGGCGGGACTGGGCTTGAGTTCTGGACAGAAGCAACGTATATTAATAGCTAGGGCGGTCTATAAAAACCCAAGTTGTTTGTTTTTGGATGAAGCAACTTCAGCCTTAGATGCTCATAATGAAAAAATGATTATGGAAAACTTGCAGAACTTTTTCTATAATAAAACAGTGATTATTATTGCTCATCGACTTAGTACCGTCAAACATGCCGACCAGATTGTGGTAATCGATAACGGAAATATTGTGGAAATAGGAAACCATAAAACATTGAATGCTAAAAAAGGTAAGTATTATAATTTAGTAAAAAACCAATTAGAACTAGGAAGTTAACGTGGAAACCCCTCAAAAAAATATAGAATTGCGAAGTGAAGAAGTTAAGGATATTTTGTCCAAGATTCCACCTTGGCTCATACGTTGGGGTAGTATGTTGTTTTTAGCCTTAATATTGCTAGTGGTCTTGGGTACTTGGTTTATAAAATATCCAGATGTTGTTACTGCAGAGGCCTATCTAACAACAGAACACTCACCACAGAAGCTATATGCTAAAATAACTGTAAGAATCGATACACTAATGATATCCGATAAACAAGAGTTACATAATAACCAGGTACTCGCTGTATTGGAAAATACGGCAAACCACCAAGATGTATACCTGTTAAAGTCTATTATCGATAGTATAATATTGGATCAGAATACTTTATTTTTTCCTTTCAAAAGCCTACCTATACTGTTTTTAGGTGACTTAGATATAGCGTTTGCTAATTTTGAAAACAGTTATTTTAAATATACCATGAATCGGGATTTACAACCTTTCTCTAATGATGCCATGACCAATACCATGTCGATATCAGAATTAAAAAAAAGGTTCAATAGTCTTATCGAGCAGAAGAAAACCAGTCGATTCGAACTTGATATAAAAAAGAAAGATCTGGAACGTCACGAACAGCTCCTTCGAAAAGGAATTATTTCAGAACAAAATTATGAAAGCAAACAGTTAGATTATTTGAGTTTTTTAAAAACCCACCAAAATATGGATGTTTTGATATCACAACTCAAAGAGGCGCTGAGAACTACCAAACAAGCATCAAAAACCATTGATTATAAACGAACAAGAGAAGAAACTCAACTTTTAAAAAAAGTTCTTCAAACATATAATCAACTTAAAACAGCCATTAAAACATGGGAACAGGATTATGTCTTAAAATCTAATAACAAAGGCAAAGTCGCTTTTTCAAAGCATTGGTATTCCGGTCAAACCTTGACCGCTGGGGATTTGGTTTTTACCATTTCCCCAATGCACAACCCATACTATATAGCGAGATTAAGAACACCCAAGACCAATTCAGGTAAAATCCAAGTGGGGCAGAAGGTTAATATTAAACTTTATGATTATCCGGAATATGAGTTCGGGGTAATCCGTGGTAAGATAAAAAGTATATCAGCTATTTCAGATGCAGCAGGTACTTACAGTATTGATGTTATCGTACATAAAGAATTGGTAACTTCCTTTGGACATAGTATTGAATTTAAACAAGAAATGAAAGGTGAGGCTGATATAATTACCGAAGATCTGCGACTTTTGGAACGTTTTATATATCAATTTAAGGAGGTTTATAGCCGTTAATTATGTACAAGTAAAATACCTAAACGTTCAGAACTATCAAGTAAATAAAAGGATTTTATGCTGTATTTAATTTACCTTAAAAAAATTAAACTTTATTATTCCACTTAATTATGAAGAAGAATACTTGATCACTCTCTCTAAAAATCAAAGATGTTTTTTTTTAATTCAATTAAATTTATACACTTTAATAGTTGAAATTCTTTTATTTAACACTAATTGTTTGCAAATAGCATTAAATAATATTTCTCTGTATAAATTTAGTAAATGTTGTACCTATGTTGTACCTAAAACAAAAAAGCCGAAGACTAATCTTCAGCTTTTCCTTTGTTTACTATGTAGCGAGAGGGGGGCACGATCCCCCGACCTCCGAGTTATGAATCC
>TARA_R110002073_G_scaffold94640_5_pt1 | contig 10396 bp, 6 predicted proteins | sample TARA_R110002073 | Tara Oceans TARA_R110002073 (sample SAMEA4397174) | marine metagenome | biome: Polar Biome; feature: [DCM] deep chlorophyll maximum layer (ENVO:01000326); material: water (ENVO:00002006), including particulate matter (ENVO:01000060) such as... | depth 40 m
AATCGCATGCCCCGTCACGGCTGCGGATCGACAATTCCATCCAATGATGATTCGGTCCCGAATTATTATTCGCCGTAGCAGCTTCGATCTCGCGATTTGCAAGCATTCGTAGCTGCTCGACCCCCTTCGTGCTCAGTGCCAGGGCAGCGAGTGTATAGGTCGTTTCGGTTGGCACCCCCACCACTTGCCCTTCAACCAACGCTTGGACAGTTCGATGCACGATATCTCGCGAATCTTCTGCTGTTTGGAGGTCCAGGATTTTTGGCATGGATCGAGGTCAAAGGGAAAGCGGGCTGTTTTTCGACGGGTATGGCGTTCACAATTGTACGGGCTATTAAAACGTCTTCACAAGTCCGCGTGAGCAACCGAAGTTGTCTCGGTCGCGAGCTTTGTTGTTACACTAGCACCATTACCACAAAACGAAAACGTGAAGCCGAAAACCACCTTGTCCGCTGCAAAACAATCCCGCCGAACGATGTTGTGCGCGTCGCTTGCGCTCGGTTCCAGCATGATTTCGGGCTGCGTTTCGGGTGCGTCCGGTTCCAGGACCCAAATTGTGTGGGGACGACGTGGTTTTAGTGACGGACGCTTTCTAAAACCGCGAGCGATCGCGATCTCGCCCGCCGACGAATTATTTATTGTCGATACCACCGGGCGGATCCAAGTTTTTGACGTCGATGGGAATTTCCAGCGAAGTTGGAAAACACCGGACACCGAAAACGGACGGCCCACCGGATTGGCTGTCGAAACGCCACCAGGCCCCAACTCCGTCCCAAACTTGCTGGTCGCCGACACCCATTATTATCGCACGCTCGCCTACACGCTCAGCGGTGATCTTTGCAGGGACAAGCAAATTGGGGGAGTCGCTGGCCATTCGCCGGGCGAATTTGCCTTTGTCACCGATACCGTTTGCGATCAGGAAGGCTGTTTTTATATCGGCGAGTATGGCGATTCGGATCGAATTCAGAAATTTGATCCCGATCGAAATTTTTTGACGCAGTGGGGCGGCACGGGAAACGAGCACGGCCAATTTGTCCGTCCGCAAAGTCTCGTCGTCCGCGATCAAGTGTTATGGGTCGCCGATGCCTGTAACCATCGCATCCAATGTTTCGATATCCGCGAACAAACGCCGAAGTTAATCAACGTCTTCGGTCGTGAAGGCGACGCCGCAGGCGAATTTTATTATCCGTACGATTTGGCCTTCGCCAGCGATGGCACGCTGATCGTCTGCGAGTACGGCAACCAACGGTTACAGCGATTCACGCCAGAGGGCAAATGGATCGCCACTTGGGGTGCTCCTGGATTCCAGCCCGGCCAATTGTATCAGCCATGGGGCGTAGTGGTCGATTCGCAAGACCGCGTGCACGTCTTGGACAGCAACAACCACCGCGTCCAGCGTCTCGCCCTGTTCAGCTAAATGTGGGATAGGCTTCCAGCCTGTCGTCGGTTTTCCAGGACCTTCCCGTAGCAAACTCGCCAAGAGTTTCGGTTGTGGCTGAGATGGACGAAACTCTCCGCGAGTTTCGCTACTTGATCTCTTTGAGATCGGCGCGGCTCTCTTCATAAGTGGTGTCAAACGCGAGCGCCGCGGGGTCCGGAGTGACGCCCCAATTGGCGCACGCGGTTTGATAGACCTCGGGCCACCAATTTCGATGCTCCGTCAATCCTTGCTCTTTATAGGCACGCCAATGGCTGAGCACTTTGGACCAACAGCGGTCACCATAATCGAGGGCTTCATTGAGCGAAGCGAACTTCGGGACGTACCAGCGACGACCGATCTGAGCGTGTAGCACTTCGTCGGCCCAATCAAAATCTTGAAACACGCCCGACAGTGGGTCGCCACTTTCCATCCCGACTTCCCATTCGTACCGCTTTCCCGTTTTGGGCATCAGCCCTTGTTCGATAAAAAACAAAACGCCATGTCGTTCACGTGCGTCGAGCTGCGTATTCAAGTTACGAGACCAAGTGAAATTGATCGGGATTTTTGTCCAGTCGATTCCTTGCGCAACAAATCCGACTTCGCCCATCATCGCGTGGCGTGCTTCGTCCCACAGCTGCCGCGACATCTCGGCGTGAAAATCCCACGGTTCTTCGTCACCGATTTCCACCAAGATGCTCGCCATCATCTCGGGCACATCTAATTCTCGGATTCGCTTGTAGTACATCATCAACGTTTTATCGCGAGCGGAAAAACGCGAGTCATACAAAAACGCTTCGGGATTGACGCCGGCGTTAAACGAATCCTGAAACCGCTCATCGCGCCGAGGCTCCGCTTGGTAAACGAACGGCGTCCGGCTATATATCGGCTCGGGAACCAACGCGTCGCTTGTCGTGGTACCATCCAATTCTCCGGCCACGTGAAGACATTGCCGTAAACAATCGACCCACGGTTGCATCGCGGTGCGTTGATCACTGTCAACCAAGCACGCGATCGATTGTTCGCCTAGCTGTTGGACTTCATCGATTTCAAATTCGATCAGCTTTGCGATGCGGATCGAAGGAGCGTCGGCAAGCGGATGCGCGTCGGTTTTGAATCGTTGGCACGCCTCGAGAATTGCCGGAAACACCACTTCATAGACCCCGACCAGAAACTCATTCGTCGTCGGCGCCGCGGCGATCTCGTCCATCAAACGCTCGAGTCCAGGATGAGGAACCTTGTCGAGTCCCAGCGGAGGTTCACGCATCTCGCCGACACGGCGACGAATCGAGCTGACTTGTTCGCTGCATAGATAGGCGTGATGGCTAAACAGTGTTTTGAGTTCATAGATCGGCTCGGACGTGATCTTTGCGGTTAGCGTCTCGTACAGCCGCTTGAACACAAAGTGCAGTCGTTTCCAACGTTTGGCACTCTCTTCGACACTCCAGCCGCTCTGGATTGCGTGCTCAAGCGAACTGAGTCCCGCCAACGAAGGAAGACCGCGATACGATTGATAGTCTTGAGTGCTCATATTTTCCTGAAGGCTCCGTCGACGCTGCCACTCGTCGTGTATGGCAAGTTGGGAAAGCAGGTAGGCAGGAATCATTGGATGAAATCCCGTTAGCCGTTCGGCCGCTAGCCCCGGTTAAATGCCGGAACCGTGGCTAGCGCCAACGCGGCTAATATACGGAAGGACTCCTGCCTAGCTGCTTAACAATCTGAAATTATGAGCGATGGCGACTTAGACCGCAATCTTTTGCCTCGCAGTCGACTGCAGCCAAGAAATATTGATTTTATTTCGTGTCCGGCGTCAGACCAGGGCCACGCGAAGGGTCATACTGTTAGCCGCTGACGCTTCGCTGCGTCTTCTCTTTTCCTTTCTTGTCGCGAATCCGTTTTACCATGACGCCTTGGCCGACACCTCATCCGCTGCTGATCTCGGAAATCGGCGATCTCGCCAACTACACTGCGTGGCAGCGGTTTGATGCGTTGTATCGCCCGGTGATCTATCGTTTTGCGCGGCGGCATGGACTGGATCACCATGCCGCCGACGAAGTGGTCTCGGACGTGATTCGGCGAGTCGCACGCGCCGCCAGCCGTTGGCATCGACACTGCGACGACGCATCTCGAGAAAAACCACCCGAGCGTTTTGCCGCGTGGTTGAACCGTGTCTCACGCAACTCGCTCGTCAATGTTGTCTGTCGTGACTTAAATCATCGAGGCATCGGGGGAACGACGCACCAGATGACACTCGAGTCGCGTCCGGCGGCGACCGAGGATTCTCGCCACGATTGGGAAAACGATCGCCAGCGGGTCTTAATTCGATTGGCTGCCGACGCGATTCGCGATGATTATGACCACGCCAGCTGGGACGCTTTCTGGGCCACTCACGTCGAGGGCGAATCGATTGACAGTGTCACACAGCGATTGGGCAAATCACGCGGCGCGATTTATGCCATTCGCAGCCGAATCGTGCGACGATTACGTGAACAAGTCCAGCAAATCGAGGCCGAGGAGGATCGATCATGAATCCCGATGCCGAAATTTGTTTAGCCGAAGTCGACTTCCAGGCAATTTTGTCGGGCACGCAAGATCGGCGGATGGAACAACATCTCGATCATTGCCAACACTGTGCATCACGGCTTGAACAACTGGCCGCAGACGAAACGTTTTGGCAAGCCTCGTCCCATAGTTTGAACGAGGATTTTCTGGACGCGCCCACCGGTGATGAAACCGATGTATCGGTGCAGCTATCGCCGGTCCTGCGTGCAATTTTGTCGCCCAGTGATGACCCTCATTCGCTGGGACGGATTGGCCGATTCGAGATCTGCGGGATTGTCGGCAGCGGCGGTATGGGAACCGTGCTGAAGGCACGCGATGTGGATATCGATCGTATCGTCGCGTTAAAACTGCCTGCCGCCCATCTGCTGGAACTCCCCTCCGCACTGGAGCGGATCGAACGCGAAGCCCGCTCGGCCGCCACGATTCGTCATCCCAACATCATCGAGATTTATCAGGTCGATCGCTGGCAAGGGATCCCGTACTTGGTGATGCCCTATTTGCCGGGGCCATCGCTGATGTCGCGGTTAGAGAAGCATGGCAAGCTGGATGTATTGGATGCGATCCGGATTGCCCGGCAAACCGCCTCGGCACTTGCCGCCGCTCATCAACACGGCGTCGTGCATCGCGATGTGAAACCCGGCAACATTTTGTTGGGTAAGGGAACCGAGCAAGCGGTGCTGACCGACTTCGGGATCGCCAAAATCCAAGATGATGTCTCGATGACTAACACTGGCGTGATTGTGGGGACGCCAGGATTTTTGTCGCCTGAACAGGCTCGCGGGAATGATGCCGGACCGCAGAGCGACTTGTATTCGCTCGGTACCGTGCTGTGGGGGATGTTGATGGGCGAACCGCCGATGCGTGGTTTGCCGACGCATACCATTGTCGCCGCGATTGCTCGGGGCGAGATGCCAAAATTGGCTCAAGCCGGTCTCGATCTGCCCGCGTGGGTGTACCGGTTAGTTGATTGGTTTCATGCACTGGATCCGGACGATCGTCCGGAAACGGCTGGCGAATGCGAAACCATATTACGAGCGTGTGAGCAGCATTTACTCGATCCCGTGAGGTGCAAATTGCCATCCCGATTACAACATCGCCGCCGTTTGCTGCCGTCTCTAGTCGGCGTGCTATCGCTGCTGATCGTGTATGGGGTCTGTGTCGCCAGCTACGATCGCTGGAAGGCCGAAGTCGATTTGCCGTCAAGCCCCATTGCTTCCAAACCAGCAGGCGACAGCGATCCCGTCGACCACTCGATTTCCTTGGGCGGAGTCGCACCCAGGCTCGTTCCGCAAATCGAGGTTTCGTCACCTGAACCGCTGCCGATCGTGAGCGATCAGCCAATCCCTCATAATGAAACGCCATTGCCTCTTTCGTTTTTCGCCATCGACGAAAACGATTCAGAAATCGATCAGCTTGAAGCCACGGTACAGGAACTGGATCTGGAGATGACCGCTCTGGTCGATGAACTGGATCGCTTACGAGATAAAAAGACGCTCACTCCATCTGATGAGAAAAGTGATGAAAACTAAGCTTCTAAAAACAAGCGGCGTCTGTACGTTTTTCGCGGTGATCTCGATTCTGGGATTGCCTCTGAATTCGCAAGAACCGACAAAGCGGATTCATGTTGTGGGTCCCGATGGAAAGTTTGCTCCGGAAACGATTGTCCATCGATTTCCGCAAGGCAAACTTGTGTTTTTGCCCGATGGTAACGTCATCCTTAACGGCGAGAAAGTTAGGAGAGGAGTTCTCGGTTACGATCGACTGATAGATGAGGGAGAAGGCATCCTGGTCGAATATCCGCTAGAGATGGGCGGCATGGAAAGCATGGGCATGGATGGAGGAGGAGGCGAGATGATGATGGGGATGGGTTCCGACATGGGGATGGGAATGGATATGGGCTCCGACGGAACAGTAGATCCGAACCGCCCCCCGTCGAATACTTTGTATACGAATCCTGGAGCCGCGGATATCTTCTTCGCCACCAACCCGAAAAACGAGTTCGCATTTGTCCCTTGGACCTCCAGCCTAGTCAAGAAAATTCAACTGCGTGAACCGGCGACGCTGACGTTTTCAGTGCCTCGACAATATGCAGCCGATCGTTACGTAGTGTTGGCGCTATGGACCAACGGATTTGTCTATCCGCAGTTTCCGTTTGAGAGTCCGCAGCTTGTCGGTGTAAAGCCGACCATGTCGAGCGGTGGGGGAGGTGGTTTTGCTGGTGGAGGTCCTGTCGAAGACGAAACTGGCCCAGGCACGTCCGATTGGCGATTCCATTGGTTCGTATCCTATTGGCAAGTCGCTCCGCTGACGGAGCCTGAAAAGGAGGACGCAAAAGGTTTTCGCATCGCATCGTTGACCATGCCGCCCGGCGAAGTTCGCGTGGCCCTAGTCCCCAAAGATCGTTTTGAGGAAGTGCAGCACAGTGTGAAACTATTGAACCAGTTGTCGTTGACCGGTGGCCCAAGTCGAATTGTGGTGGCAAGATCTGGTAAGACCGCAAGCACCAACAACACTCCCATCGCACTGGTGGACGATGGAGCTGTGGATCTGGAAATTCGAGGGGACTTAAACGAAGCGTCGATGCCCGATTGGTCCAGTGACGAACAATTAATTGTGTTGACGCGAAGTAGTGACGCAGCCAAAAAAACGAATTTGGTGGACACCGATGACTACGTTCGCTTGGCCGACTCGACAAGGGCTGAACGATCTGATTTTCGGCCGCTGGGAATCGTCGCCCATCGGACAGCGGACGGAACGTATCTAGCCGTCGGTCTATTACCCGGTGAATACCAAGCGTGGAAGGTGCCGAAATCGAAACTGGAGCGTGGAACCGATTTTCGCCGCGCCATCCCGATTGAACTCCTTACCGCAAAACCCGCCGGTCCCACGACGAATGGAATCACCCCGCTAAAAATAATGGCAAAAACTGGTCCGCCATCGTCATCGAACACCTTCAAATTGCCGACCATAAATCAAGATCATGCGAGACAATCGGTTGGTGACGATCCGTTTGCAGCACCCGTTGTGAAGCCCAGTGCAAGTGACGTCGCCAAAGAACGAAAACGTCGAATCCTGATGCTCGCCAAACAAATCCAGGAAATGGATCGACGTGTCGAAGTAGCCAAACGAATGCTCACCGAGCTGATGCGTCAGGAAAATATTCAATCCAGACCTCCCGCACCTACGGCGGACCCGTTCGGCGGCAAGTCGGACGGCGTGGATCCGTTTGGTGCGGATCCATTTGGAGGAGGCTCCGCTAAGGCGCATCCATTTAGCAGCGAGCCGATGCAGGATCCCTTTGCGGCTCCGCGGTCACCGCAACCCCCTTCGGATGATCCATTTGCGCCGTAAGTCGTAGCGAAAGTCGCGAAGACTGCGCAGTTTTTTTGCCACCTCTCCCCCGACTTCGTCGGTGGATAGGTGACAGCTGTAGGACGGAAGAAAGACTCACCCCAATATCCAACGTCAATACTAAAGTTTCAGCAGACCAGCCTTGCACCCGATGACAGGCTGGAAGCCTATCCTACTTTAGGCAATGATGGCATGTTGGACGTTGCCGTGGACGTCGGTCAGACGGAAATCACGACCGGCGTAACGATAGGTCAATCGCGTGTGATCGAAGCCGAGTAAATGCAAAATTGTGGCGTGTAGGTCATGCACGTGAACGCGATTTTCGACTGCTTTCAGTCCGACTTCGTCGGTCGTTCCGTATGTCATGCCTCCTTTGACACCGCCGCCCGCCATCCAGACCGTAAACCCATCGTCATGATGGTCTCGACCTGGGTTCGCCGTCACTGGCATCTGCACCGTCGGCGTGCGTCCCATTTCGCCGCCCCAAATCACCAGCGTCTCATCAAGCAGTCCCTGCTGTTCCAAATCCGCCAACAGTGCCGCGATCGGTTGATCACACTCGCGCGCCAACCGCGGATGATTCTTTTCGATCGCCGCGTGCGAATCCCAAGGCTGTCCTGCTCCGTGATACACCTGGACATACCGCACGCCACGCTGGCTCAGTCGACGCGCGATCAACATTTGCCGACCTTGCAGCGAATCGCCGTACATTTTTTGAATGTGCTCGGGTTCGTCCGAAGTATCAAACGCCTCACGAGCTTCGCCTTGCATACGAAACGCCAACTCGAGCGACTCGATGCGGCCGGTCAGTTGTTGATCGTCTTCTCGTTGGCTTAAGTGCAAGCGATTCAGATCTTGAATCAAATCAAATTGTCGACGCTGTTGATCATGCACCAAAAATTTGTTCTCGATATTGGCCACCAACTCTTCAGGATCGGTGAACTGAGTGTCCACGTGCGTGCCCTGATAGATCCCCGGCAAAAATGCGTTGCGCCAATTCGCCGTCGCGGCCGTCGGCAACCCGCGAGGACACATTACCACGTATCCTGGCAAACTTTGATTCTCGGTCCCCAATCCATACAGGGCCCATGAACCGACGCTAGGCCGTGGACGCACGATGTCGCCACAGTTCATCATCATCAATCCCGGTTCATGGTTCGGGACGTCCGTGACCATGGACCGAATCACGCACATCTTGTCGACGTGCTTGGCGATGTTGGGAAACAGTTCACTCACCTCGGTTCCGCTTTCACCATGCTTGGTGAATTTGAACGGCGACGGATGGCCAACTCCGCCAAGTCGGCGATCACGTCCGAGTTTATCGCTCAGCGTTTTGCCGGCAAATTTGGCCAAGTCCGGCTTCGGATCGAACGTATCGATCTGGCTCGGTCCTCCGTTCGCAAACAGGTGAATCACGCGTTTCGCACGCGCCGGAAAATGAGGCGGACGCGGGCTCAGCGAATTACCGGCGATCGGTTCGCTGGCCGACACGAGCGCACTTTGCGATTCGTCGTTTAGAATTCCGGCCAGGGCAAGCATGCCTAGCCCCATGCCGCTACGCGACAGCATCCGGCGTCGATCAATGGATTGGAAAGTCATGGCGTTATCAATCGATATAAAGAAATTCGTTGGTCAGCATTAACGCTTGCGCTAGTTGGGCGAGCGGTGTTAGCGGAGGGGGAGGAGGTGCTTGGAAATCGGCACTCGAATTCCATGTCGCTTTTGAAATCGCCCCTTCGATTCCCTCGATCTCGATCGTCCAAATGTGAGCATCCGCCGTGGTCGTGGATCGCGGCGAGACGACAAAATCAATGACTTGGCCTTTGACCACCGCTAAACGATCCACGATGGTCTCGGTTTCGCTGTTGGCGACCGTAAAGGATTCAGCGAATGATTTTGAGCGGATCGTTGCGGTCACACCGTCGCCATTGTCGCGGGCGTGTTTCAGTTTGCCACTAATTTTGACGACTCCGTCATCCGCTGCGGTCCAGCGGCGGATCACACAGAAATCTTCGTTCTTGCCTGGGTGAGCCCCGTTGGCGGTGATACGCAAATGTTTCATCACGGGATCCGGAAACTCGCTGCTGGCTTGGTAGGATGACCCCGTCCAAAATTCCAGCGGCGTGAACTCAGGCAGCGAATCATCCGAGTTTTCAGCAGCGACAAACGGTCCATATCCGTACTGCCAAACCTGACCTTGTGTCACCACCGTCTCGGACGACGATTGCAAGAACGTAGTCGCCATCGATTGTTCTTCGGGCGATGGATCGCGGCTATAGACTTGCCGGTAAACCTTTTTGACTTGCGTCTCGGTCGCCGATTCACTTGCCGCGATTCCGGCCACTTCCCGAGCCAATTCGGCAACGAACGGGTGGTTCATATTAAACAGTGCTTGCTGCGGAATCGTCGTTTCCGCGCGCGAGGCGGCCGAAGCGGTCGGCGAGGCAAAGTCGAACGTCCGCAGCATCGGATCCAATTCAATGCGGTCGATGTAGGCATAGATCGAGCGGCGATGTGTGTAGGGAATCTCGCTCAGTTTGACCGAACGACCGCCGATGGTTCGGTCCAGCGAATTGGCGACCGTCAACATCGAATCTCGCATCGCTTCGAAATCAAGCCGGCGACGATTCTGACGCCAAACCAACCGGTTTTCAGGATCCAACTGCAAACCGCGATCATTCGCGTCGCTCGATTGAGCATACGCGTTGCTTGATGTGATCGTACGGTGCAGCCATTTCATCGACCATCCGTTACGCATAAATTCGCTTGCCAACCAATCCAGAAGTTCGGGATGGCTCGGCGGCGACGTCCGCAAACCAAAGTCGTCGAGCGATTCCACTAATCCGCTGCCGAAGTAGCGTGCCCAGACTCGATTGACATACACGCGAGCGGTCAGCGGATTGTTTTCATCCGCGATCGATTCGGCCAATTCTTGCCGTCCGCTGCCGTTGCGAAATGGCTCGGGTTTTCCATCGGACAACACGCTCAAGAATTGACGTGGCACGCGGTCACCACGACGATTCGGCTCGCCTCGCAACATCACAAAGGGGGTTATCGGCTTTTCTA
>TARA_R110002073_G_scaffold42966_1_pt1 | contig 10391 bp, 6 predicted proteins | sample TARA_R110002073 | Tara Oceans TARA_R110002073 (sample SAMEA4397174) | marine metagenome | biome: Polar Biome; feature: [DCM] deep chlorophyll maximum layer (ENVO:01000326); material: water (ENVO:00002006), including particulate matter (ENVO:01000060) such as... | depth 40 m
GGCTTCGAGCACGCTGGCCATTTTGGTGGAGTCGTACTCGTTCATCTCGCCCCGTAGGTGATGAGGTAAAGCTTTTTGGATATGCTCGGAACAGGGACACGTTGGACGACCGTAGAACGGTTGGGCAAAAGGGCCCGAGGTGTCGGGGCGCCAGGTGGCCATCTCCCTATCCCCCCGGTTCAACCACCACGCGCCCCTGCAGCCGTCGCTCGCGCAGCACCAGCAGGCTGGGCAGCATCACCATGCAGGCGAGGAAGGTGAAGACAATGCTCAACCCGGTAACGATGCCGAAGCGCTGCAACGGCGGCGAGATGGCCAGCGCCAGCACGCCGAAGCCACAGCCAGTGGTCAGCGCGCAACCCAGCAGCGCGCCGCCCGTGCCCGACAGGGTAGCCGTGAGCGCCGCGCCCAGATCGACATGCCGATCACGTTCGCTGAGGAAGCGCTCGCCCAGGTGCAGGCTGTAGTCCACGCCAAGTCCAATCGCCAGACTGGTGATCACCACGGTTTCGCTGTTGAACGGCAGGCCTAGCGCCGCCATCGCGCCCAGCAGCCACGCCAGCGCGGTGACCACCGGCAAGAGCATCAGCAGACCCAACCCCGGCGCCCGCCGACGCCAGCCATAGACCGCCATCAACAGCACCAGAATCACCCCGAGGGTGATGGCAAAGCCGCTGATGAGGGTTTCGAACAAGGCCGTCTGCACCACTGCGGTAATCACCGGCAACCCGGTGGCGATGGCGGTGACTGGGGCGTTGTCTTCAATGCGGTGGGCGATGCCGCGCACGTCGGCGGCGATGGCCTGCGCCGAGGCATTCAACAGCAGGGCAATACTGAGGCGAGCGGACGCGTACTCGCCCGATTCATTGCGGTAGATCACGGTGGCCGCACGGTCCGGCACCCGCTCGAACAACAGGTCGTAGATCGCCGCCACTTCCCGGTCGGGAAAGCCGTCACCATCGTCGTCGCGCTCGGCAATGGCGGCAGCGAAGACGGCATCGCCGTTGGCCACCATACGCATCAAAAAGGCCGGACTCTCGCGGACCAAAGTCCCGAAACCCGTGGCGCGTTGCGCCACCGCTTCCACGGCGGGCAGAAAGGCCGGATCGGTCAACTCGCCGTGGATCAGAATCTGCGCCTCGACCATGCGCCCGTGCAGCCTGAAGTTGTTGCTCAGGTAGTCGATGTTGTCCTTCACGTCGTAATCCCCCGGCGCCAGGGACTTGGGCAGCCACTGCATCCAGCCCGGCGGCGGGTCAGGCAAGAAGTCGGCCCTGTTGAACTCGGTATTGATGCCCGCGCCGCCATACAGTCCGGCGCCTGCCAGCAGCAACGACACCGCAATCACAGCGCCCGGCGCACGCCGCGACAGGGCGGCGGTGGCGACCAGCACACGATTGAGCCCGCCGATACGCAGCCCCAACGCCAGCTTGCGGCGTTCCCGGCCGCGCCGATGGAAGTACCGTTCCACCTCCAACTTCATGGCCGGGAGCAAGGTGGTGAACACCACCAGCGTGATCACGATGCCCGCGCCGCTGAGGACGCCGAAGTCGCGAATCGAGCGCAGCGGGCTGAACACGTTCGACAAGAACCCGATCGCCGTGGTCAACGCTGCGGTGACCAGGATCAGCAGCACCGCCCCCAGGGCGACCTGCATGGCGCCGTCGGGGTTGCGCCGATCACCGGGAGCCTGTTCGGTGTCGGGCACACCCTCCCGCGCTTCGCGAAAGCGCATCACCACGTGCAGGGCGTAGTCGATGCCCAGCGCAATCAGCATGAACGGGACGGCAATCAGAATCGACGTGGCCGGAATGGCACACCAGCCCTGCACGCCCTTGAGGCAGACGATGACCACGGTGATCGCCACCAGGCTCATCACGATGTCGGCCACGTCGCGAAACACGGCGGTCAGCACCACGATCAGCAACAGCAGCGCCACCGGCGTAATGAGCTTGAAACTGTCGCCCACCGCACGCGTCGACGCCCCTCGGGTGATGCCCTCACCGTGGACAAACGCGTCGTCGAACGCGGCGCGCGCGCGCACATCAATCGCGCGCTGGGCGGCGTGAATGGCCTCCAGTGAGATCGCCATGCCATGCGGGTTCTTCTGGAATATCCGGGTGACACGCGCCTCGGCCGTCAGATCGCCCGGTTCATAGCTGCGTGGCAGGAACTGCCCTGGATTGCTGTCAGGGATGACCGTGGCGGGGTCCACAACCAGCTTGACCAGCGCGTTGATCTGCGCCTCAGTGCGCGCTTCGAAGGCAGCGATCTGCGCAGCCAGCGGCGGCGCCTTTAGCGGCATACGGCGGGTGATGGGCAGCGCCGCATCGGCGGGTCGCTGGTCCTCGGCAACGGCCACCCTGGCCACCAGATTCTCGATGCCCATCACATCGGTTCCGCCGTGCAGGGTCGCGACGAGGGCGGGCTGATTCAGCAGGTCGCGCTGCAAGTAAAGGCTGGTAAGCAACGAGTCCCGCGTCAACACATTGCCGCCACGCTCACGTACGACGATCTTTGCTTCGACCAGATCCTTGGCGGCGTAGGTCGCGGCGATTTCGTCGAGCGCCGCCTGCTCGTTCGACGCCATTTCCGCCTCGCCGATGTCGGCCTTGACGTGGGTACCCAGCACATTCCCTGCCCCGACAATCACCGTCAGCACGACCATCACCAACAGCACCGCGCGGCTGTGGTCGGTCAGGAACTGCGCGTAGCGATGCGGGAGGTCACGCATGAGAAGACACTTAGCGTCTCCCGACCTGAGCATGGCGGAAGGCGTTGATGCTGTCGTGCAACATCGCGCGTGATTCAGCGGCTTCGGCCGAGCCGAGTTTCGGACTCAGTTGCAGCAACTGAGGTGGCCGGTCGATGTCGCTGGCGGCCTCCTCTTTCCAGGGCATCAGATACAGCCCCAGCGCCTGCTCGTGGTCACCGTAAATCGTCGTGCCGACGGTCTCGGCCGGCGCACTTGCCGCCGGATCAGTGGCGGGCTCGATGGCGACGACGCCCCGACACACGCAGAACATGATCAGGCCCCCTGCGACCTGCTTCATGGCACCGCCCCGGCAATCGGCAGCGCGGTGGCAATGCCCTGCGCTTCCAACTCTTTAATCCACACCAACACGATCAAATCCTCGCTCTGGGTCAGCGTCAGGTACTGCCGGTACTGCTCGATCGCTGCTTGCGGGCGCTGCAGGTAAATGTCGTAGAGCACGCCCAGGTTGCGATAGGCCGGCGCGTACCCGGCATCCAGCGCGATGGCTTTTTGATAGGCGGCTTCTGCCCGCCCATAGGCCCCCTGCTCACGGTGCAGAACACCCAGCCAGTTGAACGCCACGGCGTTGCGGGGGTTCGCCTCTACCGCACGCGTAAAGTCGCGCAGTGCCTGCGCCGCGTCGCGCCCCTGCGCATTGAGAATGCCCAGATTGGTGAGCGGGCCCGAGAGTTCCGGATAGGCCTCCGACAGCGCCTGAAAAATTAGCCGGGCCTCGTCATCGCGCCGCTCGCGCAGTGCCGTCAGCCCTTGTTCGAACTGCGCATCCGCGTCGCGCACCTGTGCCCGGCTCAGAGCTGCTTGCCCTTGCACTCGGGGGGCCACCGGTCGGTCCGACACGCCCCCGGAGGTGGTGCAGGCCGCCTGGGTCAAGGCCATCAGGCAAACAAGGCTTGCGGTGACGGCGCGCACGTTTCGAAGTGGGTTATTGCAAGCTTGCATAGTGGTCCTCCCGTTGTTCACGTTTGCCGTACCGCGCCGGCATCATCTCGCTCAGTACTTGCGCACTGCCCTTGATCCACTGGTCCCAGTGACCGTGCGCCAGCAGTGCCAGATTGCGTTCATGCAGTCCCAGGGCCCGCTCTTCCATGGGGTAAGCCTGCCCTTCGACGTGCAGGACGTATTCCTGTAGCGCGGCGCCGTCGAGGTCCGGCGGATGCTCCGATTCCAACAGCGCGATCGACAGATCGAGATACACCGAGGCCATTTCGTAAGTCGCCTCGGGGACGATGTCGGCGTAACCTGAGGCAATGGCCGCAGAGAGATGGTCGACGGCTTCGGACACCGCCGCCGTTCGTTGCTGCAACGTGGTGTTGATGGGAGTTTTCAGGCCAATTTGTTTGGCCCGCGCGGCGCTGTCGCGGCCCAACATCAGGTGCGCCTGGGCGGCCAGGAATGCGGACAGGTCGGTACGCTCGCGGCCGGCCAATTGGTCGGCAGCAAGGATCTCGCGCATCCATCGCAGCGATTCGGCATGATCACCCTCCCGCTCCCGCGACATTCGCGCGAGCTGTTGGCGTGCCGCTTGAGCCCGGTCCAGCGACGCGTCCGGACGTTGCAGGTAACGCACATAGGCAGGCTTGGCGGCGCGGTAATGACCGGCTTGACGGTGCAAGTCAGCAGCCTGCCACGCCGCTTCTTCGCGAATCCCTGCTGCCTCGCTGGCGCGGGCGGCGACCCGCTCGAACGCACCCGCCGCCAAGCCCTTCTGATCGGCCTTCACGTACACAAGCGTCAGCCACTTGTCGGCATCCGCCACCTGAGCGTGATCCGGATGGCGCTGACGGAACGCCTCGAACGCGGCCGCCGCCGCCGCCCAGTCCTCGGCCTTGACGCGCATCACGGCGGTCTCGAAGGCTGCGGCGGGGCGTCGTTGCGAGGTCGGGGTGACCTCTATGATGCGGGCGAAGGCCTCGGCTGCATCCGCCCAGCGGGCGTCGTCGCGGGCCTGTTCGCCCTGCCGGTAGATGGCCACTGCCAACTGCTCGGTGACGGCCTCAAAGCGGGCATCAGACGGGTCCATTCCGCCACGCAAGGCGAGATAGCTCGCCTCCGCCGCCGGGAAATCGGCCAAGGCAAGCTGGCTGTCGGCCACCACGGCCGTCGCATCGTGGCGCAGTGGCGATGCAAGGTCGGGCAACGCCCGAACCGCTTCGGCGAGTTCCAGCGCCTCTTGATACTGGGCCAGGTCGAAGGACGTTTCAGCCGCGACGAGCATTACTCGGGCGCGCTCCGGGTGTGTCGTGTAAGTCTCGGCGAGCATCAGACTGGCGGTGATCACCTGCCGCTGCGCCTCGGTCTTGTGGCCGTCGGGGAGCGCATCGACCTGGCGCTGATAGGCCTGGACGCTGGCAAGCGCCGCCTCTTCAGACCGCGCATGGCGGTCGTGCTCGTAGGCGAGCCGGTGATATTGCGCGGCGGCATCGGAGAAGCGCGTGCCCTCGTACAGGGCATCGGCCAGGCGCATCCGCACGTCAACGGCGTCTTGCGCTTCGGGCATGAGATCCAGTGCCTGCTGATAGCGTAACGCCGCGTGCTGGAAGGCCGCGGTGCGCGCCGGGCTGAGCGCGTCGGTCTGCTGCGCCACCGCGTGGTGATTTTGTGCCACGGTCAGCACCTGGGCACGAAAGTCCGCCATAAAATTTGGTGATGGCGCGCGGTCGGACCAGTAAGCCGCCGCAGGGGCGTAGCGCTGTATATAGGTTTCACGCGCGGCAACTTCCAGCTCGGCGAAGCCCCCGTCAGCGTAGGTTGCGATCACCCGCGCCTGAAACGCGGGCGCTTCGGGATGGCGGGGATACCGCTCCGCAAAGGCCGCGTAGATTGTGGCGGCATCGGTGAACCGCTGGCGCTCCCGCATCAGCGCGCCCAGCGCGGCGTAATACACCGGCGCATGCGCGGTGATGGCAGCGTCGCCCTCCCAACGCTGCGCCGCGTCCGGAATGCCGCCCCAATTGAGAAACGCCAGGCTCGCACCGCGCAGCGCGTCGCGGGTCAGTTCACGTTGACGCGGCGGCACCTGCGCCAGTGCGGCCTCGTGATCACCCGTCGTGATGCCGACCGGCAGGTTGCGTTCCAGCAGGGTGACGAAAGCCGCCGCCGACGCGGAATACTGGCGGTCCTGCAAGTGCGCCCAGCCGACACGGTACTGGGCGACATCTTTGAGTTCATCGCCGACCGGCAAGGCCTGTGCGGCGGCCGCATAGGCAGCGGCCGCTTCAGCATAGCGCCGCTGGCCATAGAACAGCTCACCGGCCCGAAACGCCGCATCGGTGTACAGCACCGAGGCCGGATACTCAGTGATCAAGGTACTCAGCGACTGCGCGGCCTCGGCCGTACGCCCCAGCAGATGTAGCGCCCGCGCGCGCTGGTAGTGCGCCAAGTCGTTCGCCGGGGCCTGCGGTTGCTCGATGAACAGCTGCTCATAGAGCGCCAGCGCCTCATGCAGCAACGACAGATCGGCGCTCTGGCCGCTATCGACCAGTCTGATGCGTAAGTAGGCGGCACGGCGCATCGCCTCGGCACGAAGTGACGGCTCCCGCGCGTAGCTCAACAGCGCTTCGTAGTGGCCGATGGCGGCGTGGGGATCGGCGCTGACCGGCGATGACGCGGTGGGCGTGATGAGAGATGACTTCTCGGCCAATAGCCAGCCGACGCCGTCATCCGAGGATGTGTTCACGGCAATGGCGTCCACTGTGCGCGGTGCGGTGTCGCCGCGGATCAGGCGGGACTGGCACCCGACCAGCAGCAACAGGACGACCAGCGGTAGCGTGCGGGCGTGGTGCGCGTTCATGGGATGGCCATCAATGGATCAGCCCCGGCATCAGGCTGGTCGTAGAGCCGTGCCAGCGCCAGGTGTGCTTCGGCCAGGTAGGTGTCGGTGAGTGCCAGCAACTGCTGCAAGTCCTGCACCGCAAGCACTTCGATCTGCTCCCGGTCCACCCACAGACGCGTCTCGACACGCTGCTGCAGCGCGTTGATTTCGGTCTCTAATCCAAGCTGCTGGCGGGCGAGCTGATCCAGGCGCAAGGCCATGGCCCGTAATATTTGATAGTCGGCCAGACGTTGACGAAACGCGTCACGCTCCAGCAAATGCTCGACATAGAACAGCGGGTTGGGCTGCTTTGCATCGTTCATCCACCAGCGCGCATCACGACGCTCGATGAGCCACCACGACCACGCGTCGGGCGCCGCAGCTTCCGGCGTTTCCATCGCCGCAAAGAACGCTCCCTGCTCGACGTGGCGAATGGCATCCCCCAGGTGTCCGCGCGCGGCCAGCATCTGCTCGAGTGCACGCTGATAACGCTGTACCGCCTGCTGGTGTGCACCGAGGTGGTCAAAGGCATAGGCAGTGGCCAGCATCCCTTCCTGCACCACCGGATCACTGGGGTCACGGCCAATCAATTCTTGCCAGACGTTCAGGGCGCGCTGGAGGTTCTCTCGTCGCGCGCCCGATGCCACCGCACCGGCGTAGCGAAACGGCGATAAGCGACGCAGTTCGGCGGCCTCATCAGTGGAGGCGGGACGTAGCGTATTGACAGCCTGCAAGCGGGCGTGGGGGGCCAAACGGGCCGTCTCGCCGACAATGGCGGAACTGTCATGCCGTTTGTTCGACAACAGATGCGACCATCCCAGCCCCAGTAATGCGCGACTGGCGTACGGCCCGGGGCTATGGACCCGCCTGAAGTGCTCACCCGCCTGCTCACCGCGACCCTCTGACAGGGCCTGCTCGGCCAGGGCCAGATTGGCGCGGTCACGCATGACACGACGGGTCGGCGATGCGTCGTCATCGTCGGCGACGGCCATGAGTGCAGCCCACGCCTCGTCGCGCCGCCCGGCCGCCAGCCATTGCCCCGCCTGCGTGAAACGGGCGGCGACGGTGCCGGGGGCATCGCTCCTTGCCGAGGGAGATGCGGGCGCGATGCCCAGTGCCTGCCTGGCACGCAGCAGCAGTGCACTGGCCTCGCCGTCCGATTCGCTTTGCGCTTCCAAACCGATCAGCGCGATTGCCGCCTGGTATGGATGCCCCGTGTTGAGCAGCCGCTCGGCATCGCGAACGCGCAGGGTGCGCTCAGAAGACGGCGCTTCAGGTGGTGCCAGCGTGTGGCGGTTACGAAGCCCTTCTTCAGTTAACGCCACTTCAAGGAAATGAACGGCGGCAACGTCCGCCGAAAACGGCAAGCGCAACCGCGCGATGCGCGCACCGCTGACCAGCCGGCTGGCCATCAGCTCAATCTTCAGCGTCGGGTTGTCCGACCCCGCGGCAGGCAGCTCAAGGCGGTAGACGCCGCCCGCGCGCAACGCTTCGGACGTGTGATGGTTCAGATCGACCGTGTGGGGCAGCGCATCACCCCAGCGAGCACTCAGACTGTGCAGGCGCAGGTCGTTCGCGGCGGCATTCAGGTAGACCGAGAAGGTGCCTGTTTCGCGCCCCGCGTCCGGCTGCCGACTCACCGCCGACTCCAGTGCCAGTACCGACGACACCAGATCGCCCCAGGGCGTCACATGGGAATCGGCCGGCGCGGCCCGCGTCGGCATGCAGACCCCGAGACACAGGACCCCGATCACGCCCTTCCATTGTTGCCACCGAACGTCCATTGCTGGCCTGACCTTGCCTATACAAAAAATCCACCAGGTCCATTCCCGATAAAGGAAGAACACTGGTGGACGTCGTTGTCCGCATCGCGCCTGCGTTGGCTTGCGACCCGCGCTCGATTGAGCGACGAGCTGACACAAGAGGCGTGTGAGCAAAGCGCGTGCCAGCCGCGCCCGCCACGTTACGGCGATATCTGGGCCCCTGCCAATGGCGCACAGGACTCACCAACAGGGCGCATCGGGCGCTTTGTTGGTGCAACCTGCCCGAGAACGCCCCTTAGATGAGCATCACAAAGACTGCGGGATCCGCCCGAAGCGGCTACGTAGCCGTGGCATAAATCTTGCGGAAAGGCATCACGCGAGCGTCCTGACCGGCGCCGCACCCAGAGCGCCAATGTTGGCCTCGCCCCAGGACACCGTCGTCCACCTCCAGCGCCTGAGCGGATCGGGCGGGAGTTGGATTTTTTTTTGCCCCGCCCTCACGAGAACGCCGCGCTATGACCACCCCTCTTGTCAATATTTCGGCCCGGACGCTGCGCGCCCTGGCCGTGACCCTCCTTGGCGGCGCGTCGCTCGGAGCTGCGGCGACCGAGGGCAGCTACGTCGCGCCGATGGCCTCGTATGTGATCGCCGACGAAGACCGCCTCACCGATGACGCGTTCGGCGGCGCGCTGGCCTTTGGTCGACGGTTCTCATCCGCCTTCGGGGCGGAACTGCGCGGCAGCTACCTGGACTACGGCGACACCGACGAAACCGGCGCGCTGTGCCAGCCGCTCAATATTGGCTGCACGAGCCGCAGTGTCTCCCTGACTGCGGCGGGCCTGGGCCTCAACTATTACGTGGGCGGTGGCGGGCTGTATGTGCACCTCGACGCCATGGGCGGCGATCACGGGAAATACCACGCCGGCCTGGGCTATGACTTCGGCAGCTTCAAACGTTTCGCGCTGCGCGCCGAGGCGCTGTATCTCCGCAGCGAAAGCTTCGACGAGCCGCGCTTTAACCTGGGCGTGCGCCTTCCCATTGGCAGCAAGGCCGCGGTACGCGTCGCTGCAGCCCCCATACCCACTGCCACGCCGCAGCCGGTTCGGGTCGTTGCGCCTCCCCCCTGCGAGCTGCCGCCGCCGGGTGAGTCACTGAACCTGACCAACTGCAAGATCGACGACCGCATCGTGCTGGAGGGTTTGGAGTTTGAAATTGACAGCGCCGAGATCCGTTCCGATGAGCGCGACATCCTTGACCTCTTGGCCAAAGAGCTGCGCGAGCGGCGCGAGATCAAGGTGGCCATCCACGGCCATACCGACAGCACCGCATCAGACGAGTACAACCAAACGCTATCGGAGCGCCGCGCGGATGCCGTCAAAACCTATCTGGCCGAAGAGGGCGTGGCCATAGACCGCATAAGCACCCGCGGCTTTGGTGAAAGCATGCCCATCGCCGACAACGACACGGACGAAGGGCGCGCGCGCAACCGCCGGGTTGAGCTGGTGATCACCGAGCGGGTCCCGGGGCCCCGGTCGGAGAGTCCTGCCGCGATGCCCACACCCAACCCTGGGGCACTGGCGGTAGACACGCCTATGGCGGCCCCCACCCCCATCGACGCCGCTACGGATTGAGCCGGCCATGTCCGAGCTGATGCTGGAGGGCGAGATGATCTACAACAAGAACTGCATGGTTTGCCACCAGTCCACGGGCATGGGCGCACCGCCGGGAGGCCCGTCCCTCGTCGGCAGCGCCATGGTCACCGGCCCGGCTGCGGCGCAAATCGCACAGGTGCCGCAGGGCAAGGGCGTCATGCCCAGCTTCGCTGACGACCTGAGCGATGCCGACATTGCCTCCATCATCACCTCTACCCACAATTACCCGCAATCAGTGGGGCAGCAAGGCGGGCGTGGGGCAGCCCGAGGAGGTCGCCGAACAGCGCTGACGCGCCGGATTCGGTTTTTATTGATCAACCTGATCCTTTGCACCAAAGGAGCTACTCCAATGACGCTCAAGCTCCCCACCACGGCTTATCGCAGGACAC
>TARA_R110002073_G_scaffold284823_4_pt1 | contig 10390 bp, 8 predicted proteins | sample TARA_R110002073 | Tara Oceans TARA_R110002073 (sample SAMEA4397174) | marine metagenome | biome: Polar Biome; feature: [DCM] deep chlorophyll maximum layer (ENVO:01000326); material: water (ENVO:00002006), including particulate matter (ENVO:01000060) such as... | depth 40 m
TTCAGCGGCGGCGTTTGGGTCTACTGCTTGACATGTTCCAAAATAATGTCCTGCAACATATCCATTACAATAGGGTTTTTCCGCAGTACATTGGAACATATTGGATGCGGTACCACTTGAATAGTCTGAAGAACATTGTTGAGCAAGAGACCACTTTGCTTTTTTTGAATCCTTGCCTACGCATGGGTGGATTTCTGTGCCCTTTCCAGGGCGTTTGGGGTTGCTGATATCAAGATTTGGGTATAAACAATAGGAACCATTCACCGTTGAACCAACTATGATGTGTGTATCTTCTCCGCTGTCATCTATTGACCAACTTGCGTTCTGATATGTGTTGTTGGGGACTGCTCCGCTGTTTTGTTTATTGTAACCTGTTGCACCTTGACCACATTTATCAGTTGTGGTTTCGATTCCGGTAATACTGTTGCCGTAACCTGTTGCAGGAACTACACAAAAACCAGGGTCTGTTCCGACTTGGATGTTATTCCCACCAATGTTGCTTGGATCAGGTGTTATTTTCCATTGGGCGTTACGTATGTCACTTGTGGTTTTGTGCATATTGCCGTCCCACCCTTTCACCTTGGCTGGGCTATAATTTCCCGTTCCATCACATTTATCAATTATTAATCGATCGTTATGAAGACCTCCAGTAACGTACGAGTCTTTGAATAAACAAAGGTTTGAATCATCACCACCTGCCTTTATTTTATACATCTTACCAGAAGCTGAAAATGGTTCGACAATGCTTCCTAAAGACTTACCCATTAAAAAGGGTATAATTAAAGTAATCGATAAAAATGTAATAGCGATTACAAATAATGTCGATTTCGAAACTTTCATGATATATATACTGGTTAATATAAATATTAATTTTAGAAAGAAATATATATTCTGTAATATATACCAATGGTTAAGAAAAAAAATGGAAAAACAACAAACAAAAAAGGGGGTAAACAAGGACCAAAATCTGCGGCATGGTCATCATTCACATTTGTCACGGTTTGTACAATTATAATATTTTGGGTGTTATTTCCATTCTATTCATATCAATTACAAATAATTTTTGACCAGGAACATTGTAAAATACCCTCCGATGAAAATGGCCTACCATATTGTCCGTTCCCGGGGGCCATAGAGAAAAACAAAGGTCCTAATATGTTTACAGCTTTTATTAAATCATTCGGGGATACCCTGAAAAACTTATACGAGATTATTACAGGGACTTTTTGGGTTGAATTAAAAAAAAGTGTAATCAAATTGGAAGATAAAATGAACGTTCCCCCTAAAACAACGAAAGGTGGTTATGAACACAAAAGCGGTGGAGATTTAAATGGTCTGGGTGGTGGAGGTCCAAACGATCAGGTAGTTGAAACTCCTATGAAGATATTATCAAAAACCTTACATATCAACCATAAGAATTTCGTGAATATGGCCACTTGTGTTATGAAAGATGAAACTGAAATGATAAACTATTATGGAGGGGATATCAAACAAAAGGCAGAATTGTCTACAGAAAAGGGTTTCTTTAGTAAACCACCTATGGATTTTTTAAGTTCTGACAAGTTCGGGTGGCCATACTATTACATATTTGACGCGTCTGGAACCAACACACAATATAATCCGGATGGAAATACAAATAACACAATGAAAGATTGGGTAGGTGCATGGTTTGGTAAAACACAACAGCGGTCCTGGTCAACTATGCGGGGATTATGGAGCAGGATCCTTTTATTCTTTTTACCATTTTTAAAAGATGAAGTAAGTAAGGATGATATTATAAAAGATTTGGATGCGTTTATAGATGCTCTCGGTGTACATGGTGAGATTCAAGGCAATTTTGAAAAAATTAAAGAACGTTTTAATAACATATATGAAGCAAATGAGAAAAGCGCCCCAAGAGATATTTTGTTTAGTGCAATGAAGGATTCCATTTATGATGAATCAAAAACCAATATAGTGGAAAGTGAACAAACGGATAAAACTAAGCCCTCGATTAAAACTAAGCTTGTTGTTGCCATGAATCGGCTTAGCAACATTCGTTCTGGTAGTCACCCATACGTAAAACCACGTGAAGGCGATTCGGGCGGAGATAATATATATTTACGATTTTTTATTGCGGCGATAAGGAATGCAAAGTATGATAAGTTACGATGGTTTTCAACATCTATTGGTTTGGGTGGCGATAGTAGTTACTGGATGCGTTATATTATTACATGGTATATTCCAATATTAACAATGGTAATTATGACAATAACAATGTTTTTTGGATTTTGGCTAACGGTGTTTAGTTCCGTTAATAGATATAGCTCAACCATATTACCATTTTTCTTTGGTATATGGGTATCATTCTACAATATGTTTATGTTGCCCACATCTCTTTTTTGGTATTTTATAGTGGGTGGTACAGGAAAACGTCCAAATTCTGATAATTGTCCATATGATTCGGGGGTGTATCAAATGCGAAGGAACTTTTGGCAATATCTACCATTAAATTTATATTTAACTTTAGGAATTATATCGATGCAACTTGGTTCGACGCTAACTATTATTGGGAAGCCCACTGTGGGTTTAACGCTTACATTTTTATTCCCAGCTTTAGTTATTTTAGTTATAATTTATAGACTGTTGTCAGCGTTGTTTAAAATATTATAAAGTAAAAACCAACTTAATGGTAACTCGATTGATATTTAATAATGGGGAAAAAAAATAGAGATAAGAAGATTTCAGCAAACGGCAAACCGTTTGTTAGCATATGCACACCAACATATAATCGTAGAAGTTTTATACCGTTACTAATAAAAAACTTTTTAGCCCAAGATTATCCACGGGAGTTAATAGAGTGGATTGTTATTGATGATGGCGACGATCCCGTTGGGGATTTATTTAAAGATGTTCCAATGGTTAAATATTTCTACCAAGCAGAAAAGATGAAACTTGGTAGAAAACGAAATTATATGCATGAAAAGGCAAAGGGTGAAATAATTATATATATGGATGACGACGATTATTACCCTCCTAACCGCATTAGTCATGCTGTAAATAGGTTAAGGTCTCAACCAAAGGCAATGGCAGCGGGTAGTTCAATAATTCATATATATTTTAAAGATAGAGATAAAATATATGAATTTGGTCCTTACGGACCCCAGCATGCTACAGCTGGAACATTTGCATTTAGAAGAGCTTTACTAAAGGAAACAAAGTATGATGATGACGCAGAAATGGCAGAAGAAAAACAGTTTTTAAAGAACTACACAGTTCCGCTTATACAACTCGACTCAAGAAAATCCATATTGTGTTTCTCGCACGATCATAATACATTCGATAAGCGAAAACTATTAGAAAACCCCCATCCTAAATTTGTAAGACAAACCAAATTAAAGCCATTGGATTTCATTAAGGACAAGAAAGTGGCTAAATTTTATTCTGAACAATAAAGTATTTACTAATATTATAAGATGTTAAAATTAAAGTCACTTTTAAAAAATAAAACGGTTGTTTTTACGTTAAAAATCGCAGTTGTATTAGTTGTGTGTTATCTAGCATTTTATACTTTTAGACAGTGTGAAGGATATGCAAATGTGAATGGAAAGAATTTAATTTATATAAGTATGGAAGGGTGTCCCCACTGTGTTAGTTTTACACCACAATGGGAAAGCGCTAAATCCCAAAATAAAACAAACATTGTTATGACAGACCACGAAAGAGGGAGCAAAAAGGGTATAGAATTATGCAAAAAACATAATGTAACCGGATTCCCGGCGATATTACTATTAGATGGGGGAAAAAAGGAAGTATATAAGGGAAAGCGAACAACAGGTGGAATTCTTGATTTTTTGAAATCACTCAAATAGTTTCATCGATTGAGTATCCATCTATAAACCGATACATTCTATTAATATCAAGTTTAGTTATTTCATAGTTATCGTTATCAAAAATTTTATAAATTTCTTCTTCTGTATATTTTGATCGCATATATATAAAATATGCAATCACATCTTTCTTATCCATTGCCAATTGATCGCAAAACTGTTGTAAAAATAACATATTATTATATTCTGTTGAATATTTAGTAAGAACCTTGGTAAAACGAACATTTTTTGGAGAGATTTCCTTTAATTTATACGGCAGTTCGTGAAGCAACTTATGGTTATAAAAGGTTTTGTTTAGTGAACTTATTTCATTAAATATCCAAATTTGTTTTTGGAATGTAACCCTATCCATGTAATCGCTAAAACAAATGTTGTCAAGTATATCAATGTAAAATGGTATACTGATTTCTTTTGGAATTTCCTTTATTGTATCTATTATGTTTTCATGAAATAACAGCCCAACACTTGTTCTGTCAGTTTCATTCATCAATGAATTATGTTCATTCATGGGATAAGTGGTGGTAAGTATCTTACTAACAATTTGTTTTGTATCCTCGTTGTATGATTTTTCTTGAAACATTTTAGTAATTATTTCAGACTGCAATATAACTTGTTGTTTGTTATAAATATTATATATACTACTAAGTTTTCGCAAGTCTCCTTGAATGAATTTAACTATCTTTGTTTGAAGTTGTGATTCAATAGTGGGCATCAATAATTTAATTATTGCATTAATCTGAATAGTCGTCGGAGTTTTCAATTCAATTGGTGTGCAAACTTTCTTCATCTCTGTAATTTTTTTATCAATGTGATGGTTGCTTATACAAATAATAGGTGACATACAAATGCTTTCTTTTTTTTGTTTTTTTGTTTTTTTTGGTCTAATTAGTTTAATTAGTGAATTAATACCACCTTTATCCCCACCATTCATGCCGTCAATTTCGTCCATAATTATAGCTATTTTCTTGTTTGTATTTTTAAATAAACTAACTACTGACGATTCGCTCATATTATGACTTGTTATGGTATCCACGATTGATTTATTCCTAATATCCCCAGCATCAAATAATATGACATCGTAATTTAGTTTTTTAAGTATTTCCTTTATAAACATTGTTTTCCCTGAACCCGGTGACCCGAAAACATAAATGCCCCGTTTTACAATGTTATTGTTTTTATTATTATCAAAACTAGTAATACTATCTATAAAAAGTTGTTCTTCGTCGTGTCTATCTAATAATTGATTAATATTTAATTGTTCCATTTATTAGTAATAATAATAATCATTTATATATTTTTGATATAAATTACATAATATCAAAAATTACACATTTGTTATCCCGTCCCACGTAACACCACACTCTTTAGACCAAACCCTTTTATCCTTAACACTCATTCCTGAGAAATTTTTCATATCACATGATCCACCACTTCCTAAATGTTTGACATTTTTACATACATGTTCGCCATTTTTCTCGGTAATTTTAAAATAATCTGGACATCCCCCCAATTCAGGAGGGTACTGAAAGTTGTTTTTAGATTTAGCCAATATAATGGCCAAAATAACAAGGAATATAATAAGAATTACCGTAGCAACAATTAAAACCACTTTTTGAAAAGTCATAGTCATTATATATTAATTAACATATTTTTATTCTTTGATAATATATAATGAACTGTAATAGCAATGGGAGGGTAAACATAATGGGAAACAACAATACAGATTGTTTTAAGCTTTATGACAAAATACACGTAAATGATGAAGACACGTTTTATAAAACAGCAATGGTAGGAAATTGGGATAATAGCCTCTTATCTGATACATTCTTTAGCAGTGACAATATAAATATAATTCAAAATGATATACGAGCTGGAGTATATAATGGTTCAAACAAACGTTTTCTTATAGGTAAACAGGACGAAGATACTCTAAAAATGATTATGCGAAGCATATTTTTACAATATTCAAAAAATGGACAGACTCACATTAAACAGCAGGTTACCGATTTGAATAAAATGGTAAGCGATTACGCCATTCCGCAAGTTATGGGCGAAGCTGTTGGCTATGTAAAATATAAGAACGATGCAAGTGTTATGTATACACCTATAGAGAGACCCGTATCCACCCAGTCATTTAAAACACTTGAACAAAAACCTTGGTTTTAATAATATAACAATAACTGCATTATCTACGCATTATACTTATCCATTTCCACTAGATATAATTCTTTCGCATTAGCTGCCAACTTTTGATAATGGATCTTTTCTTTGGGTGTAACCTTTGCCCACATCTGTCCCAATACTTTAGAACTTTGCGCAATAGAACCACATTTTAGTTGTTCCACAACCTCCTTTCTCTTTTCATCGCAAAAGAACAGATAAGACGATTTCCCACGCTTCGGTTTATTTGGATCAATCACTTTTTTCGTCTTAGGACGATCTCCCAAGAGCTTGGTGATAGTTTCATTAATTTTATTCTTATCGGTGATACCGAGTTCAACACACACTGAAGTGACTAGACTTTTATGGGAATCGAACCATAGTCCATTGAGGGCATTTGTATCATTTGCGAATAGCATGCTTTCCATAGTAATACATTATAAGTAGTGTTCTTACTATATCAATTTTATTAACCTTTAAGAATATTTTTTTTCTTTTTTCCAATCTTTTTTACTGTTCCCATTTGCCGTGACCTTCTGTCGGTCAAATAAATATCATATTGCTGTTTGAGTTTTGTTAATTCAACCAACCATATATCATACGGGGTTTTACCTTTAAGAATTTCTAATTCTTTCACATGTTCATCCCTTTCTTTTTCAAGCCTTTCTCTATTTTCTTCCTCAATGTGTTCAAAACGCATTGTCCTGAGGTATTTGTAAAGAGGATCATTGTCAACCTTATCATAATTATTAGTTTCGAGTAATTCGACTACCTGGGTGGACTTCTTTTTACGCAAATCAATAACATCGTCACATTGTTCTTGAATAAACCGCGCCTTGTTATTTAAAAGCGTGACTTCTCTTTCAAGTGCCTTAATTTGAAATTTGATACGTTTTTCATATATTGCATACCTTACCGGAATATAAGCATCTATAATATCATAGACCGTTTTATATTTTTGTAATTTTTGCTCCTCGTTAAATAGATACATATTTGTAATTTGCTTGGTAGTATATAACTTGAATACCTTTTCGAGTCCATTGCAATCGTGGTCGGCTGTTTGGGTTATAAGTTTATTGAGAGTTCCGGTAGTCAACTTAATTTCAAAATCAACAATAGTATCAGTACACAAATCCTTATAACTTTTAACGATTGGTGCAACACTTTTTTTTTCTGTTTTTTTTTCGCTCCTTTTATTATCCATCAAGGATTCAATATGCGCTTTATATTTTTCAGTCCATGACCCAACAGGCAACTCGGTAATTCGAATAAAGTCAGAACCAATGATTTCATACTTACCCTTTATTAAATATTTCACATCTGATAATTTGTCAATTGTTCCGGTGAACCCTTCGTAATATAGGTCAATGTCGGGTCTAACAGTTTTGCTCCCCTTAATTTTATATTTGACATAATTAATTATACCAATAACGTTGTGTTGTGGAATATCACTACTGAACCCCGTCCCAATGCCCTTATTACCATTAATACATATCATTGGAACAATGGGAGCATAATACTCGGGTTCTACGGCCAACCCATCGTCATATTTATAATCCAATACAGGTTGGTCAGCTTCTGGGTAAATATATTTGGTGATTGGTGAAAGATTTGTAAATATATATCTTTCACTTGCACTGTCGTCACCGCCATTTAATCGTGTGCCAAATTGCCCGTTCGGTACAAATAAACTTATATTATTGGTTCCCGTATATTCCGCCGCCATTCCAATAATAGCACCAACCAGACTGATTTCACCGTGATGATATCCAGAGTGTTCCGATACGTATCCGGCCAATTGTGCCACTTTGATTTCCCTCGTTAAGTTCCTTTTAAACGCTGAGAACAAAATCTTCCGTGTGCTTATTTTGTTACCATCCACAAGATTTGCTATAGAACGATCACAGTCATACTTTGAGAAGTGTAATAATTCGTTATCCGCCCACCTTTTATACGTAACGTCGCCACTTTTTACATCAAGATGGGAGTCTTTATCATAATTACGCAACCACTCCTTTCTATCATCTGCTCTCTTTTTATTAAATGCTTTATCGATCGCGTTATTACATTCATCCCCGGAATGTTCAAATGTCACTAACCTCTTTTCATTGAAATATTGTTTAAATTCCTTTGCGGTGGATGTCCCCAATCCCTTAAAATATTTAACACTCCAACCTTTGGCATCATTATGAGATCCCTTCCATTTTTGATATTCCTGTTCTGAATAAAAGCTAACTTCTTTAGAACCTCTTTTAGATTTTATAATCGGTGTATTCATAAAACCAAGGAAAGATTTAATCTTTACCAAGTCTGGCCACTGTGAATAAAATAGATTAATACATAGACCCTTGATATGCGATCCATCCAAATCTTGATCCGTCATAAACATAACTCGACCATACCGTAGATTTTCCTTAACATCTTTATATGTATTGTATTTAAAACCGGTTTTTAATCCTAATATTTTTTTAATTGCAGCGATTTCGGCATTGGCATTGATTTTTGCACTCGACTGTTCACTTGTATTCATTACCTTTCCTTTCAGGGGGAACACACCTGTTGTATCTCTATCGTCCTTTATTAAACCCGACATAATACCCGCTTTAGCCGAATCCCCTTCACATAAAATTAGAGTGCAATCGTATGAACGCGAACCGCCTGCAAAGTTGGCATCTACCAATTTAGGTAGTCCGCGGATCGTTTTAGTCTGGGAACCATCTGTTTCGGCGGAAGATTTCTTATTTTCCTTCACTTGTGTAATACTAATCGCTGCCTCCATAACTCCCAACTTTTTACAGATGTCCTCTACCAGTTTATCACTTATCTCATATCTAGAACCAAACTTACTCGATGGTGTTGTTAAATTATTTTTTGTTTGACTATCAAACGATGGGTTATCAATAGCCACATTAATAAATAACATAAGTTGCTCCTTGATAGATGTCGCCGTGACTTTTACCTTCTTTTTTGTTAAAATATATGCAATAACCTTTCTTGTAAGCTGGTTTATAATATACTCAACGTGTTTTCCACCAGTAGCTGTATGGATTCCATTTACAAATGCTTCGTGTGTGAATTCGCCTACGGGGGAACATGCCACCCCAACGGTCCATCTTCCCTGGGTTTCACACGCCCTTTTAACTAGATTCCTATCATAACCTATATACAAATTCATATATTCGTCTAGAGATCGAATGGGAATGCTATGATTATTAAATACAACCTTTACACTCTTATCTGTAATCGCGGCCATATCATATGCCCTTTTTCTAAAAATATTTAGAACGTCTTTTGTAAAACCCTTCATCCCAAACCTTTTAAAATCCAATTTAAATTGGATTTTAGTATACGGTTTTGCAATAGACTTAGTAACAACGGGCTCGTGTATAACTGATAAATTATTTGTAAATTCCTGCGTATATTTAAGTTTTCTTCTGTGGTCAACGGTTTCAACTTTCCCCCAAAGAGAATATATAAATATTAATTTAACTCCAAACCCGTTTTTACCCCCTACAATTTTTTTTTCATCTTTATTGTAATTTGTTGAACTCATCAAATGCGCGAAAATCATCTCTACAATCCACATACCCTCGGTTGGGTGTTTAGCAACATCTATTCCGTCGCCATTATTAATTATTGTAATTATACCGGTTTTCTCATCCACGGCTATATCAATAAATGTAACCGATCTTACATCTTTATATTTTCCATCTTTTTTTTTTTGCTGCTGTCTAATATAATGGTCTCGACTATTTACCAATCCTTCATCGAAACACTTATATAGCGCTGGCACTAGTTCATATTCACCATATTTCATAGAATCGCCATCCATTATCCACCCCTTTAGCGTGTCTTTTTCCACACTACCTACATATGTATCGGGTGCATCAAGTATATGATCGCGTTGTTTTTTAAGTTGATATGTTTTAGTAAGTTCTTCGTCTTTAATCATTGTGATAATATTCTCTTATTATGTTCCTTTTAAACGTTTTCAATTTATTAGATTTAGCATAAGTTTTTTTCTCATTATCATATATAATGACAAAGAAACACATGAAATCGTCAGATGGGTTGTATCATATTGGTGGGAAAACGTATCAACATCTTAATGGTTCGCGTGCTCAAATTATGCATGGGACTGCGTATAAAACAACGGGCGGGCTGACAAAAAAAGGGCTCAAATACAATAAGCATGGTAAAATTGTATCTACTAGAAAGAGTTCAAGTAATCCGTTAAAACATTTAACGCGCGCTGGATATAAAACGGTTAAAGGTCAATTCGGTTGGGTTAGGGATGGCGCCAAAGGAATGAAAAAACATAAGTCCCGGAAACATAAGTCCCGGAAACATAAGTCCCGGAA
>TARA_R110002073_G_scaffold39057_4_pt1 | contig 10376 bp, 9 predicted proteins | sample TARA_R110002073 | Tara Oceans TARA_R110002073 (sample SAMEA4397174) | marine metagenome | biome: Polar Biome; feature: [DCM] deep chlorophyll maximum layer (ENVO:01000326); material: water (ENVO:00002006), including particulate matter (ENVO:01000060) such as... | depth 40 m
CACCGACAGCTTGCAGAAAACCTGGGCATTATTGGTGTCCGCAGCAATTATGTTGATCCCCGCCAATCTATATCCCGTCATGAGCGTAAAAAAATTAGGTAAGGGTTCAGCGGACACAATTGTCAGTGGAGTCATTCATTTGATGGAAGGGGGCATGTTTGGGCTTGCCTTTATTGTGCTGTTTGCATCTATTGTGGTGCCTTTGCTGAAGCTCAGTGCAATGGGGTTTCTGTTGTACTCGGTGGGCAATGGCTCTGACTGGCGACCAAGGGATCGGACTTTGCTCTATCGCGTGACCGAAGTCGTTGGCGCCTGGTCTATGGTAGATGTTTTTCTGGTAGGCTTGCTGTCCGGATTGGTGAGCCTGGGCTTGCTTGCCACGATAGAACCCGGTGTTGGCGTGACCTTTTTTGGTGCGGCGGTGATCTTAACCATGTTAGCGGCACACAGTTTTGATCCGCGACTGATTTGGGATAATACAACCCTTAGTTCTGAGGGTATGTCACAGGGGCAATTGCCTGATAATGAGTCGGATAGGGACAACGGGCAGTTAGCACCAACTGGTAGGTAGTGAGACGCAGGTAGTAAGAAGTAGCCAGGTAGTCAGTAACAGATAAATAGTGTCAAACAGCTAAAAAGCCAAAAATAACTAAAAGGCGTTTAGATATAAAGTGAGTGAACACGGTCGACCTCAGGTTAGTCAAAAAACAGGGCTCTCAATTATCTGGCTCATCCCATTGGTGACAGCCATCGTGGGTGGTTGGCTGGCGGTTCGGACATTAATCGATCAAGCGCCTACCGCCACAATTACCTTTAATACAGCGGAAGGTATACAGGCAGGCAAAACTGCCATTAAGTACAAGAGTGTTGAAATCGGCATTGTTGAAGAAATTCGATTTGCCGAGGACTTCGACCACGTCGAACTGACCGTGACTTTTAATGAAGGCATGGAACAATTTCTTCGTCGCAATACGCGCTTCTGGGTGGTGCGGCCACAGTTTAGTCTCCGGGGCGTATCGGGTATCGGCACCTTATTGTCGGGTTCCTATATTGAAATTGATCCTGGACCGGGGGCGCCGCAAAACCACTTTATTGGCCTGGAAGAAATTCCCCTCGTGACCCGCGATGACGCCGGGACGGCCATTACCCTCGTCACCAATGACCTGGGTTCCCTTGCCGGAGGTTCACCTATTTATTATCAGGGGTTGTTAGCGGGGGAAGTCCTTGGCTATGAACTCGGCTCCGATGCGCAGAGTATTTATATCCACGCGTTTATACGAGACCCCTATGACCAACTTGTCAGGGGCAACAGCCGATTCTGGAACGTCAGTGGTCTGGATGTATCGATGGGCGCGGATGGTGTAGAGGTCAAAACGGCATCGCTGCAGGCGTTAATGTTTGGTGGTCTTTCCTTTGAAACACCATCAACACTTGAGGCTGTGAATGCCGACATCGAAAACCTTATCTTCACCTTATATCCTGACCACGATGTGATTGATGAAGAGGCTTACACCCGTAAGCTTCGGTTCGTGATGTATTTCAACAGTTCCGTTCGCGGACTTAATCCCGGTGCGCCCCTCGAATTCAAAGGGATTCAAATCGGTAAGGTGCTAGATGTAAAACTCGAATTTAATAGCCAGGAAACATCCTTCAGAATTCCGGTGTTGGTTGAAATAGAACCGGATCGGATTGTTGACCGAACTGCTGAGCCCGATTCATCTGCCGCGGTCATGCTCCAAACTCTGGTGGATAGAGGCTTGCGTGCACGACTCTCAACGGGCAGCTTGCTGACGGGGCAATTGTACGTGGAACTGAACATGTATCCCGGAACCGAAGCAGTATATGCCGGTGACAATACAACCCCGCACCCCGAACTCCCAACCATTCCGGGTGCTTTTGAAGCCATGACCGAATCGGTTCAGAATTTTGTATCTAAACTGGAGACGGTTGATGTTGAAGCCATGGGCGAAAACATTCTTGGCATTCTGTCCGGTGCGAATGAACTGTTAAATACCGCAGAGTCCGAACAAACCGTTACAGATCTACAGGCATCGATGCGGGCACTCAAAAATATCCTGAAGAATGTGGAATCCGCCAATCTTGAGGAAACGATCCTCTCAGCTAATACCGTGCTGGTGAATTTGAATCAAACACTCACCATGATTGATGGTGTACTCACGCCAAATTCACCGCTGCAGTACAACATCCTTCAAGTCACAAGTGAGCTTGAGGAAACAGCAAGGGCGTTACGCTCCCTGGTGGAAATGTTAGAACGTCAACCTCAGGCCATTATTTTTGGTCGGGAAGCGGCAGCGGGAGATGAAAATGAATAACAGCAAATGGCCTGGACTGTTGCTCGGATTACTATTGCTTGCGGGCTGTGGTGGCGCACCCTCCGTCATTAAATATTATGTGATTGATCCTGTACCCATGGCGCCGGTAGCGACGCTTGGGGACAAGAGCGTGCAAATTCTTGATTTGAAGTTGCCTCAATATCTAGAACGTTTTCAAATTGCCCGGCGTGAAGAGGGTAATCGCATTACCTTCAACAATAATCAGCAGTGGGGCGAAAACCTTCGAAAAAACCTGTTCAGAACGATGACTCGAAATCTCTCGATTCTGTTGGGTACCGCAGATGTTGGCACGGCGATTAGCAGATCATTTTCGGTACCAGATTATTCACTTCGCGTCAGCATAGAGGCCTTCGAACAGGGGAATGATGGGAGAGTACAACTCGCGGCTCGCTACCAAATTAGTGATGGTGCGGGGTTAGTTCTGGCGACGGAACAAGTGACCTCAATTGTGGATCGGAACAGCGGTGATCGATATGGCGATATGGTAACGGATTTACAGCAACTATTTGCTGATCTATCCAGGGCGATTGCCGTCAGTATTCAAACGCTGGAAGCGCAACATGGGAGCTAGATTGCTACTACCACTGCTGTTAATCGCCAGCGCCATATTCAGTTCCATATTCAGCTCCATGGCTGAAGCCGCTGAGGTGCAAATAGCAGAGGCCTCGGGCCTGGCATTAATGCAAAAAGTTTACGATACCCACCAACAATATCCCTATGTCTACGAAGAGCAATCGATGGTGCTGATTGATCGAGACGGAAATAGGGAAACCCGTAAGGTAAAGCTCTATACAAGAGTGGAAGAAAACCTACTGCAAAAAATCCTGCTGTTGTTTGACTCTCCGAAAGAAGTTAAAGGCGTGGCGGTGCTGGCGGAACGAAATGCTGCGGGTGAAACGCGGCAGTCAATTTATCTACCTGCACTCGGTGAAAGCATGGTTGAAAATTCCGGTGAAGCGGGAGATGCAAATTTTTTGGGCACGGATTTCTCGGTCGAAAATCTGACCGGCGAACGACTGGAAGACTATGACTACCGACGCCAACGGGATGAGTTGATTAACGATAAGATGTACTGCGTGGTTGATGTTTTTGGTAAGCAAAGTAGCGAAGACCAGATTGCCCTAAGACGTCACTTTATTTCCCAGGAAAATCTTTACCTGACCAGAACCGATTATTTTGATGATATGGGCCGCGTGCGAAAACGCCAGAGTCAGCATGACATGGCCCACGTCCTGGGTGATATGTGGCGTGCGAATATGCTGCTAATGGAAAACCTGCAAAATAATCACCAGACGCTAATTAAAGTTGATCGAAGAGTTTTTTCTAAAGATTATGTTCCGAGCGAAGTCTTCACCACAGATTACCTATTTCAATACAGTCGAGCGGAGGGTTTGAATCTCGAGTTGCCCGATGAAGCCGCTGAAGCAGAACTCATGGGAGAGGGTGCACCATGATCTCATCGATGTACCTACTGGGCGCTCGCTACCGCGGTATTGTCATTTCTATCATCACCGTGATCACCATTGTTGCGAGTTTTGGCTTAACCAGGTTAGAGATTGATACAAGCTTCGATAGTCTGATCCCGAACGATGACCCGGCACGCATTGTCTATCAGCGGGTCATGGGTGAATTTGGTTCCGACAACAAAACCATTATTTATATCGAAGATGCAGCACTGTGGACAACAGAAAAACTCACGGCACTTGAATCCCTCCATAGCCAGCTTAAGCGAATTGACCATATAAGCCGGGTGGATAGTCTATTTAACCTTCGCACGATACGCGGTCAAACCATGAATGGTAAGACCACGGTCAAAGCTGAGTCTGTAATGGAACGTGTGCCCCAGACTCCGGATGATGTTCTAGCTGCCAAGCACCGGGCCCTTGGTAATCCGTTATATGTTGGCAATCTGTTTTCGGCAAATGGCAGGGTCACTGCGATGATCCTCACCGTTGAAGACAGTGAAGAGGAAGAGGATTTTGATCAACAGGTTTACACTGATATAGAGGCTGCTCTACAGGCACACAACGCTGATTTTTCTCGAGCGTTTCAGGTTGGTCCGCCCCGGGTTAACGCCGAACTTCGCACCAGTCTGGTTCAGGACTTTACGATTCTCGGACCCCTTTCTGCGTTTGTTCTCATTGCTTCAATTTTGGTGTTTATGCGCAGTAAGCTTGCTGCGGCTGTACCTATTGTTACCTCGGTCCTGACCATTGTTTGGACTTTTGGCCTGCTAGGTTGGGTGGGGATTCCCCTGAATATTTTGAGCGCTATGATTCCCTCGCTCATTATTGTGATTGGCTCGACCGAGGATACCCACATTATGGCGGCCTTTTTCCGTGGCCTGGCGAGTGGCAGTGAGCCGAATACCAAGCTTGAAGGCCCAGACCCAAGTCAACGTGCAATTCGATATATGGCGATGCACACCGGGTTGCCACTTTTGTTAACGGTGCTCACAACCGCGCTGGGTTTTGCGGCAAACCTATTTAGCTCCATCGGCTTGATTCAGGACTTTGCTGTTGCGTCCACCTTCGCCATTATTGCCAATGGAGTGATCACAATTTTGGTAGTGCCATTTTTGTTGGTCCAGTTTGGTCCGGCAAAAATGTCCGACGAGACCGAGCGAGAGGAAATTTACAAAAACAATTTGCCGGACCGAATTATCAAAACCTTTCGGATTTCCCAGGATCGGTTTCCGCTCTACACATTGGCACTAACCGCGGTCCTCTGTGCGTTCTTTACTTATCAGGCATCACATCTTTATGTCACCAATGATCCGATGTCCTATTTTCCCGAGGACCGTCCTTTAGTTCAGGAAACACAGCAGATCCACAAGGAACTAGCGGGCATTAAGGTGTTTTTTATTGCCCTGGAGTCCGAAACAGACAAAGCCTTTCTAGAGCCGAATAACCTGGATAAGTTGGAAAAAATTCAGGAATTTATGCGCAAGCAGGAAGTGTTCGACAATAGTCTGTCATTGGCAGATCACCTGAAGTACGTGAATAGGGAAATTCAAGGTGAGTTCGCCCAGCTGAGTTTGCCCAGGTCGAGGCAGATGGTTGCGCAGTATTTGTTATTCTTTCACCGTAGCGAACTAGAGAGTTATGTGAGCCACGATTATCGGCGGGCGAATATTGTTGTCCGGCACAATATTAATGATTCCAACACGCTAAACCGTTATATCCAAGAGCTAGATTTAGCGGTGAAACAGATTGCAGGGCCAGACTTTCAAGCCAACATTATTGGCGAGAACCTCATGGTTAACCAGGCCGCTGAGGACCTGATGATCTCTCAGATTAAAGCGTTGGGTTTGTTACTCGCGCTTATCTTTATCTTGATGTCGATTATGTTCACCTCCTTTAAAGGTGGCGCCATTGCAATGGTGCCGTCACTTATCCCAATAATGTTGATGTTTGGCATTATGGGCTTTTTGGGAATTCCGCTGAATCCTGGTACCGCAATGGTGGCGGTGATTGCAGTTGGTATTGCAATTGATGGCACGATTCACCTGCTGGCTCGATATAACGAACTGTGTCGTGCGACCTCGGATTATCAGAGTGCTGTGAATCAGGCGGTAAAAGAAGTAGCAACGCCGCTGATTGTTTCCAGTCTGGCGCTATCTTTCGGATTTGGCATTCTGTTGTTTTCTAACTTTACGGTTGTCGCGCAGTTTGGTGCTTTAGCGGCGGCAACAATGTTGATTTCGATTTTTGCGAACCTGCTCATTACGCCTATCATTATGGCGCGCATTCGACTCGTCGGTTTGTACCAGATTATTTCAATGCAGGTTGATGAGGCCGTGCTTGATCAAAGTCCTCTTTTTAAGGACATGAGCAGCTACCAGCGCAGAAAGGCAATTCTGATCTCCGAGCTACATGATTTTCTACCGGGCGAAAAACTGGTGGAGCAGGGCACGATGGGACGAAGTATGTATATGATTCTGTCCGGTGAAGCCAATGTAGTAAGACGTGATGGTGACGTTGAACGGGTGCTAGCCCAGTTAGTGCCGGGCCAGATTATTGGTGAGGTGGGTTATATTCGAGCCATTGAACGAACGGCGGACGTCACCGCCAGCACCGCGGTATCTGCTCTGCGCTTTGACTATGACCGAATGCAAAAAGACCTTAAGTTTTTCCCCAATATTGTTGCCCAGCTCAACTTCAATATTAGCGCCATTCTCGGTGGCCGACTGGCTGACGTTCTAGCGGAACAAAAAAGCTAATTCGGTATTAGTGGGGAGTGTTGGAAAAGAATTTGGCGGGCTAAGTAGCCCGCCAAGGTCTGGTTTAGCTGGCAAAGTTTGTGTTGGCAAACTCCCAGTTGACCAGTTCCCAGAAAGCCTTGATGTAATCCGGGCGCGCATTGCGGTAATCAATGTAGTAGGCGTGTTCCCACACATCCAGAGTTAATATCGGCGTGAGTCCCGTGTCTTTAACGGGCGTGTCAGCATCGTCCGTATTTTGGATTGTCAGTTTGCCTGCCTTATCCTTGACCAACCAGGTCCAACCCGAACCAAAATTGCTAGCTGCGGCGTCTGAGAATGCCTGTTTGAATTCATCAAAACTGCCAAAGGTGCTCGTGATGGCGTCAGCGATAGCGCCCGTGGGGGCGCCGCCACCCTGTGGTGCCAGGCTGTTCCAGTAAAACGTGTGGTTCCATACCTGGGCTGCGTTGTTGAAAGTGCCGCCCTTCGCTGAGCGAATGATGTCGACAAGGCTTTTGCCCGCCATATCAGTGCCCTCAATGGCAGCATTGAGTTTCGTTACGTATGCAGCGTGGTGCTTACCGTAGTGAAAGTCGAGGGTCTCCTCAGAGATGTGAGGAGAGAGCGCGTCTCGCGCAAATGGAAGATCTGGCAATTGAATGGTCATTTGTACTCCGGTGGTCATATAAGGATGTCGCTCTGATCCGATGGACACGTAAATTGAATCGCATCGGAACAGAATCGGATTGTCTCACGTATGGCGTATATTGATCACTATTGACGGGTCGTGAATTTGCTTAATCGGCAAATGAAGCACCGCAAAAATAACTCAAGGGGTTAGCTTTTATCCAAAACCCGTGAGAAATATTTGCATAGCTGTATCGCTGTATATTCTGGGAAGGCGTCAACGGGATCAAATGACCCCGAAAACCCTTCTTCGATTGCGAGCAACCTGGCCTTGATTTCTTCCACAGGCACCTCGGCCGGTTGTTCCGAAATGCTCAGGATTTGATTCCAAAATAAGTTTTGATCTGGGGCTCTCATGGGGTCACGCTCACAACGCGAAGGCGTCTCTTCTTGTTGTAGGGTAACGGCCATTCGATTTCTTCACCTTCCTTAAGGCCAATTAAAGCAGCACCGACCGGTGCGATTATTGAGACTTGCCCTTTAGAGCCATCAAGTTCATTCGGATAAACAACACTCAAATTGAGAATCTCACCGGTATCAAGATCTTCTACCTGGACAGCAGAATTCATCCTGACGATGTTCGATGGCATGTCGGCCTCAGAGACCACGGTGGCGTTATCAATTTCGTCGAATAGTGGATCGCCCCGGGCGATGAGGGTGTCGATGAAGGGTTGGAGTCTTTTTTTATCTGTTGTGCACAGCAAAACAGAACGAGTTTCTGTAACAGGCATAGGTGTACCTAAAAGTGTTATGGAGTTTGGTATTTAGGAAATACTGGTAGGGCGACTAAACAGGAGCGATCAGCCGCCTATTCAGCCGCCTATAGTGAGGAAGGCGGTCTGTTGACCCGATGTGAGTTGGCCTGAAGTTGTCAGAACCAGAATGTTAAATGTGTATGCCATGGGGTGATCTTACCTGCGGTTTTGCAGAATGCAAACCACTAGTATTGGCGACCCACTTAACCAGCGTTCACCCGCTGATCGATCTCATTCATGGTGGCCTGGTCCAGTGGCCCGGCTTTTTCCGCTGCCAGACACTCGTAGAGTTCCCTGCGGTCTTTGACCCCGAGCACAAGACTATCAACGCCCGGCATAGAAAGCGCATATTGATGAGCTAAAAAGGCGGCGCTGACGCCCTTATCCTTAGCTATCTGCCGAAACCCAGCGGCCCGCTCGAAATCTTTAAACTCCTGGGATTTTGGCTCAAGCTCACGATCTAGTGCATCCGTTAGAGCGCCGGCAGCAACAGCGCGGATTCCCATGACACCCACACCGGCGGCTTTGGCCTGGGTAATGATGTCTCGAGGTTTGGGTGTTTCGGCGCAAATCGCCATGCCCCCAGGGGAGTCCAGAACATTGGTAATCACCTGAATCACTTCTGGTTTTTGATCCGCTTCGAGGACTGCAAAATTCATGGTTTGTAAGCTCGCTGCGGTAATACCCCAGCCATTAATCCTACCTTCAGCCTTTAAGGCTTCAAATGTCCTAACAACATGATCTTGATAGTTCTTCCATTCCACGGCGATGTAGGGCAGTTGTTTGGGTCGAAGACTGTCTTGCCAGCCGTCGGGTATGACATAGCCATGGAGGATAAACAGGTCAACACTGTCGCGCTGCAAGCGTTTGCAACTTTCATCAAGGGATTTTCTGAGCTTGGCTTCGATCTCACTGCCATCAACACCACCCACCATACACTTGGTTGTGACTCGAACCGATTCTGGATAGCCCTCACTAAAGGCTAAGCCCATCACAGTCTCTGCTTCGCCACGACCATATAAAGGCGCCATATCAAATAAGTTGATGCCACCGGTATAAGCATCGTGCACAGTTTCAATTGCCTCATCTTGAGAGGTTGAACCCCAGACCTGGCCGATGCCGCCTCCACCAAGTGCGAGGCGACTCGTGTTCTGTAGACTGCCTAGAGTAGTCTTCTCCATGTACTTTCTTCCTCAAAAACTAGTTAGCACCAAAATGGAACACGACCAAGGTACCATCTTTGTCTATGAATTCGCTTAAATTACTCATCTGCCGGTTGTGAGGCTGGCATCTGGTCGATATATTCAACTCTAGATATTTTACACAAGTGGTAGGCACGTGATGACCAGATACAAACTTAATGTGAATGGCGAAGATGTTGATGTCGACGCGCAGCCGGGGATGCCGTTGTTATGGGTACTTCGGGATAAATTGAAACTGACGGGCACCAAATTTGGCTGTGGTATCGCCCAGTGCGGTGCCTGTACTGTGCATATTAATGGCACGCCGGTTCGTTCCTGCATTTTGCCTGTCTCGGCGGTTTCTGGTTCAGTAACCACGATTGAGGGCCTTGAAAAGGCCGGTGACCTGCATCCCCTGCAAAACGCCTGGATTGATCACGACGTCCCCCAGTGTGGCTACTGTCAGGCCGGGCAAATTATGAGCGCTGCTGCATTGCTTGCGACCAATAAGAACCCTACCGATGATGATATCGATTCCGCGATGGCGGGTAACTATTGTCGTTGCGGTACCTACATCAGAATTCGCGAGGCAATTCACTCTGCGGCCAGTTTCTATAATGCCGCGGATGTCAGTGTGCCATCGGGTATCGCAGAAGGAGCCGCCGAATGAGCTTGAATAAGATTAACCGCCGTTCATTTCTAAAGTCCTCCGCACTTGTTGGTGGTGGACTGCTGCTTGAAATGACCATACCGGCTTCCGTGTTAGCTGAAGAGCTTGGCACTTTAGTAGGTTCAAAAGAGCTGAACGTATTTGTCCAGATTGCATCGGATGGTCAGATCACGATCTACTCCCACACACCGGAAATGGGGCAGGGCATTAAGACCTCGCTGCCGATGATTATTGCCGAGGAGATGGGCGCCAAATGGGAAGATGTGCAGGTGATTGATGCACCCCTTGATGACAAGTTTGGACAGCAGGGTGCCGGTGGTTCTAGATCGGTATCGAGAAACTTTAATTTGATGCGCCAAATGGGTGCGTCGGCGCGAGAGATGTTGTTGGGTGCAGCGTCCGAGGCGATGGAAGTTTCAAAGCAAGACCTTAAAGCGAAAGAGAGTACTGTCATTCACAAATCCGGCCAAAGTCTGACCTTTGGTGAACTTGCGGCTCGAGCGGTTCGTCAGCCCGTGCCCCATT
>TARA_R110002073_G_scaffold240208_1_pt1 | contig 10374 bp, 9 predicted proteins | sample TARA_R110002073 | Tara Oceans TARA_R110002073 (sample SAMEA4397174) | marine metagenome | biome: Polar Biome; feature: [DCM] deep chlorophyll maximum layer (ENVO:01000326); material: water (ENVO:00002006), including particulate matter (ENVO:01000060) such as... | depth 40 m
CGGCGGACGCACCGCTGTGTCACGTTGACGATACAGACTTCGTCAGGACTGAATTGCTCAGCTCGTGGTGGTCGCGGCATCAGACACCTCCCGCGTGTTTGAGGGATGATTCGGCTGTTGGTATTAGAGCCGAAATCTACCGCAAGTCAAATTTGGGTGCCTGGCACCAGCTGGTTAGGTGGCTGGCACCAAATTTCAGTTGATCGGAAGTGGGCTTCGCAACTGCGAGGCTAGCAAACAGTGGTGTCAGAAATCCCAAAAGGTGACTGGCACCTATTGAGGTTGAATTTGGATGCCGGGCAGCACTTAAAGAGGTGACTGGCACCTATTGGGGATTGGCTGCCACTTTGTTTTGCGGGACTTTCTTATCCGCGTTTTTCGTAGCGGACGCGGTACACGGGGATGCGATGACGGCGGCTTCGTCGCTCGAAGTGAGTGCGGTAATCGAGGTCATGCTGCGCTTCAATCTCTTCCTCTGGAATCGGCACCCCCAATTCGGGCGTGATTTCTGCAATGATCTCTACCGTTTCTTCGAAATAGTCCAGCACGTCGGTCCATACATGCAGTCGCCCGCCAGGCCGCAACGCTTTGGAAAAATTTAAGATGCTCCGCTCGTTCAGCACTCGACGTTTCCGCTGCTTCTTTTTCCACCACGGATCGGGAAAATAGACATGCACCGCCTCCAAACTCTCTGCAGGCACCCGTTCGTTGAACAGCGGTTCGGCATCACCGCTGATCATGATCGCGTTGGTGACTTCGGCTCTCGCCAAACGCCCCGCCGCATGCTCCGCACACTTGGCGTTAATTTCGACGCCTAAAAAGTTGTGCCGGGGATTCTCCGCCGACGCGTTGGACATGAACAGGCCTTTCCCCGAGCCAACCTCGATCTCGAGTGGCTTTGTATTGCCAAACATCGAATCGCTGGATAGGACCTCGGGTAGCGAATCCACCAGTCGTAACACCTTCGATAGGTCGAGACTGGCTGGAGGACGGCGAATGGGACTTCGAGACACGCTGGGACTTCTGTCTATAAAAAAGGAGTTGAAATGGAGGACCGATCCACGTCCCAACAGCCCAAACTGGACCAAACTAGGGAAACTTAGTTTTGAACGGATCTACGCACATCGTAACCGAGCACAAATTCTCTACAATGACCGCTCGTTTTAGCAGCTCGATCCGCCCCGACCGCTTCTATCCCCCCTTTCTCGCGACACGTTACAAATCGACTTCCATGAACAAGGCCCCTGCCCATTTTGACGGACTCAATATCGCTGCCTTGGAGAGTCGTCGAGCGGACGATATGGCTCGAATGATCACACGCCATGGAGGCATCGCTCACGTCAGCCCGTCGATGCGTGAGGTGCCGATCGCCCCCAATCGGGCGGCCATCGATTTTGCTTACCGCGTCATGACCGGCGAAGTCAACGTGGTCGTGTTAATGACCGGAGTCGGGTTTCGTTTTCTGCTTAAAGCGATCGAGCGACACGTCGATCAACAACGATTCCTCGATGCGTTGTCCGATATCACGACGATTTGCCGTGGCCCCAAACCGGCTGCCGCGATGCGAGAACTCGGCTTGACCACGACCTACCGCGTGCCTGAACCCAACACATGGCGAGAATTATTGCAGACCATCGACGCCAACGTTTCCATCGCCAACCAAGTCGTCGGGGTTCAAGAGTACGGTGTCAGCAACGCTTCGCTTGTCGCCGGCCTGGAAGCTCGCGGGGCAACGGTTGAAACCGTGCGTGTCTATGGCTGGGAATTCCCCGAGTCCACCGGCCCCTTGGAAGAGAACGTGCGGGCGATTGCCAGTGGCGAGCGTGACATGCTGCTAGTGACCAGTGCGCATCAAGTCGTCAACATGCTGCGAATGGCCGAAGAATTAAACGTGGTTGACGATCTGCGTCGCGGTTTGCATTCTACCGTGATCGCATCGATTGGGCCGACGACGAGCGAAATGCTGCGTGAGTGCGACTTGCACGTCGACTTTGAACCCTCCCATCCCAAAATGGGCCACCTTGTTACCGAAGCCGCTCGTCAATCGAGTGAACTGACGAAAGCTAAACGACGCGTGAAACCTATCCGTTGGTCCGAAGAATCCAAGCCACAGAGCGACAATATGCCTCCTCACCCGTCCGATGACAGTTTGTTTATGAAGGCTTGTCGGGGGGAGGCAACGGAGCGCACCCCGGTTTGGTTGATGCGGCAAGCAGGCCGTTACATGGCTGAATACCGCGAAGTCCGAGCGAAACAATCCTTCTTGGAACTCTGCGCCAATCCAAAGCTCTGCAGCGAAGTAATGTGCACCGCAGTCGACCGACTCGGAGTCGATGCCGCAATCATATTCTCGGACTTGCTGCCGCTGTTGGTCCCGATGGGATTCGACCTGGAATTTGTCGCCGGTGATGGCCCAGTCATCCACAATCCCGTGCGAAGCGGCGAGGACCTGTCCCGCGTCAAAGCCCTGGATCAGCCCGAAAAACTCGACTTTGTCTACGAAACGGTTCGCCAAACGCGAGCTGATTTGCCTGAGTCGATTCCCTTGATCGGGTTCGCCGGGTCGCCGTTTACCTTGGCCAGTTACGCGATCGAAGGTGGCGGAAGCCGGCAATATACGAACACCAAAAAACTGATGCACAGCGACGCCGGCGCTTGGGCCGAGTTGATGAACAAGTTGTCCGAATCGATCACTGTTTATTTGAATCATCAAATCGCCGCCGGAGCTCAGTGCGTGCAGTTGTTTGACAGCTGGGCTGGTTGCTTGTCACCCATGGACTACAGCAAGTTTGTGTTGCCTTGGATGAAACAAATCATTGCCGGGATCGATCCGTCGGTTCCCGTGATCAATTTTGCGACCGGAAATCCCGAACTGCTACCCTTGCTCCGCGGTGATCGACGTACCGTCGTCGGTGTCGATTGGCGTATTTCACTCGATGTTGCTTGGCAACGGATCGGGCACGATTGTGCAGTCCAAGGCAACATGGACCCTTCGGTTTTGCTTGCCGATCCTGATGTCATTCGCGAAACGGTGGACCAATTGCTGCAGTCGGTTGACGGTCGCCCCGGACACATCTTTAACCTCGGTCATGGCGTGTTAAAAGAAACGCCCGTTGAAAACGTGATTGCACTCGTCGAAACGGTCAAAGAATTGAGCCAACGGTGATGCCGCCCACCTTGTATGTTTGTCCGTTCTGCCCACTCCATTGTGATGACGTTGCATTGGAGCAGCCATCCGGCGGCAACTGGATGGCAAAGGTCCAGTGCGGCAAAGCGATCACGGCTTACGCTCATGCACTTGGCGACTCGCAGTCCGCTCGCATTGCAGACGCTGCGGTTGCCACGTCACTCGCAAGCGAAAAAGCGAAAGCAATGTTCGCGGGCAAAGACATCATCCACGTCGCGACGGCGGGAACGGACCTGGATACCGCTCGGCGACTTAATCAACTGCAAAACAAAAATCGCATCCGAGTCGCAATCGACGATACGGTTTCTGCCGCAGCATGGCGAGCCGCAATTAGCCGCGAAGGAACGCTGTCCGCCACTCTGGGGGACGTGCGAATGCATGCCGATGTGGTTTGGACGATCGGCGATGTCGAAAACGAAACACCACGCTGGCGAGAACAAATCGCTGCCGAAACCAAACAATGGATCCACAGCCAATCACTTGCGGCGGAACCCTTGGCAGAATTGTTTCAAACACTCCGCAGCAATGCGAATGGCAACGATAGCGACGAACCGATTGCCGCATCCATCGGATCGGCGAACTACTTGGCCATCATCCTGGGACGCAATGCGTTTGTGGAAAGCGAAGCCACGGCGACCGCAGAAATGCTCAGCAAGATGCTGTGGTATCTCAACAAAACCAGCCGTGCAATTGTTTTGCAATGGGATACTGCCGCAACCAATCGTGCTGTGACGGCGTGGCAAACAAACGCCCCAATCGATTCGGTGACGCAAGATTCCCAAGCAGAAATTCACATTCGATTGGGCAGTCCGCCGGAGGGAGCGAAAGCCGCTACTCTACAAATTGGGGGGATCGATCGGGGGCCGCAATTCGCTGAACTGTATTTGCCTGCCGCGACCCTCGGGATTGACCGAGAGGGGGTGACTATCCGAGGCGACGGCACAGTCACTTTGCCGTTAGCCGCCGCTCGCCCCAGCGCGGATGCCACCCCGATCGAGCGTTTAGAACAGATCCTCGCCTAAGAGCAGCATCTCGCTCGGTTTCGACAAACGAATATGGAAGCGAGTCGGTAGAAAACGAAAAACGATCAAATTAGCCAGCGGCTCGCACCGTTCCGCTACAAAAACACTTGGTTGCGGTACCGACATCGATCGCCTAGGGCGGTCGCATTGGGTCGGTCGCGTTTGGTCGGTCGCATTAGATTGCGCCGCGGACGATCCTCATTGCCTAGCGAACAGGATGACCTGGCGAAGTCGGCCGCATCTTGAGCCCGATCCCGGAGCACTAGACCGTTTCAGAAACGGTGTTCGGCTGGGGAACGCTTCCCGATGGCTGTTGCTCTGCACGGCGAAGTGCACTCTCGACGCGTTGTAGTAGATCCAGGCTGCGATCGAACGATTGCGGGGGGCTCTCGTCCCGCGCACTCGCGACGAATTCAGCGTGGCAATGTTGGCATGCGACAGTGCATCCTAATAGCGATGCTCGAACTTCGACACGTCGGCCACATCGGGGGCACGGGTGTGTGAAGCGAAGACTGCTGTTAGAGGTCATGATAAGATCCTTTGAACCTGTCCAATCCGTGTTAGATGCCGAGATTTTATCCTTGAATACCACTTAAGGCAAGCAAAAACACCGCAAAGGAGATATTTACGGTTTTGGGAAAAACCAAAACTGAGTGATTGTTCTGCGTTTATCGGCACCAAAAGCCCCTCTAAAGGGTAGACGGCATTTAGCCTTCGACAAGATCAAATGGCAATTTGGCGACGATAAAATTTGACTTCGAGTGTTGGCGAAGCACTGGTAAAGCAGTGTTCAAAAACTCACGTCTTCCGTCAACATCTTTTGCGACCAGTGTTGCTGAAGCAAGTCCCCAAACAGACGCAGTTGCAGCCACCCAAGGTTCGCGAATGACTCAGAAAAGCATATTTACACGGGTTTTAGGCTAAATCATTCCGACAAAACAAATCGAAAACTCACAAGGCAAATCGCAGAACGCCTTGGCTACATCTGGGGGGGGCACCCGCCTCGGACATTTTTCCTAACCTCGAATGAACACTTCAACGGCTGTACGACTGACCATGTGCGATGCTGGACGAGAACGATCAACACAGACGAATACAATGGTTACCTGTTCTCTGCTGCAGATTCGGGCTGTTCCCAAGATTCGGGTCCGTCGTCGTACCAAGAATTTCCATGCAGCGTCGTTGGATTTCCTATAACCGCAAGCTCAATGCCGATCGCAGTCGCCCAAGTTCGACAAAATTGGTTTACCGCAGCGGTGACCTGGTTGCGAGCCCATTCATGTTCACCGCTGGTTTCAAGATACAGGTAGTATCCCAGCAATTTCGAGTCACGACTGATCGCCACCAATTTGCGTCCCACCATGTGTCCATCGTGATCAAGCAACACGATCAATTGCTTGTTCGCATCCAAGAAGTTCGGCACCACCGATTCACAGTACGCCCCACCGCGTAGATCGAGGCAACTACCGAACGGTCGGCCCATCCACAGTAGATACTCGGCCGCTCCCGTCACCCTTATCTTCAGCGGTTTTGCTTGCGAGGCTGCCTCGGGGGCCGCAACCATCGAGACTTCGACTGCGTGATCGGTAAACCATGCGGCGAGATTGATTCCAGCCTCTTCTGCTTTCTGCATCCAATCTTGATTAGCTCGCCCCGAATGTTTGTAACCCACTCGGCGGAAACACGCTTCCTGATCTCTCGTTCGCCGCAGTCCTTGCAGCAACAAGTTACGACTGGCCAACGGCAGCGTCGCCAATAATGTCAAAAAATCGCCCAAGCGATCCGATCGCGTCCCCAAATCAATCGCCAACGTTGCGGGCGAAATCCCGAGAGACAAAAAGTATTCACGTTGTCGCTGAAACAGCCACGTTTTGGCAGCATCATGGGACGCACTCAGCCCCGCCCGCCGAATCCGTTGTCGCAGCGATTTGATCTTAGGCAACCGTGGGGACGGAGTGTTTCGCAAGTGATCGAGCCGCTGCTGAGAACGTGCGTTCAAGCTTTCCGCCCGTTCGGACTGCTCGAGATACTCAAACTCTCGCTGCCATTTGGCTCGTAACTCGAGGCGGCTGGCGATCGAGCGTGGCCATTTGGTTTCGTGACCATCGGCTCCCCGATAAATTCGCAACCGCCGTGCAGCGAGTTGGGTCAACGCATCGGTTCTGGAGATGGGGTCAATATCAATTTGTGATCTCTCGCTTTCACGCTGCATCGAATCGAGCCACCCACTGAACCGCCGCAATAGTGCGGGGTTAAGCACGACCAAATCATTCATATTCGACAGCAGTGCAATCCATCGGTCGGCCCGATCCGACTTCCAACATGACGAGGGCCAAGTTTTTGCCCAGCGATACCAAGTTCGATAAACCCCACCGACAACGCGATGCCCTTCCGCTGAAAAATACCGTCCGGTTAATTCGTAAATCGCGTTCCACATCTCTCGATCATCGTGCCGACGATGTAGCCGATAAAAACATCCTTTTTCAAGGGTCGTCTGCAGGGTGTGGTGTGGCAGTTTGCTTTTTGCGAGACCACACCATCGATCTTCAGGAACGTCGTCAAGCCATTTCTCAAACGAAAGAAGTTTACGAAACTCGGAATGGCTCAATTCCCCAGCCATCTGCAGTAATGTGTTGATCGAGTACCCCCGACGTTTCGACAACCAACGCAAGATCGGGGCTCGGTCGAACGAGCGACTCGAAGAAATGGAAACCCAGCTAGCTAAGACTGCGGGGACCCGATGAGCATTCCAAACCTCGACGGTCTCCATTTGCGTTTGGATAGATCTGCGGAGCTGCACAACCCACTTTTGGCCCCGTTTGCGAGACAACATTCGATCGGGGTAGGTGATTTGGATATCCAGCTCGTAAGGCTTCTTTGCCAATTCAATCGCAAGCATAAACGCGAGATGCGAGCGACGCATTCGTTCATGGACATCAAGCTCTGAAAATTCGGATTCGAGCTGCGCCAGGATGGCAACACATCGGCGAGCAAGATTCCACCATTCCGGGCGTCGGTGGTGACCTTCAAGTGACGCCATCGTTTCGCACCATGACTTTAAACCGCGATCGTCGCCGAGCCAATGGACCAACGATTGCCAGGAACATGCCGAATCGGAAATCGAATTTTGTCCCCACAAAAATAGATGCCACTCGTCGGCAGAGGACGCACTAGGATTCATCTCGTTCCGGTCCAACGCTGCACGCAGTTGATCCAGTCGACAACGACATTGTTCGCGGGATAGTCGCGTCCGCTTTTGCAGTTCACGTTTCGAAAGAGATGCGAGTGCCGACGATGCCAAATGCAGTTCGTCTCTACTGACCCGGGCCAACGCCCCCGCTGGAACTGGCAGCGTTTCACGAGTGAACTTACTCGGCCGTCCCGCTTGACTCCATCGCAACAATGCGTGCTGCAGTTGATAGGGATCGATTGCGCTGACGACGGCATGAAGACTGCCGTCTCGCCACTGCACCACGCGGCCGGTCAGCAAGCGGATCAGGCAAACGCCGCGAGGCTGCGCTGCAGCGGGTTTTCGGATCGGTTCGTATGCAGGTTTCATCACCCACAAACGACACGTTATCTCTATGCGGGTTCGCACGCGTGTCAATGGTCACGCGTCGCAATGCTGAAGAATCCGAGGCAATCGAATTAGAATAATACCGGTTTGCCCAACTTGCGACGCAAAGGAACAAGTTGCCCAGCGTGCATCAGTGGATGCGTGCTAATCAGCATGACCACGTCACCCACCGTCGGACAGAAACCTCGGAAATGCTCGGGCGATTCGGCATCAAGATCTTCGTCGCTCATCCCGTCGATTGCTTCGAGCGTGGCCGCGCGCACTTTGTCCCACAGTGCGAAATATTCGTCGCGGCCCAAAAACGCAGACGCATCATCGCTGTCGGCCTTGTCTTTGGCGTGTGCTTCCGCGAATCCCTCAGGCAATGCGTAGGCTTTGCCTGGCGCAATACTCTCGACCAGCGAAACTTCCGATGAAATCAGGTGTCCCGTTTGCCAAGCAATATGATTGCAGCCCTCACTTGGACGCCGCAACAATTCTGAGTCGTCCAGGTCGCCCATGTAACCTCGGTAGACCATGTCGCTCAATTTCATGGCCGATCGAATCGCGTCTTTTCCTTGCATTGGATTCTCTAAATAGATAGGAGTGGAAAGTGGTACCGAAGATTGTAACCTGATAAGACTGATTTCGTGCACCCGGCGACTTGTGTTAGAAACGAAGCGGTATCGCCGTCTTTTCACTCACAAAAGAATGTCAAGCAAACACTCTGTTTGCGGAGCCACGAGCGACGATTCACCAGCCTGGAATCAGCGTGGGGGCGACCGTGGCAAACGCCATCGCCGCCAACACCAGCGCAAGCCCCGTGATGGGTAAAGGAACCTTGGTTCTGCGTTGCAGAAAATTCACGACGTCCACCAACACAGCCAACAACGCTCCGCCAATCGCGGCACAAATCGTGTTCGCGATGCCAGTAATCGAATTCGCGGGGACAGAGACCATGTAGATCGCCACCACCGTTGCGGCGGCGATGGCCCCTTGGATCATGCGGCGATACAGATTCGAATTGCCTGCGGCGACGACGGCCGCAAATCCCGCAGCGATTGGCCAACCATAGATCCCTTTGCGGTCCAGCAAAATCGTGTTCGACGCAACCGCCTGCATCATCGCAGCGACAACGACGCCCCAAAACACCCGCTGCATGAGCGGCGGGCGAACCTTGCCAACCAGCATGCCAAAGGCAAGACTGCTGATCGTCGAAACCATCCCTGCGATCATCAAATCGTTTCCACGCGGACGCAGGAACGCAGCCAAGATGCTGGCGATCAACGTTAGCACGAAGATTGTCGACAAACGAAATTGCAGCAGTTCGTCACGCGGCGAATCAGCCAGTGAGCTCGGTTGACCAGAGTCCGAAACGATCTCGTCTGCCATGCTTTGTACCTCGGGATGCTGTGATTCCATCATTTCGATTGTAATGACGTTGATTGTACAGTAGACGAGATAAGCGTTCACAAACGGCTTACCACGTCTGCACCGGCAGTTCCTGCGAAAGTTTCGTAAACGACTCACACAACTGGTTCATAAATTCTTTCTTTGGCAACTCGGAATTCAATTTTTCGCCGACGAACACGTCACAAAAAAATGGAACGAGCAGCGCCTCGCCTTTCGGGAGCGCTTTGCCTAACCCGTGCATAAAAACCGGCGTGATTGGCACCTCGGGATGCCGCTTGGCTAGGTGAGCCACGCCGGTTTGAAACGCCTCTAGTTTCTCAGGCTCGCCGCGTGTCCCTTCGGGAAACAACAAAACGATTCCGCCCGCACGAAGCACTTCCGAGATCGGTTCGAGCGGGTGTTTTCCGTCGCTATCACGTTTGGTGTTTGTTCGATCGATCGCCAAAATCCCCACGATTCGCGTTGAGAACCAACGGCGAAGCGGGCGAGTCAAAAAATAATCAGCCGCCGCCACCGGTCGCACGTGCCGTAACCGGCTGAGCCCCAGGATGTTCATCAACGCAAACACATCCAAGTGGCTGTTGTGGTTCGCAACAATCAAGGCGGGCCCCGTGGTCGGCAACCATTCACGACGCCGAACATTGGTTCCCAACACCACCATCATGATGGGCCGCACAACTAAGGCAAAGAAAAGTGTTCGCAAAAAATGATTCACGATTTTGGGGGCTCAGCCGTATGTGTAGTAAACGAAGTGGAAGAACAGCGGCGCGGTGAAGATCAGCGAGTCGACTCGGTCGAGAACACCACCGTGCCCCGGAAGCGTCGCACCGAAATCTTTGATTCTCAGATCTCGCTTGATCGCCGACATGCAGAGATCCCCTGCAAATCCCGCCATCCCGATAATGACTCCGGCCATCAAAGAGCGAGCGCCGTCCATGATCGTCAAGCGAGGACCGACGACAACCGCGAACACGACCGTCGTTGCCACACCGCCGATCAATCCTGCATAGGTTTTACCAGGACTGACCGACGGAGCGACCTCTCGCTTGCCCCACGATTTTCCCCAAATGTATTCCAGGATGTCATTGAACTCACTCAGCAAAACTAAAAACAAAAGCAGACCTGCGCCGGGAAAAGCAATCGCCGCATCGGATGGAAAAACGGGAGCGATTCGCGGGTGGGCAGAAATTTGAAAC
>TARA_R110002073_G_scaffold5352_3_pt1 | contig 10371 bp, 7 predicted proteins | sample TARA_R110002073 | Tara Oceans TARA_R110002073 (sample SAMEA4397174) | marine metagenome | biome: Polar Biome; feature: [DCM] deep chlorophyll maximum layer (ENVO:01000326); material: water (ENVO:00002006), including particulate matter (ENVO:01000060) such as... | depth 40 m
TATCACGTTGCAGGGTGCCGAGGGCGGTCTCTATGTGGGTGATGCCGACGCCCGGCAGGGAGGCTTCTGGCAGCGTGCCTACTTCAACAGCTTCTCCGCCACCATCGGCGGGGGCACCAGCCAGGTGCAGGCCAACATCATCGCCGAGCACGTGCTCGGCCTGCCGAAATAGGAGGCGGGAATGTCCGTGATAGGCGATACCACGCTGAGATTCAGCGAAGAACAGGCCATGTTGCTGGACGTGGCGCGGGAATTCTGCCGCGAGCGCTCGCCCATCAGCGCGGTGCGTGAGCACCTCGAGTCGGCAAACGGTTTCGATGCCGCACTCTGGGAGGAAATGGTCGCGCTCGGCTGGGCCGGCATCAGTTTGCCGGAGTCGGTCGGTGGCTCGGGGCTCGGTGTGGCGGCGCTGGTACCGGTGCTGGAGTGTATGGGCAGGGCCCTGCTGACCGGGCCGCTGTTGAGCAGCTCACTGGCCGGGCAGCTCCTGCTGCGCGCCGGGGGCGAATCGCAGGCCGGACACTGGCTGGCAGAGATTGCCGCCGGCGCTCCGGCGACGGTTGCCTGGCTCGAGAACGGTGACTGGGGCGACAGCAGCCTGCAGGCGCAACTCGACGAGCAGTATGTGTTGCGCGCCGGTAAGCGGTTTGTGCCGGATGCCGTGTCTGCCAGGTACCTTGTGGTACCGGCCATGCACCGCGGGGAAATCGCGCTGGCGGTGGTGGAATCCGGGCAGCTTGGGGAGAACGCGCTCAACGCAAATACGCTGGTGGATCTGACAAAACGGGCCGCGAACGTTGAGTTCAATGAGGTTCAGCTCTCGGCTCAGAGTGTTATCACCGGAGCGGCAGTGAAAGGCGCACTGAATGATGTGCGGCTTATAGGCGCTCTGCTGGTTGCCGTCGAGGCCACTGGCAGTGCATCCGCCTGTCTCGACACGATGGTCGACTACCTGAATACGCGCAAACAGTTCGGCAAACTCATCGGTTCCTATCAGGCGCTCAAACACCCCTGTGTGGATATCCTGACAGGCGTCGATTCTGCGCGCTCGTTCATTTACCACGCGAGTTCGGTGGTGAGTGATGGGCCGCTCGACCGCGATGCCGAAATAGCCTGTCGCATGGCCAAGGCGCAGGCCTGCGAGACGCTACTTTACGCTGGCGACAGGGCCGTGCAGTTCCACGGCGGCATGGGCTTCACCTGGGAGTGTGACGCCCAGTTGTATCTGCGCAGGGCGCAGTGGAGCCAGCAACAGTTTGGTGATTCGCATCACCACCGCAAACGGCTGGCGGCGTTGCTGCTGGATACCTGAGCGGTTTGCCCGATTCCTCTGGGGCGCGAGCTCCGTATCGATTAGAATGAAGGTCGTCACTGATCTGCGGTACCCCATGTCAAAAAAACGTCGAGGTCTGAAGGATAAATCCATGCCGCGCAGCCTGGCGCTGTCACTCGCCGGGCTGCGCGCGGGTAGCGCGCTGGCGGTTGATAGTGCAGTACAAAGAGTGACCGGTCGCACCGGGGGAGACGCGGCAACCTCCAGCATGGCGCGGCGCGAGGCGCGGCGCTTCGTGCAGGAACTCGGCCGTCTCAAGGGCACCTATATCAAGATAGGCCAGATGCTGGCGCTGTTTGGCGAGCAGTTTCTGCCGGGCGTGCTGGTGGATGCCCTGCGGGATCTGTCGGACCAGACCGAGGCCCTGCACTGGGATGCCCTGGAATCATCCGTCCGCGTCAGCCTCGGCGAGCACTACGATGAACTGGAAATCGACCCGCAAGCGGTGGCCGCCGCCTCGCTGGCGCAGGTGCATCTGGCAAAGATTCGCAGCAGCGGCGAGTGGATCTGCCTGAAGCTGCAGTATCCCGGTCTGGAGCAGGTGATAGACGCGGATTTTGATGCCGTGGTTCGCATGCTGCTGCTCGCTCGCTGGGTCAGCGCCAGCCGGGATCTCGATGCCTGGCTACAATCCATGCGCACACATCTGCACCACGAGATCGACTACGTCCGGGAGGCGGTCATGACGCAGCGCATGGCCACGCTGGTGGCTAAGGCCCATGGCACAGCCGTACCTTACTACGTACCGCGGCTGTACCCGCGCTATTGCACCGATACAGTGCTGGCCATGGAGTACATCGAAGGCTACTCGGTTGCCGACCCGGACGTGAAACGCCTGTCCCTCGAACGGCGCAATGCGCTGGCCAGCGCCATGCTGGAGTTGTTTTTCTTCGAACTCTACGAGTGGGGGCTGCTGCAGTCAGATCCGAATTTTGGCAACTACCTGCTCAGGCTGGATGACCGTCGCCTCAAAGAAGGTGCAGACGAGTTGGTGCTGCTGGATTTTGGCTCGGTACTCGAACCCGACAAGACCTTTCTGTTCCATCTGCGCCATGCCATCGATGCGGGCTTGTCCGAAGATGTGCCGCGTCTCGTGGATAGCCTGATTGGCCTGGGTTGCCTGCGCCCGGATGCCAGCGAGGAAGGGCGGCGCCTGTTTGCGGATTTCTGCCTGCATCTGCTGGAGCCACTGCGGCCTACGGAGCATATACCGGCGGAATTCCTGAACGAGCGGGGCGAGTACTGCTGGGGCAAGTCCGCACTGATGCGTCGCGCCGGCAAACAGGCCGCGGCGTCTGCCGCCAGCCGGCATTTCACCACCCCGTCGCGGGATTTTGCACTGATTGCCCGCAAACTGTCCGGACTATATAACTTTATTTCTGCACTGGATGCCGAGTTCAACGCGTATGCCATGGCAGCATTGCATATAGAACGCTGGCGAAAACGGGAAGCGGATGGCGGACTCGGAAAAAGACAGTAAGCAGCAGGCGATTCCCACCTCGCGGGCGGGTCGTTTCGCGCGTATGGCGCGCCTCGCAGGTGGCGTGGCAGGCGGCATGCTGGCAGAAGGTGGCCGTCAGTTGCGCGCGGGCAATCGGCCGCGCGCCCGGGATATGTTGCTGACGCCGGGGAATGCGCGGCGCGTCACGCGGCAGCTTGCCAGCATGCGCGGCGCTGCGATGAAAGTGGGGCAGATGTTGTCCATGGATACGGGCGATTTTCTGCCGCGCGAACTCGCGGACATACTTGCACGCCTGCGCGAAGACGCCAGTTACATGCCGGTGGAGCAACTGCATAAAGTGATGCTTGGCGCCTATGGTCCCGACTGGGAATCGCTGTTCTACGGCTTTGATGCAAGACCCATCGCGGCCGCATCCATCGGCCAGGTGCATCGCGCATTTTCCCCCGATGGACGTGAGATCGTACTCAAGGTGCAGTACCCGGGCGTCGCGAAGAGCATCGACAGTGATGTCGACAATATTGCCAGCCTGCTGCGGCTGTCCTCGCTGTTGCCGCCGGGTGTTGATATTCAGCCGCTGCTGGAGGACGCCAAGGCCCAGCTCCACGACGAGGCAGACTACCTGAAGGAAGTCGGGTTCCTGGACGCCTTTGGCGAGTTGTTGGCAGACGATGAGCGCTTCGTACTGCCCGAAGCGCTGCCTGAGTTCACGCGCAGGAATGTTCTCGCGATGACCTACGTCAGTGGCAGCCCCATAGAAACCCTCGCCGAGCAGCCACAGGCAGAACGCGACCGGGTGATCTCCGCGCTGATAGAGTTGATGTTGCAGGAACTCTTCGAGTTGCGCATGGTGCAGACCGATCCCAACTTCGCGAACTATCAGTACCGCGCCGCGAGCGGAGAGATCGTACTGCTGGATTTTGGCGCCACGCGTCGCTTCAAGGCGGCCTTCGCCAGGAATTATCGGCAACTGGCCGCTGCGGCCATCGCTGAAGACGGCAAGCGCGTGATGACTGCCGCGGAGCGCCTTGGCTACGCCACCGGGCTCGAAAATAGCGCCTATCGTGAGTTGTTGCTGGAAATGTTTATGCTGGCACTTGAGCCCTTGCGGCACGCCGGCCCCTACGATTTCGCCGCTTCCAACCTGGCGGGCAGGATTGCCGAACTCGGTGAGCGCGTGACGGACTTCCGGGATTTCTGGCAGGCGCCCCCCACGGACGCAGTATACTTCCACCGCAAACTGGGCGGCATGTTCATGCTTGCGACGCGTATGCAGGCGCGTGTAGACGTGCAGGCGCTAATCCAGCGCTGGTTATAGCGCCTGGGTCTTCCGGGCGCCTTTGCGTTTTGATCGCGTGCGGGTTTTCGGTGCCAGAGCGGCATCGCGCAATTCTTCGAACGCAGCCTGCAGGCAATCGGCGTAGAACCCGGGGTCGGGCAACATGTCGCGACACGCAGTAAACGAAAGCGTCACCGAACCCCGCTTGTTCTGCACCGAGCTGTACACAATGTGAAACAGCCCCACGTTCGGCAGCAGCGGCCCCAGACTTATCGAGTCAATGAGTTCCGCTCCGCACATATAGAGCTGAAACGGCGGCCCCGGTACATTCGTGACAATGGTGTTGAATATCGTGCTGGCCTCGGCAAGGCCTGTGACGGCGGCAGTGCGAATGGCGAGGGACAACACGTTGCCGGGCATCACATCGGCCAGGTCCACGGCAAAACGCGGGCCCAGCGCCTGTGCGTACGCTTTGGCGTTCACCGCTTCCTCGTGCACTGCCGCGAGCCGCTGCAGTGGGTCGGAGATGTCCGAACACAGCGAGACTGTCATGAAGCCCACCATATTGCCGCCCGCGGCGCGTTCCTCTTCGGAGCGCACATCGATGGGACAACCACTTACCAGGGTCTGTTGCGGTAGCTCCTGTTTGCTCTCCAGATACCGGCGCAGCGCGCCGGAAACGATAGTGAGCATGACATCGTTGATGGTTGTGCCCGGCTGCGTATTCTTGATGGCGCGGATCACCTCGAAGTCAAACCTGCGCGCCTCGATAACACGGTGCCGCGAGATTCTGCCCTGGAACCGGGTTTTCTGTTTTTCATCCAGCGAGTGAAAGTCGTCGTCGCGGCGCCCCTTGCGTATGCGCATGAAAGCCGGGCCGGCCGCTTTCAGCATGTCTACCACCTGGCCGGGTTTGCGCCATGCATCGACATAGGCGCGACCCAGCATGCGCGTGCGCGACGGGCGTTCTACAATCCATGCTGGCGCGTGGCCATAGTGTTTCGTTTCCGGTGAAAGATCGTGCACAATATTCATGAACTGGGTGCCCGTGGCGCCGTCCATCGCGCAGTGATGTACCTTCAGCAGTATCGCGAAGCAGCCCGCCGGGTAGCCCTCGACGTTGTTCAGACCCTCGATGACATACATTTCCCACAGCGGCTTGTCACGGCGCAGCGGCTGCGAGTGGATTCGCGCCGTCAGTATGCAAAGCTGGCGCCAGTCTCCGGGCTTCGGCAGAGCTATGTGCCGGACGTGGTATTCCATATCGAAGTCCGGGTCTTCCGCCCAGTAGGGCCTGCCCAGGTTGTAGGGCACAAAAGCCAGTTTGCGCCTGAATATCGGGGACAGGTGCACCCGGTCTTCCAGCATCGCGAGAATCTGTTTGAACCTGACCTTGCCGTCCGGCGCCGAGGACTGATCGTAAACGCTGACGCCACCGATGTGCTGGGGCAGACCTTCGAGTTCGGCGTGCAGGAACATGGCGTCCTGTCCCGATAACTGCTGCATGACATTGGCTCCTGCGGGTGGTATGCGAAGACGCAGCCTGGGCGATCGTGCCCCGGCGGGATTATTCCAACATCAGTTTAGCAGGTTCAGATATTGCGTATAGGTGGTTGGAGAGAAGGGGCGTCCGAGAAAATCCTCCACCATCTCGGAGGCTGGGCGGCTGCCGGCAGAGCCCAGCACCTTGCGCCGGTACTCTGCGGCCACGCGGGTGTTGCGCATGCCCTGCGCGCGGAAGCGACTCAGCATGTCGAGGGCGATCGCCCTGGACCACTGATACATGTAGTAGTTCGAGGCGTAGCCGCTGAGATGCCCGAAATTGTTGTAGAAATGTGTGTCCGGCACGTACGGATAGGGGGAATGGCGCGCCTGCAGGTCAATCATCAGTGGAAGCAGCTCGAAGGATTCGGGGTTGCGGTTGTGATAGCTGAGCGCCAGGTTGGCGTAGAACAACTGGTTTGCCGTTCTCAGCGCCTCGCCGAAATAGCGCGCTCGGCGCATCTTCCCCACCAGCTCTGCGGGTATGATTTCGCCCGCGGCATTGCGCGCGAACCGCCGCAGGGTGTCGTAGTCCCACACCCATTCTTCCAGCATTTGCGAAGGCGCCTCGACGAAATCCTTTTCCATCGACATGCCCGCGATATCAAGCCACTGCTGGCAACCGGAAAACATATTGTGCAACAGGTGCCCGAACTCGTGCAGGAATGTCTCCACCTGCCGGTGCTCCATCAACCCTCGCGGGAAATTGGTGGCGACGCCAGAGAGCGGCAACTGGCGTCCTTTCAGCCCCTTGCGCAATGTCCAGTGGGCCGCGTGATTATATTTGTTCTCACGCGGGTGAAGATCGAGATAAAAACGGCCGATCGGCTCACCGTGCTCACGTATTTCCCATGCTGTGACATCCGGGTGCCAGGTGGCGGTTTCCCACGGCACGATACGGACTCCGAAAAGATCCTCGGTCAGGCGGAATATCCCATCCTGCACACGCTGAAAATCGAAATACTCGCGCACTTCGCGTGCATCGAGCGCGTACTGTTCCTTCTGTACCAGCCGGGACAGCCACGGCACCTGCCAGGTCTGAACCTGTGTGGCTTGCGGATCGATGCGTTGCAGCCGCGTGAGCAAGGTGGCCATTTCACGCGCTGCCGGTTCGCGGGCGGCTTCCTCCACACGCAGCAGAAAATCCTGCGCGCGGCGCGGCGATATCACCATCAGGCCGTCCATGGCGTAGGCGGCGTAACTTTTATAGCCAAGCAGGGTGGCCAGCTCATGTCGGTTGCGCAGCAAAGCGTTCAGAATCGATGCATTGGCCGGTGTCGCGGTGTTGCGGCCAGCGATATACATGCGGCGGCGCAGGTCATCATTGTGGGCGTAGGACATGACCGGGAAGTAGTTGGAGTAGTCTGTGCTGAAATGCACCACGCCCGCCTCGTCAGGGGGGTGCGCCGCCAGAAAATCCTGCGGAAGACCTGCCAGCTCCTCAGGCCTGGCGCTGACGCTGCGCCGCTCATTGCGGAGGTTGCGATCATAGACTGTTTCCAGCGCCGTCATTGTGCCGTTCAGTTCACGCACGCGTGCCTGGGTTGGCTCATCCCGATCGACGCCGGTCTTGCGAAATTCCCGCAGGCGGCGTTTCACCATCAGTTTCTCGCTCGCCGAAGCATCGGTGAGGTCGATGGAGGCAACACGGGTATAGAACTTTCGCGAGAGTGACATCGACAAAGTGAAGTCGGTATACCTGGCAATACACGCCTCCGCGGTAGATTGCACGGCAGGGTCCGGGTGCACGGATTTGAGGAACCAGATATGGTGAATGGGCTGCAGTCCTATCTGCAGCTCGTCCATTGCACCGTATACGCGCTGCAGAGTGGGCGGGCCCGTGTCGGCCTCGATGGCGTAAAATGCCTCGCGTGCAGCGTTCAGCGTAGAGTCGCACAAGGCATCAAGTGCCTTTGCCGAGCGATTGAAATTCCAGCCGTCGCGCGCGGTCGATGCTTCGTCTGCGCGCACTGAACCCGCCTGGCTGCCGATGAACAGCGGGACAATCCACAGTAGGAATAGCAACGGACGCACGCTTCGCACACCCTTCATGGTTTGTCCCCGGTCTCAAGTCCGCTGCCCGCCAGCCAGGTGTCGCGGACCGTGAAGGCGTCATCGAAGTGCACGAGATCTGCCCTGTAGCCCGCGCGCAGGCGACCGATGGCGTGCTCCAGTTGCATGATTTGCGACGGGTACAGCGACGCCATGCGCAGCACTTCATCCAGTGGCAGCCCCGCGGTTTTGTGGGCGTAGCGCACCGCATCGATCAAGCCGATCGCGCTGCCGGCCAACACGCCGTCGCGGTTCAAAAGGCGACCTTGTACTTCACGGATGGTTTCGCCATAGAGCTCGCATACGCCCTGGCTGCCACCCACGGTGGCCATGGCATCGCTCACCAGAATCAGCTTGCCTGCCGGCTTCGCCCTGAAGGCGAGGCGAATGGCCGCAGGATGTACATGGTGTCCATCGGCGATAATGCCCACCCAGAGTTGATCCAGCGTGAGCGCGGCGCCGACCATCCCCGGCTCGCGTGCCTGCAACTGGCGCATGGCGTTGTAGAGGTGGGTCACGCCCTGTACGCCGTTGGCCGCGACGGCTTCCAGCTCAGCGTAGCTGGCATCGCTGTGGCCGGCGCACAGCATCAGCCCGCTGCGCGCAAGGCGAGCCAGGGCATCCCGCGAGATGCATTCCGGCGCCAGCGTCAGGACAACCGGCAGATCATTCAGGCTGCACAACCAGTCGAGATCATCCGCATCTGGATGACGCAGTCGATCCGCGCTGTGGGCGCCGCGTCTGTCCGGAGCAAAATATGGGCCCTCCAGGTGCAGGCCGAGGATGCCGGCGGACGATGTGCCGCGCGCGCTGCGCACGGCCGCGACCGCGGCTTCCTGAACACTGCGGGTATCGCTCAGGAGCGTGGGCAGAATGGACGTGGTGCCCTTGCTGCGGTGCGCGCGTTGCAGCGTGGCCAGCGTTTCGGTGTCGGGGTGGCTATTCAACATGACATCGCCCCCGCCGTTTACCTGCAGATCGACGAAGCCGGGGGCGAGCGTACCCGTGGAAAGCTGTTTCAGTGGCACGCCGGGTGGACAATCGATCGCGGGGAGCAGGGCAGCAATGTGCTCGCCCTCAATCACAACACAGTGGTCCCGCAGGAAATGTTCCCCGTCAAAAATGGCAGGCGCGCCAAGAGCAAACCTGCCGGGTGATTCGAGCATGCGCCTTGTCCTCCAGTGACCCAGTGTAACCAAATATTGTTGCCGCCCCTATTCGGAGGGGGCGCGATTTCGGAAAATTCGCCCCCGCCTCAGGCGGCGGGGGCGATGCTGGCCTTGGACTCCGCTTCTTCGCGGCGGATTCGAACCACCAGCGGAATGAGTACCAGGGCGATCAGCGGGCCAAATATCGCCAATAGCAAGAGCAGCGTGGAGGTGACTCCGATGCTGTCGAGTGCATGGCCCAGTAGCGGCCCGGTGCCGATGAATACAGCCCTCACGCCGAGGCTCACCAGCGAGTTCACGGTCGCACGGAAATCACCGGGAACGCGACGATTCAGCGCCTCATAGAACAGGCTCATGCTGAGGCCGCGCGCCAACTGCACGCTAACTCCGAACAACACGCCAAACCAGCCACTGGCGGTCGCCATGCCGAGCAGTCCCAGCAGCGGCAGCGCGCCGATCAGGCAGAGCAGGCGCCTGGTGCCGAGGTACTGTTCCAGAACACTCGCATAGCGCGCCGCCAGGCTCACCGTCAACGCAAAGGCGGCCCAGATGTAGCCGTAGCTCGTGACCGGAATGTTCTGGAATTCCCAGTACTTCTGGTAGACCCAGAACACGTAGACGGCGAGCAAACCGAACACCGCGATTGCAAAGGCTGTCCACAGTACCACCGGCTTGCCGAACAACAGCAGTTCAACCACACGCCTGGCGTTTTCGCGGTGACCCTGAAGCACTTTAGGCTTGGGTACCTCCACCAGCATCAGGCCGATGATGATTGGCGCGAAGCCGGTAATCGCCTGCACCAGAATCACTGCATCCATCGACCAGAGCAGCAGCACGCTGGCAGTGATGCCGGCGAGGCCCGATGCCGCGGCCTCCACGGCAATCAGCCTGCTCAGGGATTTGCTCGCGCCGGCGCCGCCGGGGAGTTCGTGCTCGTGCAGGTAGACTTCAGTGTCGTACAGCAGCGCCAGGTCCGTCCCGGAAATCAGGCTGAATCCGATGCCGAGCAGGATCTCATAGAGCAGAAAGTCGACAAATGAATCGGCCCACAGCAACGAGAAAAACCCCAGCGCGTTCAGCGTCGAGCCCAACAGGATGACGCGGCGGCGACCCCACATATCCGCGAGGTAGCCCGAGGGCACCTCGAACAGGGCGATGGTCAACGCGAACACCGCCTGCGTTTGCAGCACCTGGCTCATGCTCAGCCCGAAGCCCTGCAGCAGCGGTACGAATACCGGCATCACCACCATGAAGCCCTGCAGGAAGCCCAACAGGTAGATGGCGCGAATGTTGTTGTGTAATTTCGTGTTCACGGTCAGGTCCCTGGCTCAGCGGGACCCCGGAAAAACGAAGGCAGTCAGGGTAGGGAATAAAAAAAGGCCTCCGGAATTCTGGGTCCCGGAAGCCTTTTGATAGTGTTCTAGTTCAAGTGCTTTCCAGTTCCAGTGTGGTCACCCACAGGCATACAGGCTTCGCGGTCATGAAGACGCGTCGCCGGTGGCTGCTTGCCTGAGAAATGATTACGGAGGCCATGGCT
>TARA_R110002073_G_scaffold3167_3_pt1 | contig 10369 bp, 7 predicted proteins | sample TARA_R110002073 | Tara Oceans TARA_R110002073 (sample SAMEA4397174) | marine metagenome | biome: Polar Biome; feature: [DCM] deep chlorophyll maximum layer (ENVO:01000326); material: water (ENVO:00002006), including particulate matter (ENVO:01000060) such as... | depth 40 m
CTTCCTGCTCCTATTAGTAAGTAGTATCCTACAACCCCAAACGCCCAAGTATTTTGATTTTTCTCAAAATAGTTTCTGCTCTCGGCCGTCTCACTTTTGATACTATCATTACTGATACGCGTCTCAAACCTGATACACCCTACCTCTTCCAAGTCGGCAAGGCGACAGGGCTTTCGCCCTGCCTCCAAGCTCTAACCTCTAACCTCCGATCTCTTGCCTCCTGCCTCTAACCTCTTGCCTCTGCTTCACTTCTCTTACCTCAAGTATGTAGTTAGGTGAAGTGGCCCACGCATCTATCTCTACCCAGTCGTGGTGGTGACGATCAGGATCGTTGATCGAGGGTTGCTTCCTCTTACCCCACGCCCTTAGCCGTGCCTCTGCATCTTCCTTAGTAGCATAAAATTCTTGCTCTATCTCATCGCATCTATTACTATCTACCTTCCACGCCATTGCCATCCATACGCCTGTGCCTACCTCAACGAAATCTTTTCTATAATGATCCTGAGCTTTATTATCTTTTCTTAGTAATGTATTCATTTTAGTTTCCTCCCTTGTATGTCTCACCAGTATCGTTATAACAATAACCTTCGTGATAATCTACTGCTGCTTCCAGTGTATCAAATTCATCTGCTATCCAGTAGCTATGTCTCGGCATCTCTGGATCCTCAGCCATTAGCTCATAGGCATTAGCTAAGTAGCCCATCAACTTATCATTTGCTTTATCTTCTCCTTTCATAATGACTGGCTTAAAAAACCCAGCATCTCCTACCATCTCTATTGTATAATACTTATTCATTTCATTTTCCTCTTACTTTTATTTATGAAAACTTTATTGCTTTCATACTTATAATGTAACCCGTTTCTTTACTTATGTCAAGCAACTTTCTACATTATTTTCGAACAAACTTCTTTGCCTGCTCTATAAGTAAGTAGTTTGCTGGAAGGCCAAACGCCCAAGTTTCTTCATTTATTTTGTAACTTTATGTCTCAGCTTTTATGACATCTTCTTACCAGCGACGGCTCCGCCGAGCCGCTGGATTCCTACCTCTTACCTCTAACCTATTAATAATTTAATACTTTAACTTCTAACCTCATGCCTCTTACCTATTAATTTATTTATTATTTTATTTAATACTTTATTATTTTATTTATTATGTCTCTCAGCTTTATTCTAACAACCATAAATGGTTGACTGCATTACAATAAATCTCCAACCTCTATATATAACTACTGCTTTTAAAAAGGCCAGTGTTAAATTTATTTTTAAATAAACAAAAAAAAACCCCCGATAGCGAGGTAACACTATCGAGGGGAAATCATCCAGTACGAAATGAAATGAAAGTACTGGGATCTCTTTCTTCTTATATATAATATAACATGTTAAATCCTACCTGTCAACTAAATAATTTATTTTATTTTCTTTTGGCTTTTGGGATTTTACAAACTATTTACTATTAGACAACAGGAAAACTTTATTAAACTATTTGAAGTATTTCCTTGACATCAGTAACATACTATGTTATATTACTTATACTGGAAATGAAAATGATTACAACAGAACAAACAAACTATTTGCTTACCGACAACAACGGCATTGCAAACTACTACCATACCATACTATGCTTTACTAAGCAACACCACAAGGCTCAATACTTTCGTGATACTATTCAAGTATGGAACCCTACAAACACTTTGGCTAATTCTATATTAGCTACTTCCTCAGCATTCTTTGCTGATGAATACAAAACCATTGACAAGTTTGCTTCGAAGCCTATGGATCAATACCGACCACTAATGATGAAAGTCTTTCGTGACTGGTATAATCTTCAGCATCGTAAGCAAGCTCGTCGATACAACCAGTGCGTAACCGTTCCTTTATCGGAACACTTAACCCATGACAATCTGTCATACAACAACATTATCCTATTGGAGGAAATTATGAACCATAAATCAATATACGAACTAATCGGTGACTTCATCGAAAACCATGCAACCGAAAGGGAACGCTTTATCTACCGCTCTATGGTAGGCCTAGACGATCTTGTCTATGACGATGACTATCGTTATGTTCTCAACTACCCGTACAAGTCTGTCACCCGACAAACTTTTGCAGCACACAAGCGTAAGCTCATGCATTCGCTCAAGGGTCTAACCCTCAAGGCTACCTCGCCTAAGTCTGTCAAGATGACACGCTACAAAAACGAGAAGCTTCTAACCTCGGAGGGTATCTAACTATGGCACAGAACTTCCGTGAAGACCTCGTTAAAGCCCTCTGGATTGAAACTGCTATCCAAGTAGCTCTTCAGTCCGTAGGGCACGCTAGCCAGAAAATGGACTATCGTATCTTCCCATACGACATCACCGCCCTCATACACAATGAGCGTAAAACATTCGAAGTCAAAGCTCTTGACTGGCAACAGAATGGATACTGGCAAGCTGTCGCTGAAATCTGGAAGAACGATTCCAAGACCCAGCGTCCTCAATGGATTCAACACAACGATGAAATTGATATCATGTGTATCGTCAACATGGCAACATACGAAGCACACTTCTTCAATGCCACTAAGCTTAGGGATCGTTTCCTAGAGCGTGAACTGCAAGGTGACTTTATGAACATTGCTCATGCTGGTGCTGGCCAACGCGGTGACAGTCCCGGCTACATATTCAAATTCGAATACGGCTGTAAGGATCACGGAGCTATGACTACCCCTATCAATCTCCTACCTTCTTTGTACGAAGCAGGTAACCGTATTGAAGTTGACTTAGATAAACAATCCAAGTCTGTACAAACTATCTGGAACAAAGTAAAGGATGCTAGGCTTCTTGCCTCTGCTCCTTCTGAGGAATGAAATAAAACCTAGGGCTCCAACCTCTAACCTCCTGCCTTATCGGTAGGGGGTTTTTTTAACAGCACATCCGTGACTTAACATCTGCAACGACTTCTTCAATTACTATTAATCTTCGGTCGACATTCTCAAATGCTTTATTAAAAACTTTACGATCTTCCTCGTGACTAGCCAACATCGCTTTGGTTCTATCCTCACAACCATTGCTTATCTTATCAATCGTTCTCTCGTGTGCTGGTAATATATGATCAACCATTATCTTATAACAACCAAACATAACTACTACACACACTACAATGGCACCACCTTGTCCAGTGATACCATCTATTATTTCAGCCCACGGCACTATTCTGTCCAGACAAGACTGACACTATCAACTGTTACAGTGCCAGCGTCAACTTTATAAAAACAACTTATTGTTGTTGGTAATGGTATAACAGTATTTACATGCGCTATCTCTAAATCAAATATAGCGGATCCTGCTACTGAGCTACCCACATCCAGATTCATAGTAACTGTATCCTCATCAATGATCTGTGTACCATTTGAATTCTCACACAACTTAAGTGTCATAGTAGCTGCGCCACCTGCTATTGCCTTAACCTTAACCCTGACTGTTTGAATAGTACCAGACAGTACTGTTGTATCCAATGTTAGGTCGTGTCTCTTTGCTAAAAGGAAACCTGTTCCTACTGATGCGACATCGTTTGCTGCTGACAGCTTATGCCAAAATGTTCCTACTTTACCCATTTGTTCTTCTCCTTCTTCTAAATGAAATAGTTCCTATATAAGGTGGTAATGTTAAATCAGTTACCTTCCTCTAATTGTTCTAACCTCTTCGTCAATTCTCTTACAACTGATTCCCTCTGTGCCGACTGCGGTAGTGTACCAACATCTGCTGTAATCGCGCTAGCCTTAATACCTTTCTCTATTATAGTATCATCTGGCTTTCCGTATCTCTTACCTTCAATACCACCTTGACTAACCATGTTCAATAAAACATTTGTGTCTCCAGCCATTACCGATGGGAATGTCAAGAATGGTGATAAATGATTCTTCCAATAATAATATCTTTCCATACCTTCTGGCGATAACCACCAAGTAGATCCTTGATATGTCTGGTCACCAGTTACTGCTTGCTTTCTAAATGGCCGTTCTTTTACTACTGTATCCCAGAAGTAACCATACAATCCTGAATCATATAGTATCTCCATATCTCCCGGATCTACATATTTCTTCTTCCATTCTAATCTCGCTGGCGTACCCCTTAACATTTTTAGTTCGGGGTTAGCCAAGTCAGTAAGTGGTGCTGCTGCTGCTGTCAAGTTAGGCGCCTCATATATCTGCGCCAACATAGACAAACCATCTAATGCAGGCACCGGCGGTAACACTTCATAATGACTAGTCTTATCTGATCCCTCTATGTAATCCATCATCGGACGGCTCAATAGGAAATGATGTGCGTAGAAGTTTCCTGCACCACTAGTATCAGGCCCACCTGTAATCTCAGCCATCCTTTTCGTTTGATATAAATTTGAAAGTCGTTTCGGGTTACTTAATAATAGTGATACTGTATTTACTATATTCAATCTAGCAAACGCGAAGAACATAAACAATCTACTTGATAACCATTTCTCTGGTCTTGTCAATGAACCATAGTCGTATAGTGCACCTCTACCTCTACTAAGCGCAATGAATGGATCATCACCTTTCTGAAGCCCGTACAATACTTGGGTCAATCTAAAATATTGATCTTCCCATTCAGTCATGTTCATCAAAAAGTTTCCTGCTGTATTATCAGATGTTCTTCTTGCTACCTTCGAAGGTAAATGTCTGCCTACTATGCCACCAGTAACACCACCCAGATAGGCCCCAGCAGGGCCGCCTGCTACTGCACCTAGGGCTGCGCCTGTTACTGTTGGTGTTTGTCCTTTAAGACCCCTCCAGAACTTCGTAACGGGCCCTCTGTATTCTGGTGTAAACCTAGTGTCTGTCAATATATGTTCGAACTGAGCGCTGTTAATAATAATAGCTGTCTCTGATCTCAAAGCTCCTGAGCCAATAGCCATGTCCCATACTTCTCTGTATGTGTATGATCTACCAAACTTATCTGTTACAGCAATCATCGATTCCGTTGGTGATACTTTGTTCTTCATCCACGATCTACCTACCTGCCAAACTTTATTTGCCTGCCTTAAGTTCGTAACACTTGCCATCGCTGCTCTACCGCCCATTGTACCATAAACGATTGTCGGTGCTGTAGCCATATTAATAGCATGGAATGCCCACCTAGAAGCAAGTATCAAAGTGTATCTAGTAGCAGTTGCAAACTTTAACATACTATCCATGAAGTTGAATAGCTCTGTTGCGGTGTTCGGTTTTATATCATATAAATGTGCCATGGCCTTACGGACATTCTGCACCATCTCATTAGTATTCTTTATTTCTTTTAAGGTTACCTCTGCTGTCTCACCCATTATCTTTGAGGACAACATATTAATAAAATCTGTATCTGTCAGCTTAGTCAATGTATCATACATCTCACTTGTTACCCTGCCACCACTAGCTACAAAATCTGCCTGACCTTCAACTGTTTCAGTAATCGTTTTACCTAACCTATTTAAATCTTCTACTACCCAGTTAATAGTTGATAATACTTCTTCACTATTACTAAAGTTTAATTTGTTTGCTTGTATTATCTCTATTGCTACTGCATCAATATCTTCTTTTGCTTTTACTAATAGCTTACGAAATTCTACTATACCTTCATCCATTACATTAGGATCTGACAATACATCTACAATTGGCTTAGTAAATTTTGGCTGTACACCTAATAGGTTTTCTATTACGACACCCCAGTCTTCAGCCGTAGCTGCTATACCCGTAGGTGATATCGCTTGACCGGCTGCCCTATGCTTAACTATTTCTTTAACGCGTGCGGTTATTGCTTTTAAAACAAGTCCAGCCATCTCATCGCCAGTTGATGGTACTAATAAACTAGTCCACTTAACACTTGCTCCTTGCCCAAGGATCTTATTAATCTCATCGCCAGCTTCTCTGAATGCCATAACCATCTGCTCTGCTAGCTCTCGGTTTTGCATCACATTGCTTAAGCCATCCCACCCTGTAACAATATCATCAAGCGCTTCATCTGCTAACCTGTTTGCTTTGTTAACAAAGTATGTACCTGCTGTTATGTCAGTCAATTCATCTAAGGGAACGGCTTTGCGTATAAAACTAGGATCTTTAAAACTACTAGGTTTTGTTAGTAATTCCGTAAATTCTGTATAGAATTCATCCATTACACTAGCATAATCCCTCTGTCCTTGCATGTTTCTGAATCTACTAATATATCCAATAGTGTCGTCGTCTCCATACAATAATCGTTGTAAGGCATCTGAACCTTCAATAGATAATTCATCTGCTAGCTTCTGCCTTCTCAATGCTCCCTTGGTAAACCTAGCCATAGGACTAACCATGTCTTCACCATAGATCACAATGTTCATCATAACATCTATTGTTCTATGCATCGTTGTCGCAGACCTTGCTGCTATCGGCCCAAGCATACCAGCCACTATAGCATCGTTGCGTGTAGGTTTACCTTGCGCAAGGAATTCTTCTGTGAAATAAAATTTCTGTACATCTGGATTCATTAATATATCATCCAGTTCTTTTCTAGTTAGTTGACCTAAGTTAGACAACTGTCCCCTGTATGCACTAGCTCTTATGATCGCAGACAACGGCGCACCATCCATGTCACCTTTGTCCCATCCTTTAACTTTGCCTACCCAGTTATTCCAGTTCCTCGCTATCCAGTTTCCTCGAAGATGTCTGTTCTCAATACTTAACATCAACTGTCTCTTAGTAGCTGTGGTCGCTCCTTCTAACGCTTGTGTCTTAACACCAATACCTCTAGCAAAAGCATGCCTTTCAATAAGCGCATTCGTTATAACCTTTGTATTATCCATAGAAAGGAATCGCTTAGTAAGGTCAAAGTATTCTGCTATACTACTTACCTGTGCTTCAGTACCATGCACCCTAGCCCATCCTTGTGGGTTTAGGCCTGCCATAATTCTTGCTGCTTCATCTGTATTAAGGTAACCACCCTTCTTAAGTTCTGAAACTATTTTTCTTATCTCTTTCATTTCATCGAATGATATTTCTATATACGAACCTGTCCTAGGTCTAAAGCTAGCTTTGCCTCTATTACCCTTGATCCTCAAGAAGAACGGATACAGTCCTGTCTTTATCCTACCAGCTTTGTCTGCCAACTTAGCTAGGTCAACCATCTTCTTAACTGATTCCTCAACCTTTAATGACTTGGCTAATTTCCCTGCTTCAACTGGTTCTAGGAATAACTTAGGTGTGACCATCGTTAAGTTGGATACACCACCCTTAAGTAACTTACTGCCCTCCGTTATACCAACAGCTATGTGTGATCCCATTGCTCGATGTAATGGTGATAAAAACTTATCATACTTACCTGTACTATATATTGTTTTGATTGCATCTTCTAATGTCAATCCTTTTAATGTCTTGGCAAATTCAGGATCTACTATACGGAATGCGTCCAATAATCCCTGTGTCTCTACACGATTTGGAAGTGTAGTAATCTTTCCAGTAGCGAACTTCTCTATGTCATCTATATAGTTATAATACTTACTGGCTTGTAGTGGCGCAGCTTTCTGTACAGCCGACTTACTTACATCACCTATGTTAGCCATAGTCTTCTCTTGTCCCCATACACCAGCACTATCCCTAAACAATGACTTGCCACCGCCTCTAGCCGCCGCGCTTTCTCCTAATGCTTGTTTAAATATATTCTGTTCTCTGAATAAATCAAACCCAGACATAGGCCCCGCCTGTGCACTAAGTCGTTCGTATGCTCTCATAAATGCTGCTTCATCTGCTATCCAGTCACCTGCTCTGGCACCAGCCATAGCTATTGGGTCTGCCGCCCTAGGTGCTGATTTGATCAGTGACAATATTGTTTGATCATAATATCCTCTACCCGCTGCTATTAAAAATTCTTTTCCAAATGACTTAGCAGAAATTCTAGCTGGGGCACCTAGTATCCTAGTCGTTGCCGCAGCAGCAGTACCTGCCTTTAAACCTTTAATCGCCTGTGTAACACCCGGATCGTATGGCGTAAATAATATATCTGTCAATAAACCAGCACCGAATGCAAAACCAGAATAGTCTTCTAAACCAGATGTATAGTTAGCTATGTCTTCTAGATCATCTCCTATACCACGGAATTCTGCGATGTTACGAAGGAACGGATGACCTACATATAGTGGGGCATTTTCTTCTTGAGCCCTTCGTTCTGCTTCTATTACAAAACCATCTTCACCTCTACCACCGCCTAGTGCTGTACCAGCAGTAGTAATCATTCTACCTGAAACAGATATAGGTGCCATCAATACACGAAGGAAGTATTTTGTTGGGCCTTCAACCATAGCGCCTGATGGATATTCTTTATTCCATGCATAGCCATCAGCATACTTCTCTTTATCTTCCCAGAAGTCTAATGACCAATGATCCTCTAAGTTATTATTTTTTATAAAGCTTTCGTATTCCCAAGTACCTTCTCTTAGTTCAAAATCCTGTGGTCTATCCGATGCTCCCTCAACAGGTTCGGAAACTTGTTCCTCTATGGTACCTGATTCATAAGCAATCCTAGCTTCATATGGCATAGTCTTTTTAAGTTGTTGGTATAGCTCCTCAGAATATTTAGGTGCATCTGGATCTGTGCTTACCCGCATCATTACTGTCTTACCAGCTTCTGCTACATCAGCTTTCTCCTGTGCGTCTTCTGCTAGTGCCTGCCCCCTAACGCCTTCTGTTATACTTCTAAGGAAAGTCTCTTGAATGTTATTCAAGCTAGGCACTTTACCTGTCTTAATTTGTTTGAACCATGGTTGTGTAAATGCTGTTTCACCACCCTGTCCTTCTGGGATGTCTTCTCGATAATCATCCTCACTACCTTCACCAGCAAGTATCTTATACATATCAGCAATGTATTCAGTAACTTCTGTGATTGCTTCTTCTAGATCTTGTGTTGGGTAAGCATCTCTATGAATATTAAATGCTTCATAAAATGCTGCGTATTGTTGTGCGCTTCTTCTGTTTTCAACTGCTGACATATCAGACATGTCAATGTTATTCTTTTCATTCCATTGCTCTGGTGTTATAATACCAATTCTACCCTGTGTCCTTTCCCATTCAGCAGCGGTCTGGCCAACCCTAGTCTGTGGCGCTAGCGCTGTTTTTAATGTAGGCGCTTCGCCTCCTTCTGGTGGTAAATCTATTGGGCTAGCCGGCTCTGGTGTAACACCAAATACTTCTGATAACATCTTAGGAATCAATGATGGGATATCATCTTTAGTATATCCTTCTAAAGCAAAGCCACCTACTATATCATCTAGACCATCAACATCAATCATAGCATCGTTAGCCGCTTGGCTCATGATACCATCTACCATAGTTGCATCAAAGTTCTCTGTAGTTTGCGCTAGCTCTTTGGCTTTCTTAGCAACTAATTTCCTGAATGCTTCTTCTAGTTTTCTTCTAGCTTTTATTTCTTTTTCGGTTACGCTCTGACCGAACTGTTGTAGTTCTTGTACCTGACCTTCCAGCGCTGGAATAGGCAAAGCCTCGACTGCCTCTGCAACAGGCGCAATCTTTTCTGTTACTACTTCCGCCTGCGATACTGGCCGTGGTGCGGCTGGTGGCGCTTTCGGACTAGCACTAATCTGTGGTACTATTTCAACACCAAACTTATCGATAGGGTTCATTCCATAACCACTACGACTACGGTTTAGGAATTCAAGCTCTTCTGCTGTATATTCCATAGTTTATCCTTTCAGTAAGTTTAGACCAGTTTCCTGTGCGTATAGTGCTGTCAACCATTTTGATGCTTCTTCCGCACCTTTAGGATCATCCATAGAATTGAATTCAGTTGCGGTCTGTGATATCATATCCGATAGTGTACTTCTCTGTTCTGGCGTCTGGGATCTCCAAGCTTGCATGCTTGCTGCTGCGTATGCTTCAGGAGAACCATTATTAGCATTAGCTATTTTTCTTTTTATCTTCTTCGGTTTACCGAGAAGTTCTCCCGCTCCACTGAATGCTTTAAGCAATCCACGGCGGTTAGCTACAACCTCATCATTACCCATACCTTCTAACAACATCGCTTCTCCGTCACCTTGTGGTGCGGTTTCTGGTACTGCCTTCGCTTCATCAGCCCTTCTCTTAAGGTCTGCTTCTGCGCCAGTATCTATCGCTGCTCCGATCTTTTCAGCATATGCTCGTACGGATCTTAGATAGTTATCTGCATCTTCCATCTCTTGCTTGTCACCTGCTGTACCACCTGAACCACCTAACGCTGTAGGATCTCCATCACGCGTGTGTGTGCCAAGTAAGCTCATCTGTGCTTCATCATATCTTTTTTCTGCTGCTTTTAATAATTCCTGTACTTTTGCAATCTCAGGATTCTGTGCATCAAATTCAAATTCTTCTTC
>TARA_R110002073_G_scaffold21092_20_pt1 | contig 10354 bp, 7 predicted proteins | sample TARA_R110002073 | Tara Oceans TARA_R110002073 (sample SAMEA4397174) | marine metagenome | biome: Polar Biome; feature: [DCM] deep chlorophyll maximum layer (ENVO:01000326); material: water (ENVO:00002006), including particulate matter (ENVO:01000060) such as... | depth 40 m
GCGGCCCATCGCGCCCTGCAACTCAGGAAACTCATAGACCATTTCGGAAACCAGATCGGCCTTTGACAGGCGCGCGGCGCGTTCTGCCAGATCCGGGTCAGCGCCCACGGCAGGCGCAAGCTCGCGCGCCAGAGCGGCGACGCGTTCGACCTTGTCGGCGACACTGCCCAGCTTTTCGTGGAAGGTGACCTTGGACAGCTCTTTCGCCATCTCGTCCAGCGGGCGCTTGCGGTCATTGTCCCAGAAATGCCGGGCATCAGACAGCCGCGCGGACAGGACGCGCGCATTGCCCGCCGCAATCGCCGTGCCGCCATCAGGCGCGACCTGATTGGCGATGACGACGAAATTGGGCGCAATCGCGCTGGTCTTGGGGTCGCGCACCGCGAAATATTTCTGGTGCGTCTTCATGGTCAGTTGAATGACTTCGGGCGGCAGGTCGAGGAAGTCCGGGTCCATCTGGCCCAGCAGCGGCACCGGGGTTTCCACAAGACCCGTCACTTCGGCGAGCAGGCCCGCATCCTCGATCAGCTCCAGACCGGCATCCGCGCAGACCTTGCGCGCGCCTTCAAGGATCAGCGTTTCGCGCTCGGCGCGATGGGTCAGCACCGCGCCCCTGGTGCGCAGCGTCTCTTCGTAATCGGCAAAATCTGTCACCGTGAACGGGCCGCGCCCCATGACGCGGTGGCCTTCGGTGGTATTGCCCGTCGCGATGCCGAACACTTCAAACGGCACAACCGCGCCATCCAGGAGGCACAGCACGCGCTGGAGCGGCCGCACCCAGCGCTGCGCCTTCGCGCCTTCGCCAAACTTCATCGATTTGGGCCAGGGGAAATCCTTGACCAGAGCCGGGATGGCTTCAGCGACCACATCGGCGGTCTTGCGGCCCGGCTTCTCAATCACGGCAACGTAGAATTCGCCCTTCTTGTCGGTGCGGGTTTCGCATTGATCGAGACTGGCAACGCCCGCCCCGCGCATAAAGCCTTCCAGCGCCTTTTCCGGCGCGTCGGTGCGCGGACCCTTGCGCTCCTCGCGCACATCGTCGGTCTGGACCGGCAATCCCTCGATCAAAAGCCCCAGACGGCGCGGACCGGAGAATGTCGTCAGCGACTCCCATTTCAGGCCCGCCTCTTTGAGCGCAGCCGACAGCAGGCGCTCCAGATCGCCCTCAGCGCGGACCTGCATCCGCGCGGGGATTTCTTCAGACAGGAATTCGAGGAGGAGCTGAGCCACGTGACGTCTGTCCTAACCTGCGAAGACTTTTTGGAAGGCCGGACGCGACTGCACCGCCTTGAGGTATTTTTCAAAGCCGGGGCGCATCTCGAACATGCCAAATTGCGTCGCCCAGCCCAGTGCGCCACCGATTAGCACGTCCGCCGCCGTGAACCAGTCACCGAAGAGGTAGGGATCAGTTTTCGAAAGGCGCTCATCGAGCACGTCCATCACCAACTCGACATTGCCCCAGCCAGCCGACTGGCGGGGAATCTCAACCTTGGTGCTGGCCTGCATCATGGCCGGGTCGATGCATGCGCTCTGATAGGCAATCCAGCGCAGATATTCGCCGCGGCGCGGATCATCGATGGCCGGGGCCAGATCGTTCGGCGTTTTGTATTTGTCGCAGAGATAGATCGCGATGGCGGTTGTCTCTGTGACGATCGTGTCGCCGTCGGTGATCGCGGGGATCTTGCCCATTGGATTGATGGCGAGAAATTCCGGCGAGCGCATTGATCCGTCTTCATAGGCGACCGGGACGATGTCGTAATCGCAACCGATTTCTTCCAGCAGCCAGTGCGTCATCGCCGCCCGCGATTGCGGATTGTGGTAAAGCTTTACAGTCATGCGGCAGTCCCTTTTTCGTGTTTGACCCAGGCATCGGCGCAGCCCTTGGCCAGTTCGCGGACACGGGCAATCCAGCTGGCGCGCTCAGCGACCGAGATCGCGCCGCGCGCATCGACCAGATTGAACAGGTGTGAGGCTTTCAGACAAAAATCGTAAGCAGGAAGCGGCAGCGGCCTGGGCAGGGAGAGCAGCGCCATGCACTGGCGTTCAGCCCCGGCAAACCAGTCTTTGAGCATGTCGACATCAGCGTGTTCGAAATTGAATTCCGAATACTGGCGCTCGGCTTCCTGGAACACATCGCCATAGGTCAGGCCCGCGCCGTTGAAATCCAGGTCGTAGACGTTTTCGACGCCCTGCACATACATGGCGAGGCGTTCCAGCCCATAGGTCAGCTCGCCCGACACCAGATCGACATCAAGCCCGCCGACCTGCTGGAAATAGGTGAACTGGCTGACTTCCATGCCGTCGCACCAGACTTCCCAGCCCAGACCCCAGGCCCCGACGGTGGGGTTCTCCCAGTCATCCTCGGCAAAGCGCACATCATGCAGCTGGCGATCCACGCCAATCGCGTCGAGCGAGCCGAGATACAAGTCCTGAAGGTCGGCCGGGCTGGGCTTTAGCAGCACCTGGAACTGGTAATAGTGCTGCAGCCGGTTGGGGTTCTCCCCATAGCGGCCATCCGACGGACGCCGCGACGGCTGGACATAGGCCGCGCGCCACGGCTTTGGCCCGAGGCTGCGCAGCGTCGTCGCCGGATGCAGCGTGCCGGCACCGACTTCGACGTCATAGGGCTGCAGGATCGCGCAGCCCTGATCGGCCCAATAGTGCTGCAGGGTCAGGATCAGGTCCTGAAATGAGAGGGCGCGCGAACCGGTCATGCGGACAGCTTATTCCTTGATTCCGGCCTCGGAGTCGCCGGGTCTGAAAAGTCGCGCGGACACTATGAAAGCGCGCCCGCCATATCAAGCCGCGCTAGCGGCGTTTGAACGGCCTCATGACGCCGATGACAAAGGCGATGACCACCACCGCAAGGATCACAAATCCAAGCACGCCCCGCTCCTACTCTGCCAGATCTAGGCCAGTGGCCTTTGCCAGGGCGCGGATTCGAATCTGGAACACGGCCAGCACCCCGGTCAGCAGGACAAAGGCGAGCAGCGGCGCAAAGCCGCCAATGCGTGCCGCCGAGAAGGCCGCCAGTGCGATCATCAAACCGACAAAGCCGAAGAAAACCGCGACCGCCAGGTGCGAGGTGCCCATTCGGAGGCGCAATTGATAGGCATGGCTGCGGTGGGCTTCCGACAGGCGCTTGCCGGCTTTCAGCTTGCCTGCAAGCGTCAAAAGAACATCGACTAGCAGGGGAAGAACCAGCAGGGGCGCGATCCAAACGCTGGCCTCGCCCTCCCCGTTGACGCCAGACAGGGCCGCACACGCAAACAGGGCACCGACAAACAGTGACCCGACATCGCCCAGGAACAGGCTGGCAGGCGGGCGGTTCCAGACCAAGAAGCCGATCAGCGATGCGGCCAGCAGATAGCCCATCGCATCGCCACTGATCAGGCTGAGTCCGATCCCGGCCGGAATAAGCGCCGCAGCAATCAGCCCGTCCGATCCATCCATGAAATTGACGGCATTCACGACGGTAAAGATCCACAGGGCCGAGCCGCCAATGCCCACCCAATAGCCCAGCGGCAGATAGATCGGCCCCAGATCAATCGCGACAACCGGACCAATGGCAAAGGCGGCGGCCAGCGCGATCGCCAGCAGAATGGCGAATTTCTCCTTTGCGCCGAACGCCCAGAGATCATCGGCAAGACCGAGCGCCCCGGCAGCAAGCGCCGCACCCAGGATCGCCATCCAGTCGCCACCCGGAGCCCCGGCCAGCGAAATCGCCAGCGCGCCCATGCCAACGCCCGCCATCACGGCCAGTCCGCCGCCGCGCGGCGTGGGTCGGGCATGGCTGGAGCGCGCATTGGGATGGTCTAGGACACCGGCGCGAAGGACGAGCCAGCCGGTCTGCATCGTGGTCAGGGCGGCCAGTGCCGCAGCGATCAAAAAGGTCATCATGAACGGCCTCTTACAGGCAGAAACGCGGTACCGTAAGTCCTCTCCGTCACGCCTCGCCCTGCCCGCCCAGGCGGACCGGCACAAAACGCCAGGCCGAATGGGCATGCCCCAAAGCGTCCGACGCGGCGCGCGCGCGGACCCGATTGTCAAACACCGCCCAGCTTGTTGCCCCGGACCCCGACAGGCCGGCCAGCTGGACCCCGTCCGTGGCGTGAAGCACGGCCAGCGAATCGGCAATTACCGGCGCAACGCGCGCCGCCGCCGGTTCCAGGTCATTCGCCGACTCGCCGACAATGGTCAGCGCATCCGTCATTGACCGGGCCGATGGCAGGTCGGCGTCCGGCAGGGCTTTGGGCGCGGCGGCATCAAATTCAGCAAAGACCGTCCGGGTCGAGACAGACACGCCCGGCAGGCAGAGCACGGCATCCAGTTGCGGCCAGGCTGGCAGCAAGTCGATAACCTCACCCCGCCCGGTCATCCGCAGCGGTCTGGAATATACGCAGGCCGGAATATCAGAGCCGATTTGCGCGCCGATCTCCGCCAGTCGACCCGGCGGCCAGTTGAGATGCCATAACCGGCTGAGCGCGCGCAGGGTGGCGGCCGCATCCGCCGATCCACCACCAAGGCCAGAGCCAAGCGGAATCTTCTTCGTCAGATGGATATGCGCCCCGGCAAAAACCGGCAGACGGGCCGCCTTGTGCAGCGCACGCGCGGCGGTCAGGACGAGATTTGTTCCTTCGTCGGCAAGGGTCTCGGCCCCCTCACCGGATATCTCCAGATCCAGGGTATCGGCCGCCGTCACCGCAATATGGTCGCCCCAATCGGCAAAGACGACGAGACTGTCGAGCGGGTGGTAGCCATCCTCGCGCGCGGCACCGACGCGCAGCGTCAGATTGACCTTGGCCGGCGCAAATTCACTGATCACGGCTCTTGGGGGGCCTGATGCTCAACGAGCGTGGTTGAGACAGCTTGCGGCAAGCCATTGGCCAATCGGTCATTGAGTTCGATGACCTCTTCGTCGGTGGGCTCCAGTTCGAGTGCGCGTTCCCACTGGAAGCGGGCTTCCAGATCGCGCCCGACCTGCGCATAGGCATCGCCGAGGTGGAAATTGATCGTCGGGCTGTCCGGCGACAGCGAGGCGGCGCGTTCCAGATGCGTGACCGCCTCCTGATAATCGCCGCGCACATAATGCGCCCACCCCAGGCTGTCGATGATGTAACCGGCATCCGGGTCCATCGCCGCAGCCCGGCCAATCATCACGAAGGCTTCCGGCACGTTTTCGCCGCGAATGACCCATGCGTAGCCGAGATAATTGAGAATTTGCGCCTCGTTCGGCGCAATTTCGAGCGCGGCCAGGAACAAGGGTTCCGCCTCGTCCCAGCGCCCCAGCGTTTCCAGCGCAGCCGCGCGGAAATAATAGAGTTGCCAGTTGGGAGCCTGTCCGTTGGCGAGGCGATCCGCGATCACCTCTGCATAGCCAGCCTGCGCCTCTTCAAGATCGCCCTGCCAGCGATAGAGATCAGCGAGCATCATGCGCGCATCGATGCTGTCACTGCTGGCGACCAGTGTGCGTGCGGCGGCCATGGCCGCATCCTGCTCACCGGTCCGCGCCAGCAGATAAATCCGGTCAATCTCGGCAGATTGCCTGAATGGTCCGTCCGGGACGGCCGCATACTCATCCAGCGCTGCATCATTCAGCTCGAGCCGCTCCAGAGTCGCCGCCAGCAAAATTCGCGTCGACGCATAATCCGGGTCCAGCCGCTGGGCGAGGCGCAGATAGATCACCGAGAGATCCATCTCGGCCTGGGTGGCAAACAGGGCTGCCGGCCCATAAAGCGCGCGGGCAGCCGCTTGCTGCAATGTCAGACGGCGCGGGGCCCGGCGTCGGGCCTCGACCCGCGCCAGCGCGGCATTAATCGTCGGCTCGTTCGGTTCGGCCTGCAGATAGCCCTGGTAGAGCGCGGTCGCTTCTGCGCGCATTCCCCGCCGTTCGAGATTGGCCCCGAACAGCTCGACGGTCATGCGCCGGAACGGCGTCTGGCCCAGCGCGGCGCTGTAGAGGGTTTCCGCCTCGTCTTCGCGCCCCGCCTGTTCAAGCAACAGCGCGCGGTGCAGGGTCTGAAAGGCCAGCGCGAAGCCCGGGGGGCTGTCGGTCTCGGTGCGCAAAATGGCCGCGTCGGCCTCGCCAAGGCCGACACTCGCCCAATCGCCGAGCAGGTTTGACAGAAATGCGTTGAACGGGCCGTAGCCCTCTGCATCCAATACATCGCGAGCGTCGGCGTAGCGTCGCTCCGCAATGGCATCGGCGGCCAGATACATCCGTGCCAGCCGCGTCTCGTCTGCGTCGGCCATGGCATCACCAGCCGTTTCAACGGCGCGATCGGTATCCCCGGCCATCAGCGCCGCAATAAACGCCCGCTCTGACAGAAAGCCACTATCGGGCGCGCGATCCAGCGCGGTCGCATAATAGTCCGACGCGTTGCGCGTATCGCGGACCGATCCGGCCAGCCGCGCAGCGAGATAGGCCCCATAGGCCGAGCGTTCCTCGTCCTCGGGCGCAGCAGCGACCGTATTTGTACCGGATGTCGTGGCGCATGCGGATGCGGCCAGGGCCAGGACGGAAACCAGTGTCAGGCGTAAAGTCTGTTTCATGGCATCCATGCTGGGACTGTCAGCCTTTCCGTGCAAGCGCCGCGCGCTGTCACATATTGACGTAAATCGGCCCGCCGCCACCCTCGGGCGTCGTCCAGTTGATATTCTGGTTCGGGTCCTTGATGTCGCAGGTTTTGCAATGGACGCAATTCTGCGCATTGATGACAAAGGTCATCTCACCAGAGGTTTCGTCCTTCACCCACTCATAGACGCCCGCCGGACAATAGCGTGCCGACGGCCCGGCAAAGACCTCCCACTCGCTGGATTTCTGCAGGGCCGGGTCTTTCAGTTTCAGGTGGCCTGGCTGGTCTTCCTCGTGATTGGTGTTGGAAATGAACACCGAGGACAGCCGGTCAAAAGTCAGCACACCATCCGGCTTGGGATAGTCGATGGGCGTGTGATTGGCGGCCGGCTCCAGCGCTTCGGCATCCGTGCCGCCATGGCTCATCGTACCGAAGACTGAAAAGCCGAACAGCGTGTTCATCCACATGTCCATGCCGCCGAACAACACACCGAGCACTGCGCCGAACTTGCTCCAGAGCGGTTTGACATTGCGCACCTTCTTGAGGTCCTTGGCGACCCAGGAGTCGGCATAGGCGGTCTCATAGGCGTCCAGCGCGTCGCCCTCGCGGCCCGCGACAATCGCGTCGAACGCGGCTTCAGCGGCCATCATGCCGGTCTTCATCGCATTGTGGCTGCCCTTGATGCGCGGGACGTTCACGAACCCGGCCGAACAGCCGATCAGCGCACCGCCCGGGAAGGTCAGTTTCGGGACGGACTGGTATCCACCTTCGGTGATGGCACGCGCGCCATAAGACAGGCGCTCCGCCCCTTCGAACACGTCCCTGATCTTCGGATGGGTCTTGTAGCGCTGGAATTCGCTGAATGGCGAAAGATAGGGATTCTTGTAGTTGAGGTGGACGACAAAGCCGACCGAGACCATGCAATCGCCCCAGTGATACAGGAAGCTGCCGCCGCCGGCCTCACTGCCCAGCGGCCAGCCCATCGTGTGCTGCACCAGGCCCGGCTTGTGGTTTTCAGGTTTTACCCGCCACAGCTCTTTCAGACCGATGCCGTATTTTTGTGGCTCGCGGCCCTCGCTCAGACCAAAATCATTGATCAGGCGCTTGGCCAGCGAACCCCGCGCGCCTTCGGCGATCAGGACATATTTCCCGCGCAGCTCCATGCCGGGCTGATAGCCATCCTTGTGGCTGCCATCCTTGGCGATCCCCATATCGCCGGTGATGACGCCTTTGACGACACCGTCTTCAACCACCAAATCGTCCGCGGCAAAACCGGGATAAACTTCCACGCCCAGCGCTTCGGCCTGGTCAGCGAGCCATTTGGTCGTCGCGCCCAGCGAGCCGGTATAGCAGCCATGATTGCTCATCAGCGGCGGGAAGGTGAAATTGGGAAGCGCCGTCGCGCCGGTTTCGGACAGGACAAGGAATTTGTCGTCGGTCACTTCTGTGTCGAGCGGACAGCCCTTCTCCTTCCAGTCCGGGATCAGCTCGTTCATGGCCTTGGGGTCCATGACAATGCCCGACAGGATATGCGCGCCGATCTCCGCACCCTTCTCCAGCAGGGCGACATTGATCTCGCTGCCCGCTTCGGCCGCCTTTTGTTTCAGGCGGATAGAGGCCGCCAGACCGGCGGGACCGCCGCCCACGATGACCACATCATATTCCATCGAGTCCCGTTCGACGCCTGTGTCGGCCATGTGCACGTCTCTCCTGATTGCTGGCGAAGCAGTTTTGCCTCGCCCCTGTCTTAGCTTAGGTTACGGGCTACAGCTAGATCGCGAAGCCGATGACGTCCACGGAAACCCCTCGGGAAAATCAGGAAAAAGCCTACCGCGCACTCGCAGGCTGGTGGGCGGAAATGGGAATCGAGGCCGATCCCCTGCCCCGCTCGCGCGACCTGACCCCGGCCCAGAAGGCCGGGCGGGAGGCACCCAAGCCGCAAAAGCGCGCCGTGCCGCAAGCCACAGGCGCAGCCGCGAAGGCCGCCGGGTTTGGCGATGCGGGCGGCAGTGAAGCTGACGCGCGAAAAGCCGCAGGGGCCGCCAAGACGCTGGACGAATTGAAGGCCGCCATCGAGGCGTTTGACGGATGCCCGCTGAAACGCACGGCCCGCAACACGGTGTTCGCGCGTGGCAATCCCGAATGCGGCCTGATGATTGTCGGCGAAGCACCGGGGCGCGACGAGGACGAACAGGGTCAGCCCTTTGTCGGTCGCGCCGGACAGTTTCTCGACACGATGTTCGCCGCCATCGGGCGCAATCGCGAGACCGACGTCTACATCACCAATGTCGTCAACTGGCGGCCACCCGGTAATCGCAACCCCACGCAGGACGAAATCGCGCTCTGCCTGCCCTTCGTCGAGCGTCACATTGCGCTGGTGAAGCCGAAAATCCTGGTACTTGCCGGCGGCGTCTCGGCGCAGGCGCTGCTGCGCGCGTCGACCGGAATCATGCGGCTGCGCGGTCGCTGGGCAGAATACCGCCTGAAGGACGACAACTTTGAGCCCGGCGACCACGTCGATGCCATGCCGATCTTCCACCCGGCCTTCCTGCTGCGCCGCCCGCAGGAAAAGAAAAATGCCTGGAAGGATTTGCTGGAAATTCAGGCAAAGATAGAGAGCTGAACTGCGTGCCCCGCTTTTCCGGCCCCGCCGCTTCTTCCTCTCCCCCTTGGGGGAGAGGATTGAGGTGAGGGGGGCAAGCAGGATTGTGCTGGACCTTTCACCAACCCCTCACCCTGACCCTCTCCCCTTGTGAATGGGAGAGGGAGTGCCGCTCCCCCAGCCCCCTAAGAGGGAGGCGAAGACTCACGAAGAAAGCAAACCCGCCTAGTAAACCCGGTCGACGACGAATTCGGCCAGGTCTGAGAGCGCCTGTTTCCAGACATTGTCGGGGAAGACATCCAGCGCGGCCCGGGCCGCCTCGGCATGGGTACGGGCGGCATCAAGCGTCGCCTCGAGCGCACCGTGGGATTCGATATAGGCGCGGGCCTGTTCGAAATCGTCTTCGCGCTGTTCCTTTTGCGAGATCACCCGCTCCCAGAAGTCGCGTTCCTCGTCGGACGCCTTCTGCAGCGCCAGGGCGACCGGCAATGTGACCTTGCTCTCGCGGAAGTCATCGCCGGTATTCTTGCCCAGATCGGCATCGAAGCCACCATAGTCGAGCATGTCGTCAACCAGCTGGAAGGCCAGTCCGAGTTCCCGGCCATAGGTATCCAGCGCGGCAATTTCGGACGCCGGGCGGTCGGCGATAATGCCCGACACTTCGGCCGCGGCCGCGAACAGGGCGGCTGTCTTGGCTTCTATGATCGCGCGATAGGACTCGACCGTGACGTCGATATCGCCCGCAGCGGCGAGCTGGCGCACTTCACCTTCGGCAATGATGCTGGCGGCACGCGACAGCGAATGCAGCGCTTCGAGCGACCCGGCATCAACCATCAACATGAAGGACCGGGCAAACAGGAAGTCACCGACCAGAACGCTGGGTGCATTGCCCCACACCACATTGGCGGCCTTCTTGCCCCGGCGCAGACCGCTCTCATCCACGACATCGTCATGCAGCAGCGTGGCCGTGTGAATGAATTCGACGGCCGCTGCGAGTTTGAGCTGGGCATCGCCGTCATAGCCGAGCATGCGCGCACTCGCGAGCGTGATCAGCGGACGGATGCGCTTGCCCCCCGCTTCAACCAGGTAATGCGCAAGTTTCGGGATGAGCGGCACCGGGCTGCCCATGCGCTCCAGGATCAGGGCATCGACGCGGCGCATGTCATCATAGGCCAGT
>TARA_R110002073_G_scaffold335165_1_pt1 | contig 10354 bp, 9 predicted proteins | sample TARA_R110002073 | Tara Oceans TARA_R110002073 (sample SAMEA4397174) | marine metagenome | biome: Polar Biome; feature: [DCM] deep chlorophyll maximum layer (ENVO:01000326); material: water (ENVO:00002006), including particulate matter (ENVO:01000060) such as... | depth 40 m
TGTCAGCTTATCCCAGGAACAAGTAGGTAGATTTAACGCCGCTTACGGTATAACTGGAGTTTTCTCTCTAGGGGGGTACTCCCCTTTTACCGCTAAAGCTTTACACACTATCTGCCGCGAAATTTTGGGGAAGCCCATAAAGGCATCTCTAAAAATCTGGCTGGGGCCTCGGCTAATGCCACCTGTGCTCCAGGGTGGTCTACTCGTGGTAACGCTAAGATGAGGTATGGGGGTAGGGAGACCTACTCAAGGCCGGTGGCCTCTGTTGCTGGTGGATAGACTCTACCCCGAGACCGACCGACGGAATTCTGGAGAACTGAAAAACTGCATTTCTGCCCGCGTGCAGCCACAGATTTTCAGAATTTCAGTTTCTCATGGCACCCGGAACTACCCCGCTACTGCCTCGCCATCTCCGGCGACTCCCGGCCCGCCACCGACCTCCCCACCTCTGCCCCAGAGCGGCCACCTTTCAGCAAAACGCGGGCGGGGCATGGGGACGGCCATGGGGTGAGTCAGCGGGGCACCTGTGGGCACCGGTGTGTGAGTTCGGCTTGGTCTTGAGAGAGACCTTTTGGGGGCACGGGAATCAACAATTGGACCATTCAGCCACGGTAAATTGAATACGGCCCCTGATCTTCTATGAGCCAGCCGCCAATACTTGCTGGCTGATCGCTGAATAGTTCAACATCTGCCTCGACACAACCATTCATAACAACTCTCCACACGGATGACACTAGTTGTGCCGATCTTAATCGAGCCAACTCAAGATGCTTGTGTCGACTGGTAAACCTATTGCCCGGAATGCATTTCGTGCATACTTCCAAGTATCGAAGAACTTGGTGGCTGGGCATTTCTGTACCGTGCACCAGTAGGTTACGAATAAATCGCACTTCTGCAAAGCGAGGAGGCCAACTATCCTCTTCAATCCATTCTCGAGGTACGCCTGCTGACTCACAAATTGAATCAAGCATAACGAAACGCAATACTATGTCTTCGGTATGACTTGCTACATCCCATGCGGCAACTCTGAACTCAAGACCTTCATCAGACCATCCCACATGTTTCGGCGGCATTTGTGGCGCCTGCGACCACACAGTACCAAGATTTATACTGGTATCACCTAGCGTCGGCTCGAAGCTAAGGGTGTTAACTTTAAAAAGATTACTAGTAAGCACATTTATGCGTGATAACTCACGACCTATCCATCGTGCTCCTCGATCACGAAATTCATTGTTCGATTCTTCTTGTTCACGCGACAACTCAAATATTACTAGGTCATCTTCAACACAACAGCCTGCTTGCTCAAGTAGCATTACATGAAGAGATTTAAGTCCCACAACTTTACATGACACAACAAAGTTCGACATAGGATTAATACTTTATTGTTACGATTGTAGGTAACGTAGCCATTATTAGGTATTCCTTCTCAACCTACCAATAAGATTAGGGGCCATATTTCATAACTGCGAACCACCGTTACGAGGCGCGAGCAGCCTGCCAACGAATGATAGACGCTACGGCCGTTTTTGGGAAAAGCAGACACCAGGATTCTAGCAATCCAGTTTCCCAGATTGTCCAGATCTCCCGCGCCAGCTCACCGCTACCCACGGCTCCCGGCTCGTACCCGAGGCCGTCACCTCGGTCCCAACTCCCCCCACCTCTTGGCAAACCCTAGGAAAGGCAAGGGCAGGGTGATGGGGTGATGGGCTGAAAGGGCTAAGCACGTATGCCCAGCAATCTCGTCAAAGCAACACAGCATAAAAATCATCAATCAACCCGACGCAATCGACGAACATGACGCCAAACCATCTGCCTAGTGGTCTTGCGCTGCATAAATCGGCGTCGAGTGCGACAGGTTCGCAGGGTGTAACTGGAGTTTTCTCTCTAGGGGGGTACTCCCCCTTTGCGGCCACAGCTTTTACACCATATCTGCCGTGAAATTTTGGGGGAGCCCATAAAGGCATCTCTAAAAATCTGACTGGGGTTACGGGTAGTGGCTGCCTGTGATGCAGAGTCGCCGCCCTGGCGGTAAAGTGCAGGTAGGTATGGGGATGATGGCCACCGGGCGGTCTAATGAAGGCCGGTGGCCATTGTTGATGGTGCGCAACTCTACGCCGATTCGACCGACGTGGTTCTGGAAAACTGCGAATCTGAAATCCTGGCCCCGTACAGTTACAGGTTTTCAGAATTTCAGTTTCTCATGACACCCGGAACTACCCCGCTCCTGCCTCGCCATTTCCGCCGACTCCATGTAGTCATCTGATATCGCCACCTGAACTCTTAGAAACCCTTCCATACTTCTGGCCAGCTCGAATGCAGGCGTAAGGTCAAAACAGCCTGATACCCGAAAGCAGGTATTCGATGATTAGTTGTTACCGAAGTACTGGTCGTTCTCGTGGGTATCGAGAGAATTGGGTGGGATTCCACTTTCGCTTATCAGCGATCGTTTCGCGTATACTGACGTTGCCAGCTAGAAGCAGACGCACATGGTAAATCGATTTCGACCATAATACGGCGCATAACCCTCACATATTCGCGATACCAAAATGAGTAGCACGTTGATTTACTTGAAATTTCAACAAAAGCAAAATTCGCATATACGGGATGTATGTAATTTAGACCGCTCCCGCGTAAATAGTTATTAGGCGTCGCTATATGCCTCAGTGGGACCTGAATGAACTCCGCGAATTCATTCGTGCTGAAAGATCGGACAGCGAAGAACTTCTCGATATCGTGCATTCAATTGACCGATACAACTGGATATTCCTGTTCCATCTTGACGGGGCAAGAGATGCGCTACATGAAGTCATCGATGTAAATAATCCGGACCAAAAAGAGGCAATGTCATTCGTTCTAGGAGCATCAGGTCGCCAGGATGAGTATCACTTAGCTAAGATTGCAAGCGAGGCACACATTCTCGGTGCGGCCCATTCTGCAAGAGCTATTTATGATGTCTTCGCATTTCTGGTGAACCGACTTCTTCTCGAAAACTGCATTCCCGAAAATCGCTGCAACATTCAACTTCTGGCTGCAGAACTCCCATCATCATGTATAAAGTATGAACTGGAAACTTTGATAGAGTCGTATTGGTTTGGGTATATGTCAGCGTTCGTCAACGTCGTGAAGCATCGAATGCTAGTCCGCCATTCGTTTCAGGTAGGGTTTAGTGACCCCTATACGGGAATACGAGTAGGGGCATTTGAGTACAACGGTAAGACATATCCACCGTACAAAGTTCGAGATTTCCTGGAGGGTGTACTTGAGGTCAAGAACAAAATCGTAGATTGTGGTGCGCTGCTCAATAAACAGGTTGTGCGAGGCGAAGTCTAATGAATCGCTTCAGCAGACGTTTAACCCGCCACCTATTTTTGCTGCCGGCATAGCGGCCGTCAGTTCAAACGTACCTGAGCTCAGACGTTAGAGGTACTGTCCTTTCGGGGCTAGCCAGTTTGCAAATTGGCTAAATGGACGTTTACCGCCCTCACATATGGAATGGGTGTCAGACGGGTGATTCGCAGTCCACTTCTGGTGGACTTGGATGAACAGGGCGTTTAAGCTTATTACAAACTCGCCTCGTTTATGTAGGCAACGGCGGCGTTGTTGGCTATTTTAATCGCCCTACTAACTTGGCCCAAATTGCGAGGTACAATGTTTGTATATTCCGCCTCCAATACACCTTTATAAAGCGGGAATGATGCAGCGCATAGTGGTCGCATTTGTGGATTGTGCGGACGGCTTTCCATTTCCAGTTACAAAGTCACGTCTCGAGGCATTCAGGTCATGTGCGGCAAGCTTTGTATCTGTCAAGATTGCGAGCATGCCTGTACTCGATCTCGGATGGCGAATGCTTCGACCTCAAGCAATCAAGAGTCGTATAGAGGTCCTCTCTTTTGACATTGCGAATGCAATTATGGAAATCTCAAGACAACGCAATGGTGCAATTGACAGCTATGAGGAGTTTTGCATTATTATGGCCAAAATATCGCTTGAGGTAACTGAGGCCATGCCGCTTAGCGAGCCCATTTCTAACTGGGATGATCGAAGTGAGTACAGTTATCTCTCCAAGAGGAAGCATGGGCCGGAGATAGAAAAGCATGAAATGGAAGAACTGGAAGCTAATCGTCGCCAAATTTCATGCGGCCTGATCAAGTATATAGGCCAGCTCAATCTGACCAATGATTTGCGAATTGAATTAGACGACATCGCAAGTGCTTTGGAGGCAACTTATCGAGAACATTTAAATCGGATGGGAAGTATAGTGTTCGCACGATGACGCCTACCGCTTATCGCTGCACGCGAGCGTTGTTCATCTGCCAAAACAGCGAACAATATTGTCAGTGGGCTTAATGCAATTTTGACCTCCGTTGTTGTATGAAGAGATCGAGCTTGTACTGATCGAGGTGGATCCGTTGGAGTGATAGGTGTGGCCGCCAAAGTAATAGGATCTCAGTCCATTGCTATGAAAGCCAAAGTTCCCAATCCGCTGGATATTTTGGCCGTTTCTGCCGATAGTTTGATTGCCGCCGAAGTTGAAGAAAGTGGCGTTATTGAAGTGCCAGTCGGCAAGTGAAAAGCCTCTCGCATCCCAGACTGACATCCCTTTCATCGCCGGATTGCTTCCATAAGAGGGCATCATAGAAGATGAACTGTTTGGGTCATAAGCCGACGAACCCAATGAGTCGATTGTTTGATGGAGTTGAATGGCAAAGACGACCGAGTTAGCGATATCGCTTGCTAAGCGTTCGAGGCCACCTTCGTAGTACAAGTAGTGTAAGAACGCTTGATGCTCGTCGGACCCCCACTCGTAGTCAAAGGACTCATCAAATTTCTTAACCTGCCATTCAGTCGCTGGACTCACTTGAGCAGACTGTGATCCGTCTTCCGCGTAGCAGTCGAGCACCCCTTCGTCGCTGATGCTTCCAATCTCGTAACACTTTTCAGTGTTGATTACATAGCGGTAGGTTCCAGTGGTAATCGCTGTATCTCGCGTGTATTTGAGACTTTCGGCTATTTCAGATATGGAGGCGCACCCAAAAAAAAGCGGGATCGAGAAGATCGCGAATAAAAACCTGACAACGGTAATGCTATAACCCCAACAATGAATCACTGAATTTTTCCCTTAATACTCGAGAGTGTATCAAAGCATACACCCCAGCAAACTATTTCAAGTTCGGCGTGAGGATTCTGTTGTACGGGTTCGTTCACATCAGCCGCCATTGATCGTCACTCCGCTCCGCGTGGCCGAGCACCTGCAACGCTATCAAAACTTGTTCTACGCTTTTAGTCGGCTTGCGCTTGAACTGGGAGACCAAAGCATCCAAGTTCTGAGGACCTATACTGAGCGCCGATCGCACAATCGCAACTTGCTCTGGCATTGATTTGGGCCAAGACTGTTTGCCCTGGGGAGAAGCGATAGCGGCTGCCTGTTCACTTTCGAGATTGAGTTCACCGCTTGTCTGACTGGCTGTTGGTGCCTGATAGTCTGGACGCAACCAACGGATATGGCCCTGTGCCTCCTCGGCTGCACGCTGGGTGTTGAGGGCAACGAGTCGGATCAACAGCTCTTCCTCAGCTTCAGCTTGCTCAGCAGGCTTGTCTGGTAGTGGGGTGGTAGCTCCAGGCCTACCGACTAACTTGTCTGCCAAGTCATTCCAGTCATAGGCATCGAAAACAGCACGATCAAGCTCGTCATGAAGTTCCCTCAGAGCCGATACCACGCCACATTCATAGATTGATTTCTCCTTGTCAGAAAGAGCCTCGTTAGTACGGAGTTTTTCTAGGACATTGTACATTCCAGTGATGGTTAGCTTCTCATGTTGGGCCTGTTGGTTCGTCCGGTGGATATCAATCCTTTCAGCCAACATACCGAGCATCTTTGCTTGTTCCGTCTTCAAGTCTGGAAAGGGAAAAGCCTCAAAGCACTTGCTTTTGTTGTAAACTGGATCGTTACCAACTCCAAGTGCTCCCCCGGATGCCAGTGCCCACAGAATGTGCAGGCGGCTGGAAAGAATTCCCATCGAGCAAGCGTCATCTAGAGTGATCGCAATCAGCTTATCGTCTGGAAGGATGCCCGCCGAGAGAAACGTAAAAAATCTATGCTTCGAAGTCTGCACTGTAACTATGTATCGAGATAATGACATAACACCATCACGTATATCTGGACGTGAACGTGCAAATAGCCACCAGCGCTCCTTAATAGCCCTATCCTTCTTTTGATCCCGATCCGGTTTCACTTTGTTGAGCAGCCATTGCCAAGTTTCAGGGTATCGAGACCTGAGTTCCGGCTCCTCTAAATTAAAAGTGTCCAATACATAAACTCCGCGAGGCCTGCTCGTAATATCTCTCCCGTTGCGGTAGGGCCTCATTAACGCTCCGCCATCAAGGTTAGCTCCCTGCTCTTGTGTTACCAGAAAACCCGCACCATGAGGAATCATGCCGCGATTACTAATTAGAAAATTCGCGTTCAAAGCCACGGTCCTAGCTATGTCTGCACCTACACTTAAACTGGAATATAGTCGGCCTTCCCGGTAATCCAATGTTACATCTGCGCTACTATCAGACTCAGCTACCTCAGAGATTACTTTCCGAAGTACGCCTGAAACTTCTCCAGCTACACCAACTGTCATGGCGATTCGCACATCCGCCCCATCTGCGCTGTCGACCCATGGGTGATCAGGAATGGCAAATATTATCGATAGTGGTTTCGTCTTATGGTCAAGGTGAAAGTCTGTTACGGCGCGATTAAATGTTTGTCGGATGCTATTTGTAGTGATCAACCCAAATCGCTTGGCCTGATTAGTTCTTACTTTCTCTGCGGCAATATGCCACCAATACATAACAAAATCTGCTGACTCTCGCACATCTCCTTCATAGACTTTTCGCAAAGCCTCAACGTAGCCGTCACCTAAGGATAGGCGAAGACGTTTATTCCCAATAAATGGTGGGTTACCAATGATAAAATCAGCATTCGGCCATTCAGTCCTCCGCGTGTTTATGTAGCTGTAGACCGGCCTTCGACTTTCTTCGTCGGGAACTAAATCCCTCGTGGTGGGGCTCTTTCTAAAGCTGACACCATCCCAAATTGTAATTGGTTCCCCTGCGTCATTGATCATTGGCTCACGAGTATCATACTCAATGAGTGCGTCTCGACACTCGATATTGTGAAAGTCCCTGAGCACCGGATCAGGTATGTCTAGTCTCCGGTGAATGCGGTAATGCCACTGCAAATAACCAATCCACAGAACTATCTCAGCTATCGCTGCTGCCCTTGGATTGATTTCCAACCCCAGGAACTGGTGCGGGTCAACAGTCAGCCCTTCTGCTTCAAAACTCACCTGCCCTGCACTGAGGTCTCGGATGAGGTTGAGCACTTCCCCTTCCAATCGCTTCATATGCTCCAGTGCGACATAGAGGAAGTTGCCGCTGCCGCAGGCAGGGTCCAATACTTTCGTTTGGCAAAGCTGATGATGGAACTGCCGTAGCTCTGCGAGGGCCTTATCCTGCTTCCCCTGCTGTAACCATGCCTCTGCCGCAATTTGTACCGTACTCCACTGTTCCCGTAACGGATCAATCAGCGTCGGCATTACAAGCCGTTCTACATAGGCACGGGGCGTAAAATGCGCTCCCAGCTTGTGCCGCTCCCGGGGGTCCAATGCGCGCTCCAGCAACGTACCGAAAATCGCAGGTTCAACATGCCGCCAATCAGCTTTAGCCGCGTCGATCAATAGCCGTATTTGTGGAACATCCAATGCAATTGGGTCGATATTCTGAAACAGCCCACCGTTAAACTGTCGCACGGTGTGATTGATGACCGGGCTATAGCCGCCAGCATTCATAGATTCCCACAACGCCTTCATGGCGAACGGGAAATTCTCTGGCTTGTCGAGCTGAGATTCCAGCAAGTGCAGAAAGCTGTTCTCGGGTAGCAAGCCCACGTCTTCACTGAACATGGTGAACAGGCAGCGCTTCAGAAAGTGGGCGACGCGCTCCACCTCATAACCATATTGCTCAAGACTGCGCGCCAACTCCGCCAATTTAGCACTGATGTTGCGTGTGACTCTAGCTGAGATTTTACTGGGGTCCAGCTTTTCTGGTTGCAGCCACAGGTTGTGCAGTCGCTCTTGAATCTCGGGATTGTGCAAATCCTCCAGGCGAATACGATGATGGCCAGGATCCGGGAACGGAACATAATTACCCCCTGAACGGCTGAACTCCGAATAGAGTTCAAGCGAACGGCCTACATCTGTCACAACTATAAAGGGAGGGCGACCTTCACTGATCGGCAATGCTCGTACATATTGATCGGCCTGATTCTGAGCCCGCAGCATTGCTTTATCCCAGCCCTGGGAATCCAGAGACTTACCCGTCTGCTTAGCTTCCAACACGAAGCAGCCCGCTTTATACAGATCAATAAAGCCACGATTGCTGCTGCCGTCCGAATTTTGGATATCCACGCGACGTTCAAAGACATAGGCGTTCGTCGAGGTATCTTCACTCGCGGGTTCAGGTTGTGGTAATTCGAGCAATGCGCAGAGTTCAGTCAGGAAGAGCTGGTAATTGGCCCGCTCTGTACCCCCCGCTCCCTGCCAGCGAGTGATGAAGCTATCGATATCTGCGGTGTTTGGGGAATTGAAGTCAGGTGCTGTCATTCTGGCATCCGATGCCTGTTATTAGTGTGCCAATATTGGCACAGATGGTAGCACGATGCCTGCCTGCAACTGTCGCCTTTTCAACCCGGTGCATTTCCCCCCGACAGGCACCCCCACGCTCCCTGCACTATCCTATAACCATCAAGGAGACCTTCCATGATTCAGATTCTGTTGCTCAACCTGCTGCTCACCCTCCCCATACTGGCCCTCGCCCAGTCGCCAGTGCCTCAAGTCAAGGGGGATTGCCCTACCGGCTATCGATCCTCAGGCGACTACTGCAAGCCCTTCTCCACAACCTCAGATCAGGTCACTGTCCAGAAAGCTGGCAACAGCTGCCCCACTGGTTATTACACTTCTGGAGACTACTGCAAGCGTCTGAGCAGCAGTGATCGTGACGCTCTGCCACGGCAATCGGGCAAGGATTGCCCCACGGGGTGGCGGAAAGCTGGCGACTACTGTGTGAACAAGTAGCCCGAGAGTCGCCCTTCGTTTGAAACGCTATAAAAAATCATCGTAATCATCGAGTTATTGCCAGTTCTGAGATAGTTTTTCAGCCGTAATTCAATCTGCCTTCCCACCGGGACACACTGGCCAGAACTCCCGAGTTCCATACGGTACATGACATTGTGGCCAAACTGCCCGGAAGTGCTGCTGCGTGTGCCTATCCATGCGCCACCGGTGAAGCCTCACGATAAACCCTTTAGCAGGGGGGTACTTCCCCCTTTGGTCACCATCCTACTTATCCACTGCCCCCGCAATTTTTTGTTTGCCCCTAAAGGCCTCACCAAAAATCTGCAAAAACTGAGAAAACTGGCGTATCTAATATAGAAGTTTTTTCGCTTCTGCCCGCCAGTCTCTGGCACATACGCAACATCCATCTCACTCACCAACACCTTTCACCAGAAGGAGGCCCAACTATGGCCAAAGCAAAAGCAGCAACAAACAACGACACTACCGACGAGCCGATCCAGGTAATCAAGGACAGCACCTGCCGCACGTCCTCCGGGAAGTCCACCCTCGGCTATCAGGTGGGCGTGGACGAAGCCGGGGAGATCCACCTGCGCGTCAGCAGCAACGACGGCGGCGGGTTCTTCTCTAACGAGTGGGTCAGCCATACCGCCATCCAGGCCGCACTGGCGGAGTGGCCCGCCGAGCAGGGCGTGACCTCGATGACCTTCCGCAACCTCTTCCGGGGTAAGAGCGCCAACACGCCGGGGTTTCTGATCGCCGTGCTCTGCGCTGAGGGGATCATAGAACCGATGGGCGAGAAGAAGCGCGTGCATCAGGCCTGCGACCCGGCGGCATTCCTCGCCAGCGTGGCCGCGCTCAGCAAAGGCACAGGTGCCGCCCCCGGTAAGCAAGCGAACGCGAAATCTCCCGCGAAGGCAAAAGCGGCTCCGAAGGCGAAGGCAAAGTCACAGAGGAAAACTGCAGCCAAAACCGCCAAAACTGGCTCCACACCGGCGCGCAAATCCCCTGCCCACTCGAAGAAGGCGTCGTAACGCTACTGTCAGAGCCACCGAAAACAGGTCGGACGCTCGAAGGAGATCGCCATCCATCACCCCTTGGAGCGCAACGCTCTATGAGAACCATGCTTCCGCGGTTTCCAATACCGGCCTTATACCGACCCGAGCGGCGCATAGCCGTTTTTCCTTTCTCTTCTTCCACTTTCGAGGAATAACCGTGAATTCTAACCTTTTGATCGT